>Ga0310811_10001198_pt1 | contig 33240 bp, 22 predicted proteins | sample YCmetagenome_FD_207642 | JGI IMG/M metagenome (GOLD analysis project Ga0310811, IMG submission 207642) | Soil microbial communities from experimental microcosm in Duke University, North Carolina, United States - YC | ecosystem: Engineered > Artificial ecosystem > Soil microcosm > Unclassified ...
TGCTTGGACAGGGGTGGCCCTTCCTTTGTTTTTGCGAACAGGAGCGATCGGTATTCTTAAGTCACTGCTCTATGCCTTGATTCTTATGGTCATCACTGGCTTCCTTGAAAAAAGAAAGGTGAGACTGAAAATTTAATTAAGCAGACAGCAATTCCTTCTTTCCGTTTTCGAGCGGAACGAGGTTCAACTCAGGAGCCAAGATAATACTTACGTTGTCCCATTCATACCAGGCTTTCAATTTCTCGAGCTTCACAGAGCCGGTTAAATATTGGTGGCCGTTGCTTTGATACCCACCTTTGAAGTTTTCAAAATCGTGATTGGAGATCAAGGTGCCCGTAGGAAAACTAACGACCACATCCACTGTTGCATTATTCGAGAAAATCAAGTTGTCGCCCTGTGACGATTTCTTGTATTCGTAACGGTAGTTATAGGTAAGCGCCGAAACATCGGATAACACGGCTGAGCCAGTGGGATAACTGCCCGCGCCTTTGCCAATAAACACTTGCTTCTCGGCAAATGCACCTTGCAAGAGCACGGCATTAAATTCATTGCGCACCGCGGCCAATACATTGTCTTGTTGAATATATTGGGGGATAACAAACGCGTAGATCCTGCCTTCACTTTTGAACGCACGGGCCACCAGTTTGATTTTGAAGTTGTTTTCCTTGGCGTACTTTAAATCTGTAGCACTGATCTTGTCGATGCCGATGTTGATGATCTCTTCCGGTTTTGGAAAAACTCCGAACGTATGGGCGACGGCGATCGTCAATTTGAATTTCGCATCGAAGCCCTTGACGTCTAGCGATGGATCGGATTCAGCAAAGCCGAGTTCTTGGGCGCCTTTCAGTGCTTCGAGATAACTTTTCTTTTCTTCGAAGACTTTTGTAAGGATGTAGTTGGTTGATCCGTTGAAAATCCCCTCGATGCTGGTGAGCAAGTCATTGTCGTAGTATTCTTCAAGGTTGCGCAAAATGGGTATACTTCCGCAGACAGAGCCCTCGTATAGGATCGAGCGGTTATAGCGTTTCTGCAGATTGTAGATTTCCACCAGGTTCTCCGCAAGCATTTTTTTATTGGCGGTCACCACGTGTTTCCCGTTTTGCACCGCTTGTTTCACAATTTCAAATGAAGCGGCGGCATCGTCGATCATCTCCACTACGACATCGATTTCGGGATCGTTGAGAATCTCACCTTTATCGTAAGTAAAAATGGAGGCGTCAAGAATTCTTTTCTTGTCACGATTTTTTACGCAGATTTTTTTGATCTCTGCTTTAATGCCATGCGTTTCGTTGAGCACGTGATAAAGACCTTGCCCTACACACCCAAATCCAAAGACACCGAGTTTTAAATGTTTGTGTTCGCTCATGAGATAGAAAAATTAAAAGATTCCAAAAAACTTTAATGTGATAAATTGTTTTTGCCTAATGCTGAATGTCTAGCCTAATTCTCAATACTTAATTCCTAACCAAAGCCGGTACGCTTAAAAATTTCTTCACCACCTCCTTCAACTGTTCAAACTCCACCAGGAACCCGTCGTGACCATATTGCGAAGCGATCTTTTCAAATTTCGCTTGTGCGATGTGGCTGGCCAGGAATTTTTGTTCGCTGATCGGGTAAAGTAGGTCGCTCTCGATCCCCACCACGAGTGTTTCGGCAGTGATTTTTTGCAGAGCGGCTTCAATGCTTTTTCTTCCGCGCCCTACGTTGTGGCTGTCCATCACCTTGGTCAACAGCCAATAGGTAAATGCGTTGAATCGGTTTGCGAGCTTTTGGCCTTGATAGCGTTGATAAGACGCTGCCCGAAAACCATCGAGCTTGTCATCCGTTTTTTCTGATTGCTTGATTTCATACCCTTGATAAGCGCGATAAGAAATCATGGCGATTGCACGCGCCGCCTTTAGCCCTTCAATGCCAGCCCGTTCGTCATTTTCTTTCCAAGTAACGTCGGCTTCGATGGCCATCCTTTGAGCTTCGTTGAAGGCGATCCCCCAAGGCGAATGGGCCGCGTTGGTGGCGATGGCCACTAAATGTTCAAACACGTTTGGTTTTTCGATGGCCCATTCAATGGCTTGTTGACCTCCGAGCGAACCACCAATTACAGTATGTACTTTGCCGATCTGCAAATGGTGGCGCAGCAAATCAAAAGCCCGCACGATGTCGCGATTGGTGAGCTGAGGGAAATCATGGAAATACGGTTGCTCTGTACTTGGGTTCATGGAGAGAGGCCCGGTTGAACCATAGCAGCCACCCAATGTATTTGCGCAAATGATAAAATACTCCTGCGGTGGGTAGGGACTGTCGGAATCAAAAAAACCAGCCCACCAATCCGCAAAGTCTGAGCTTCCTGTCAGCGCATGGCAGACCCAAACGACGTTGTCGCGTTCTTGGGTCAACTGGCCGTACGTCGTGTATTTGAGTTGAAACCCTTGTAGTTTTTTTCCTGACTCCAGCTCAAACTCGTGAGGATAATGGAATATCGAATCTGTCTTTATCATAAGGCATTCAGGTACACAACAACACGGGATGACTTCAGGTTTTTCATGTGAACGTTATTTTGATGTGCTCGATTGATAAATAATTGTTAATGAATTGACGGAGACCGTCGGGCTTAAAAATGTTGTCGGTAAGTGGGCTAGCCTTTAACAACACGCTCGTGCACCGGCCTGTCGTGTAGGCAGGCAAATACATGCACAACGCATCGGGGCCGCACAAAAGATGCCGGCTTGTGGGAAGGTAAAAATGAAATCAGCCAGTGATTTGAGCTTTTCGCGGAGGAGGTTGAATGTTGTTTTCATTGTTTTTAATCGGTTTATCGTTTCCGCCACCTTGGCGGACAGGCTTTAGCACCGTTCTTTCGAGGGTTGCTAGCGCTTCATTGAGCCTGATCTCTCTGCGCTTCTTTATAAATCGATTAAGCGAAATGCTCGATCGACTTGATGGCACAAATGTATACTGGTTTTATAGAGTTGTCAAGAACCAGCGAAAAAGAATTATGGATTTTTTTGACTGACGAATGTTAGTCACGTAAAACAGAGGATTATTTGTCGTTTTTTGTACGATCAGGCGTGTCGGGATGAGCCTGAAATGTTTTGTTGATGGACGTGACGACGTCGTTGAGTTCTTCTGTAGAATTGATAAGGTGGCTCATGATCACAGGTTTTTCTGCCGAGTCCGTCTTCGTCTGAAGCAAATTCACTAACCCCATGATGCGCGCCAGTGGTGCCCTTAATTTGTGCGCATTCAAGAAGGCGTAGCTGGACAGTTTCGTATTTTGATTTTCCAAAGCCTCGGTACGTTGCGCGACGAGTTGCTCCAATTTTTCGTTGCCTTCGGCAATCTGTTTGCTGATAGCTTCTATTTCTTTGTTTTTATCAGCGAGTGCATCGCGTTGGCTTGTAACTTTCTCTTGCTGCGATCGTAGCTCCTCATTGAGTGCAATGAGTTCATCATGTTGCTTTTTAATTTGATTTCGTTGCTGATCGATTTCTGAATTTTTTTCCGACAGCTCACTATTCTTGGCCTTTATTCTCTTGTAACTGCGAAACCCAAAAAACAAAAACAAGACGGCCAACACCGCCAATGCGATCACAAACCCCAGTTGCGTATTTTTTATGGCCAGCCCTTCGGATTGCAGCTCACTATTTTTTTTCAACAACTCGATCTCGGCTTGTTTCTTGTTTGATTCAAATTGTAAGCGTTTGGCGGCGATTTCAGATTCTACCTTCGAACTCCGCACACTGTCTTTATAGGCAACGAACAGCTTGAAGTATTCAAATGATTTGCCCTTGTCATTTTCTGCTTGGGCTATTCGGTACATCAAATCGTAGAGATCCCGAATGATGGCTCGGAAATTAGATTTCAACGCTTGGTCCAGCGCTACACGAGCGAATTTTTTTGATTCAGCGTACTTTGCCTTTATAAAATAGACCGACGCGATGGCCTTATTGGAAAGCACAAATCCACGATGGTCATTGATTTCTTCGGAAAGTTTGATCGCTTTGAAGTAGCGCGCTAGAGCTGAATCATATTGCCGAGTGGCTTCGAATACGTCTCCCAGGTTTCTGGTGTTTGTCGTTGTGCCTAGCCGATACCCATGATGTATGCTGTAATCCAGTGCCGTGGTATATGCGTCTGTGGCTTGATTATACTGCTTTAGGGCAAGGTAGGAGTCACCCATGTTATTGAGGACGGTCGATTCACGCAGAGGGTTCATCAGGCGGCGTTGCATCTGCCTTGCTTTGAGCAGGTAGATCAATCCTTCCTTAGGTTTACCCATACTATTGTACACGGTGCCAATATTTCCGTTGATGTCGGCTTCCACCTGTGCATGATGGTTGAGTTCCGCAATGCGCAGTCCCTCCATAAAAAAATTGAGCGAATTAGGAACATTACCTTGTTGCCAGTAGGACATCGCCAACTGTCTACAGGCGTCGGCTTGGCCTCTGGTGAATTGAATGGTGGTGGCAATTTTTTTTGCTTCCAACGCATATTTAAAAGAAGCCACGGGATTTGAATAATAGTTCGCGTAGGCCAATTGGTTGAGGAGGAGAACGCGTGTCGTGTCTTGCTCTGGATGGGAATTGACTTCTCTCAGGAGACTGTCTGCCGACAGGTTAGCCACCTGCGCAATGGCCGACGGAAATGGAAGAAGCAGAAGGAAAACCCCCAACCATTTAGCGCATTTTGAAGATGAAAATTGCAACGTCATCTACCCGAAGTTGACCAATTTGAATTTAAAAGAAAAGAATCAGCATAGAAATGGACTGATATAATTAATCCGTCTTGGTTTGTTTTTTTAGGAGGACAATTTGACCGGTGTGATAGATGTCATGCTGTAGGAGGCCATGCACCATGGTGTAAAAATCGTATTTGCGATTTGGCACGGTGGCAAACAGTTTGCTTTCTGGAAATTTTTTTAAGGCGGCAAGCAAGTTCGTTTGGCTTTCCTTCAGGTTTTCCAGCGCTCTTTCCCAGTCCGTCGCCGTTGGAAAATTTTCGGCGTCGGAAACTTCATACATGGAATCGCCATCCAACCGCCTGGCGACAAAATTCCGCCATGCCGTCATGTGTAAAACCAACTCCACAATACTATGGGAATCGAAGGGTTTTCGAGAGGCCATTTGAGCGTCGATGCCCTCCAAAGACTCGCGCACCGATGGGCCGTGCCAAGCGGGTCCATGAAAAGTCTTTTCCAGAAGAGCGGCCATGTTATTGATTTCCATCGGTGGTTTGCTTTTCATAGGCGGTAATTCCATGCTGCAGCGTTTCGCTGATCGAACGAATCACTTGGTCTAAGTCCTTCGATACTTTTTTCAGATGGCTAATCAGTTGCTGTTCCTTTACTTCTGCTTTTTCGTTTTTCAGGAGCTCAACGATCTCATTGATATCCGCGACTGGTCCATTGAGTTTGAATGCGTTGATGTGTGCGTACTCCTCTAGCCGCTTGTATTGTTCTTGCAGGATGGCTGTACGTTTGGCTACCAGTTCCTCCAACCCATGGCTGGTTTCCTTTACTCGGTTGTGGAGCGTTTCTATGCTTTCGTTTTGAGCTGCCAGAGAATCGCGCTGGGCAATTGCTTCTTCTTGTTGCCCTTTGATCTCCTCGTTGATGGCAATGACATCGTCCCGCTGCCTTTCAAGTTCACTCCGCTGTCGGGTGATCTCTGCATTTCGATCCGCCAGTTGTCCGCTCAGTGATTTTTGGAGGCGGAATCCTCGAAACGTAACAAACAAAAACGCGGCCATGAGAACCAGCACCGTGCTTCCGGTAATCAAGAGATTGCTTTTCAGTTTGATTTCTTCCTCTTGGATTTGCGCCTCTTTTTTGAGCACGTTGATTTCCAAACTCTTTTTTTGCATTTCATACTCTAATTGAAGAGATGCGATGCGAGATGCCTCTGCCGTATTTTGTATGCTGTCCTTGTAGGAAGTGAACATTTTGAAATTGTCGAAGGCTTTCGCTGTCTTTCCTTGTGCCTCCGCCGACTGATACAGCAGGTCGTATACATCGCGGATGTACGTCTTTAAATGTACTTCTTTTGCTAACGCAAGGCACTCGCTCAGCTCTTTGTCGGCGGCAGGATATTGATGCATTGCGATGAATACTTTGGCGATGGCCATCCTTGAGTGAACCATGGTTCGATGATTTCGTGTGGTATCACTTGATCTTTTTGCCCTAGTAAAATAGGCGATCGCATCATCGTATTTCTCCTGAAGAGCATACACTTCTCCAACGCCGATCGTGGCCAGATCAATCACCATCCGGGTGTCTTTCAATTGGCTGAACAGGGCGATGGACTGGTTGTAGTAATACAGCGCGCTGTCAGGTGATTTCAGGTGGTAAAAACCGTTGCCTACATTGAGCCTCATGATCCCTTCTCGGCGTCGATTCTTCAATTCCATTTGTTTGGACAACGAGGCTTTATAATATTTCAAAGCAGAAGAGTAATCGCTCATGTCATTATAGACCATGCCGAGATTACCCATCAAGTCGGCCTGTATTTGCTTGCTATCTACGGAATCGGCCACTTTCATCCCCTTTAGGAAATTGTCGAGCGCCGCCAACTGATTGGCTTGTGCCCAAAAAGAGTTGCCGAGCATCCGATAAGAGAGCGCAATCCCTTCGCCGTACCTGATGGCGTTGGAAATCGCGAGGGCCTCTTGAGCGTACTTCCCCGCAACGGCAGGGTGATCATACATTTCGCTGTTGGCCAGTTGCAGAAGAACGGAAACGCGAATGGAATCCGCTTGATGGTGGGTATTCAGCAAGCTGTTTAGACTGTCCACCAATTTCTTTTGGCCAACAGCAAGGCTCGCAATACCTATCAAAAAGGCTAATAATAGAGTTCTTCTGTACATTTCTGTGGCAAACAAACGTGAAAGTTAGGAAAGATTTAGACAATTCGATTGTCGCGATTGAGGGCGCTGTGGCTCGCTTAGGGTACCATTGGACGGTTTCCTGCTGTCCCTCTTTCACAACGGAAATCGGTGATTTTTTCACTACCCCACCCGTTGACCAATGAATTTGGCTGTTGCATTCCACTAGGCTGCCACCACAAAGTTCGATATGGTCGTTGCAAAATTCCGTGTGATTGCGAATGAACGCATCATAACCCGCAAAGAGGCTGTGAAAAACTTACCTGCAGGCAATTATATCAACACGAAGTTCGATATGATTGTCTTGACGAAGGAAGTGATCGTTACAAAGTGAGATGCAATAGTGTATCATAGTTAGTCAACAGTCCATTTGTCATGCTGGCATGTCCAAGAGTCAGGAGCGATCGTCACAAAGTACTGTCTGATTGATACAAAGTTCGGTTTGATTGTCCGAGTGAAATGTGTGATCGTTACAAAGTTATAGTCAACGGTATATTATCGATAGTCAATCGTACCATTGTCAGGAGTAATCATCACAAAATTCGATCTGATTGATACAAAGTTCGATGTGATTGTCCGAGCGAGCGGCGTGATCGTTCCAAAATGGAATGCAATCGCCAACACACACGTTGTGATTGCCACACGTGTTGTATTGCTAGCTTAATGTTTGTGAATGAGCTCACGCCCCTGTACTCGGGGCAAATTTTTAGGTGAGCATACCTCCATCCACCTGGATGACCTGACCGGTGATATAAGTGGACATATTGGAGGCCAGAAACACACACGCATCAGCTACGTCTTCGGGCTTACCGCCACGTTTCAATGGAATGGCGTCACGCCAGCCTTGAACGGTTTTCTCGTCAAGTTTTCCTGTCATTTCGGTTTCAATAAATCCGGGTGCAATCGCATTGGAACGAATTCCTCTAGAACCTAATTCAAGTGCCACTGATTTTGTGAAACCGATAATACCCGCCTTTGAAGCGGCGTAGTTGGCTTGCCCTGCGTTTCCTTTCAAGCCTACCACTGAAGTCATATTAATAATAGAGCCACTCTTTTGTTTCATCATGGGTTTGGTGGCTGCCTTCACCGTGTTGAAGCAAGATTTCAAGTTGACGTTCATGATTTTGTCCCACGATTCTTCGTTCATGCGCAAGAGCAGGTTGTCCATGGTAATACCTGCATTGTTGATGAGAATGTCGAGGGAACCAAAGTCGACCACCACATCGTTGATAAGCTTGTCGGCTTGTGCGAAATCAGAGGCGTCAGAGCGATAGCCCTTTGCCTTTACTCCTTTTGATGCCAATTCGTTTTCAAGGGCTTGTCCTTGTTCTACACTGGAAAGGTAGGTGAACGCCACATTGGCTCCTTGCTCTGCAAATTTGATGGCAATACTGCGACCGATCCCTTTCGAAGCCCCGGTGATAAGCGCCGTTTTATTTTGTAGAAGTTTCATTTTTTCGATTCAAAAATTTAGGATAGATATTGAGCAAAGTTGCAACTAAAATTCCTACTCCCAAGCCAGTGATGAACCCTCCGTTGGCGCGCATCCCTTTTAGATACTGGCCAACGATTATGAAGACCATCCCCGCGATTGACAGAAAATAATCCTTCCATTTTGTCATGGGAGCAAACAATATTGTGCGAAACTAATCTTTTTTTGGCATCCAATATTTTGGATTAATTTGGCAAGCTTTTTAAGGCAAAATTTAACCGAAGAAAATTATGGCAAACTATGATTTGATCGTCATCGGCTCCGGCCCTGGGGGATATGTGGCAGCTATTCGCGCCTCACAACTGGGATTGAAAGTGGGTGTAGTTGAGAAAGCCGAGCTGGGCGGTATTTGTTTGAACTGGGGATGTATTCCTACGAAAGCATTGTTGAAGAGTGCGAATGTGTTTGAATATATTCAGCATGCCAAGGACTATGGCATCGATGTGAAAGATGCTTCTGTTGACTTTGCAGGCGTGGTGAAGCGCAGCCGCGAAGTAGCCAATGGCATGAGCAAGGGAATTCAATTCCTTTTCAAGAAAAACAAGATCGATCACATTGCAGGCAATGGTGTCTTGAAGAAAGGTAATAAAGTGGAAGTCACCGATGCAGCTGGAAAGAAGACGGTTTACGATGCGAAGAATATCATTCTTGCTACCGGCGCACGTTCTCGCGAACTACCTGCGCTGAAGATCGATGGAAAGAAAATCATTGGATATCGTGAGGCAATGGTGCTGCCAGAGCGTCCGAAGAAATTGTTGGTAGTGGGATCTGGCGCCATCGGAGTAGAGTTTGCTTACTTCTATAGTACCATGGGCGCCGAGGTGACGATTGTCGAATTCTTGCCGCGCATTGTTCCAGTCGAAGACGAAGAAGTCTCTAAACAACTGGAGAAGTCGTTTAAGAAAGCGGGCATGACGATCCACACCAACTCCGAAGTTACGGCAGTGGATACCAAAGGGAAGGGTTGTATTTCTACCGTGAAGACACCTACCGGCGAGATCAAAATCGAATCTGACATTGTGCTTTCCGCGGTTGGTATTGCCACGAATCTTGAAGGCATTGGCCTCGAAGAAGCAGGCGTGAAGACAGAAAAAGGAAAAGTAGTGGTAGATCAGTTCTACAAAACCAACGTTTCCGGAGTGTACGCGATCGGGGACATTACTTCCGGACCGGCATTGGCACACGTGGCCTCCGCCGAAGGAATCATCTGCGTAGAAAAAATAGCAGGTCAAAATCCCGAACCACTCAATTATAATAACGTGCCGGGATGTACCTACTGCTCACCGGAGATTGCATCAGTGGGTTACACTGAAGAAGCCGCGAAGAAGGCGGGTTATCAAATCAAGGTGGGTAAGTTTCCGTTCACGGCATCAGGCAAAGCGAAAGCTGCGGGCGCTCCCGATGGTTTTGTTAAGGTGATCTTTGACGCCAAATATGGTGAATGGTTGGGCGCCCACTTCATCGGTGCCAACGTAACTGAAATGATTGCTGAGGTGGTGGTGGCTCGTAAGCTGGAGACGACGGGTCATGAAATCATTAAATCAGTGCACCCTCACCCGACGATGAGCGAAGCGATCATGGAAGCAGCAGCGGCCGCTTACGGCGAAGTGATTCACTTATAAGAAAATTTTTCTGGGCGACCCGAGAGGCTGAAGTCGACGAGGCTTCAGTCTTTTTTTTGCCTTGCGCTGTAAATTTTATTTCAATTAAAAAGACTAACTTAGATAACCAGTCAAGTAGATCCCTTCCCCCACTTGCTAAAGTTGGTCTCATGTCAAGGGTAATATGCGTCAGTAATCATAAAGGAGGAGTAGGCAAAACCACGGTGGTAGCTAACCTCGGATTTGCGCTCGCGCGCAATTTCAAAGTCCTTTTGATTGACATGGATCCGCAAGCCAATCTTTCATCTGGATTGGGCTTTGCCACTAGCGAAGAAAACCTGAGTCGATATTTTAAGGAAAAGATTCATTTCAGATTCCCAACACTGCGTCCGTCGGTGATAAACCAGTACGTGCACATCATCCCATCGAATGTTGATTTGATCAAAATTGAAGATTTGCTTCATGAAACGCCGCGAGCTGAAAACGTGCTCAACGAAATGCTGAGTCCACTCAAGGCGATCTATGATTTGATTTTGTTGGATTGCCCACCTTCCTTCAATTTGCTTACCCTGAATGCCCTTCACAGTTGCAATTTGATTCTTATTCCTGCCAAGCCGGAGATTTTTTCAATCAACGGCATTGGCCTGATAAGAAAATTTGCCACCGACAACGCTATTCCATTCAAGATCATTTTCAATCAGGTGAACTTGCGGTCAACGTTGCATCAAAAAGTGATTTCAGAGGCCGCGGCGAAATTCAACGGCAACCTGCTGGGCCAAAATGTACGCAACAATATTTCGCTGGCCGAGGCATTTGAACATGCGCGTGACATCTTCAATTACAACAATGCGAGCCAAGGCGCCGAAGATTTTTCGAACTTGGCCGAAGAATTGATTCCGTTTGTATGAAGTTCTTAAATCTCTAGCTACGAAGTCATCGCCCTCAAAATGTCATGCTGCGTAATGATGTGCGCATGTTCCTTCTCATCGCGCACGAGCAACGCCTTGTTGGTTTTGTTCAACATGGATGATAGTACGTCGAGGGTAGTATCATAGGCAACCACTTGCATGGGTGCATCCATGATCTCGCCCACTGACTTGTCCTTGATGGTAGGGTCCGAAATAATTTTTTCAACCAGCGTAGAAGTACTGACGCTGCCCACAAATTCGTTGCCCTCGATAACGGGCACCTGATCCACGCCTTCTTTGTTCATCAATCGAATCGCTTCCCCGATGGTTGACCTCTTGGTGACGGTGTGCAAGGAGTCTTTGCCGTTACGATTGATGATGATTTCACGGGCGGTAGCAAATACTCTTTCTTCCGTGAACCCGTGGTCTTTCATCCACATGTCGTTGTAGACTTTATTTAGGTAGCGCGTTCCGTGGTCGGGCAGGAGGATTACCATGACGTCTCCTTTTTTCAAATGTTCTCGTGCATACTCCAGTGCACCGTGCACCGCCGAGCCGCTGCTCCAGCCTACAAACATACCTTCCTCGCGCGAAAGCCTGCGCGCCATGATCGCGCTGTCTTTGTCGGTCACCTTAATAAAGGTGTCGATCACATTAAAGTCAACATTCTTAGGTAAAATGTCTTCGCCAAAACCTTCTGTGAGGTAGGGGTAAATTTCGTTGCGATCGAAGATGCCTGTCTCCTTGTATTTCTTGAATACGGATCCATAGGTATCGATTCCAACCGTAATGAGGTTGGGGTTTTGTTCTTTTAAGAATTTCGCAGTGCCGCACATCGATCCGCCAGTGCCTACAGTGGCTACATAGTGTGTGATTTTTCCGCCCGACTGGGTCCAGATTTCGGGACCAGTGGTCTCATAGTGCGCCCTAGCGTTCGATGGATTATCGTATTGATTGGGATAAATGGAGTTGGGGATCTCTTGATTGAGTTTTCGGGCCACTGAATAATAAGAGCGAGGATCTTCGGGCTCTACATTGGTTGGGCACACGATCACTTCGGCTCCCACGGCCCGCAGAATGTTGATTTTTTCCTGCGATTGCTTATCGGCCATGGTGAAAATGCATTTGTATCCTTTCGCCACTGCCGTGAGGGCCAAGCCCATTCCAGTATTTCCAGATGTTCCCTCGATGATCGTTCCTCCCGGTTTCAGTCGTCCATCTTTTTCAGCATCTTCAATCATTTTCAAAGCCATCCGGTCTTTCGTGCTGTTGCCGGGATTGAAGTATTCAACTTTTGCCAGCAAGGTTCCCGCTATGCCTTTGTTTAATTTGTTCAGACGGACCATTGGGGTGTTACCAATCGTTTCGATGATGGAATTATAAATCATGACTTCAAAATTTTGGTGCAAGTTAGCAAAAAGCTCCGCGCATTTCTTCGTAAAAGAGGAGTGCGCGATTTGCCTTGGAATAACATATTTTCGGCATCGTCTTCGAGGGAGCATTTCATCAACGCGCGCAGGAAAATCAATCGACTTCAAAGCGATATGAATGTCAAGCTGTCATCGGGCGTGATGCATCTTACGAAATGCGAGCGCAACGGCTTGTACGTAAAAGAGCACCCGCCGACGGTGTTCTCATTTTAAGTGGGGAGCTTTCTTTGTACAAAGAAATGATTGGCGCCGCCCCGATGAGGCAAGGGAACATTCTTGTAGGCGAAATGCGGTTCTGTTGTTACTTGCTAAGGGTTCGCTTGTCGTTGTTGATTTCAAGCCAGTACCCGTCAGGGTCTTGGATCCATACTTGTGATACACCATCTGTCCGTGTGGTCGTTTTTCCTTTTTCGCCGCCGGCATTGTACCAAGTGACTTTCTTTTGAGTCAAGGTGGTCTTGAATTGATCGAGGTTGTCGGTGCTCAGGCAGATGTGGTTATTTTGAAAGTACTGGATTTTCTTTTGAGCTCCTGAAATAATGTGGAGCGAAGTTCCAAAGCCCAAATCCAGCCATACATGTTTGCCGTCGTGGAAGGGTTCGGGGATGGAGTCCAGTCCAACTACCTCCCTGTAGAAGGTGCTGGATTGCTTAAGATCTGTAACAAAGATGGCCAGGTGGTTTGCTCTCATCACAGGTTTAGTAGTCTGTGCAGCTGCGCCGGCAATGAAAAGGAGTGGAGATAAGATAATTGCGATTGCTTTCATGCGATCGAAATTACCAAAAACGTTTCAAAACCGGAGTTCGAAAGTGAGGAATTCGTTCTCAACATTGCTACATCGCCAACACAGATGGTGTAGTTGAAATAAATGAGTACCCGGAAATGCAAACGCTTTGACATCTCGTGCCAGTTGCACGGCAGATCAGTGGGCACGTCTTCAAGGGACGTAGGCCGCGCAAGCATGGTTCTGCGGCCATCGGCCGCAGAACGTTGAGTCTGCTGTTGCCGGTGCAAGCGGCAACAGCCCTAAGGATGCGCGTGCAGTCGACAATGAAATGCAAAAATTCCGTCGCGCAGGGTGCAATAAAATTAACAAGGGAGTACGCAGCGTTTAGAAATTATTGGACTACGGCCTGAAGGCCGTAGTTACTTTCGCTCTTGCCGTGAGTAAGGGCCAAGTTGTTTGATGTCGAATCGTCCGTTGCAAATGGCTGTTCGTCGCGAGCTTTTCTTTGCATTGTAAACAAATAAATAGCTGAATGTTAATGGATGATTAACATTCTGTGATTTCGATCGTGAACAGTTGCTGACAATATGATCGGCTCGTTTTCTTTGAGCGAATTTTTTTGTCATGCTCAAAAACGGCAACCATTCGGCGCATGAACTACAGCGACAGAAAGTGCTGAGCCAAAGTATATATGGGATTTGGGAAGACGCTGACCGTTCGATTGAACTAAAAGTCTCGCCCAGAGTTGGCGGAGCGAGGATAAAGGTGTGGGCTGTCCGCGACCTATCAACGATTCAAAGGATTGCCACATTTTGCGGATTAGATTCGTCGCCGAAGCGGACGCATTGGGAGGGTTTCGATTTGATCACTAACCTGGAGAGAGAGGATGATTATTCTTTTGTGAACGGTATAGTGAACATGCCCAACAACCGAAGAAAGAATTCGGCCGATTTTAAAGTAGCAGGAAACCATTTTGCTATTCTTTATTTTTTTTATCAGTTGTCATCTCGCGATTTTTCACGAGGCCAAAGCGGATCCCTCGCGCTGCACAAAAAAATGGGAGCATTTAATCTGCAGGAAAACGCTTAATTATTCCTTAATAATTGAGTAACACTTCGTACGCGCTGAGGTAATAATCAGCCGCCACATTTGCGGGCAAAGCCACCCCATGAAAAAAATCCTACCTCTTTTAATTATTTTATTGTCGATCGGAGTTGCCTTCGGGCAGGGATCGATCTCTGGAACAATCACAGATGCAAAAACAAAAGAGGCTATCATTGGTGCCAACGTGGTGATTCAAGGAACAACCACCGGATCACAAACCGATGCGGAAGGAAAATTTTTGATTACGAACGTGAAGGCGGGAACCTATAACCTGCAAATCTCCTTCGTTACTTACAAGACGCATCTCGTTCCAGATGTGATCGTTGAGGATGGCAAGCGCATCGCTATTGATGTGCCCATGTCTGAGGAAGTATCAGAACTTGCCGAGGTGGTAGTAAGCGGATCACGTCAGACGAACACTGATTATGATTTGCTGAGATCCATTAAGGATTCGAAAGTGGTTGTGGTAGGGATTACGGAAGAGCAGATTAGTCGCACGCTTGACCGTGATGCAGCTCAAGTGATTAAAAGGGTTCCGGGAATCACAATCAAAGATGATCAGTTTATAATAAGCCGTGGGTTGGCCGAGCGTTACAATCCGGTGATGTTGCACAATACCTACGCACCCAGCGTTGAGACGGATGTGCGATCATTTTCTTTCGCGACTATCCCCAGTAGCCAGCTAGACCGGATATTGGTTTTCAAGAGTCCGGCGGCAGACCTTCCAGGAGATTTTGCAGGTAGCGTCGTAAAGATTTTCACGAAGAGTATTCCAGAAGAAAAAGGTTGGGTCATTGACTATAGTACTCAAGTCCGTGCCACGACCACTTTTAAGGATTTTTATTATCAGGAGAGAAACCCTGGATTTTTTACGGGATACAATACCGGTTTCTATAATTTACCTGGAAACTTTCCTGCCGATGCCAATAAAGTACAAGGCAATGACCTAATCAACGCGGGCCAATCCTTGAAAAATTTATGGAAGGCCAATAAGGGCACGGCCGCTCCTGATCAACGCCTGACGGTGACCTACAATGGAAAATTTAACCTAGGTACAACTCAGGTGGGTACCATTAACGCGCTGAGTTACTCTAATTCTTATTCTACTTTTAACATCAGACGTGGTGATTTCACGGGCAACAATCCCAACTATGTGTATGATGACCAGCAATATAATCAGCAGATCAGAACCGGCTTGCTCAGCAATTGGGCATTCAAGATCAATTCAGCGCATCTGATCGAATTCAAAAATTTGTTTAACGTCAGTTCCAACGATCAGGTGGTGAGACGTTATGGGGTCGACAGCGTGGATTCACAAGGCGTGTTCTTAAAATCGCCCAGTGGTGGCCAGATGAATGGATCGTTTGACAAAATCTACCGCGGAATATATTCGGGCCAGGTGATGGGCAAGCATGACCTTTTCAACAAACAGACGACGGTAGAATGGGTGGCAGGCTATAACAACACCTACCGCGATCAGCCAGATTATAAACGCTACATAACCAACAGCGGCGAAATGAGTATCAATTCCACGGTCACCCCGACGGCGTTGGGAAGGTTCTATAGCAAACTGAATGAAAATTCGAATTCCGGGGGATTGTCCATCAAGCAGATTTTGCCGATTTCAAAAAACCTATTTCACAGTGCCGAACTGAAGGCGGGTCTTTTCTTCGAGAATAAAGAAAGAACTTTCAGTGCACGCAATATCGGATATACTATCGCACCGTTGTTTTATACGGTTCTCCCCACCAATCCTTTGCCTTCCCTTCCGATCGATCAGTTAATGCAGCCGCAAAACATCAATAACACCACTGGCATCCAGATTGGAGAAGCGACTAATCCAAGAGATAGCTATTCGGCAAAAAATAATTTGTTGGCTTACTATCTGATGGCTTCGGTACCACTAGGTGAAAAATTTAAACTCGATGCGGGCATTCGTGTGGAAGACAACAGAGAGAACATAAAAACGCGGGATAATTTTGCGGCGAAACCGAATATCGACACAACCTTTCACGTGATGCGCGCATTGCCGTCGGCCAATTTCAGTTACAACTTCAACGAAAAAATGTTGCTCCGAGCGGCCTACGGGCAAACATTGAACAGGCCCGAGTTTAGAGAACTTGCGCCTTTCCAGTTTTATGACTTCAATTTCAACTTCATTTATTTCGGGCAGCCGTCATTGAGGACAGCAAAGATTCAAAACTTGGATTTGAGGTGGGAATTTTATCCAAGCAAAGGAGAAATGATCACTGTGGGTGGTTATTATAAGGACTTTACTGATCCTATTGAAGGCTACATAGACGTGAACAGTCCTGGGGGAGGGGTAAAAAATGTTTTTTATGCGAATTCAAAATCAGCTCAGGTATACGGTGCTGAAGTGGAGGTCAGAAAATCGTTGAATGGTTTAACCGGTTCAGGCTTCATTAACAAGCTTAGCATGATGATCAATTCAACAGTGGGCACAAGTTTGGCGCATATCAATGATGCCTACGCTTATGATAGAGCGAGAACAAGGCCATTGCAGGGTCAGTCTCCTTATATTGTGAATGCCGCACTCTATTACAATTCCGAGGCCTCCGGATGGCAAGTCAGTTTGCTTTATAATGTTGTGGGTAAAACACTCTATTTCGTGGGGTTCAATGAATACCCCGATGTATACATGCTTCCGCGCAATGTTCTGGACTTCACTTTTACTAAAAGGTTATCGGAGAAAATCAGTTTGAAAGGTGGCGTCACCGATTTACTCAATCAACCGATCAGATATTACAATAGCGCCACACCGGGCGGGCCATCCAATCAAATCATTCAGAGTTATAAGCCAGGGCAAGTATTTTCACTTGGTCTGACGGCGAGGCTGTAGGATACAGTTGGCTTTACCAATCATCACAGAAAGAGTCCGCGCATAAAACCCGGATTTTTTCGTGGCCTTTTGGGTTAACATTCATCGAGCATACGTAAAGTAAAATTCGGTTTTGCTTAACTCCGTGGTAACAGCGCCGGGATACTTTTGCCCAAAATTCATCGTAACCAAATATTCTAAACCATGAAAAAAACGACAATGCCCAAGAGTTCAATCTTGGTTAGCCTCGGGTTGATTGTGGCTTTTGTTTTTGTGCTCTCTTCGTGTACAAAAACGGAAACCAAAAGCAACAAACCGGCGCCTACTATTGAACTGTCGCAGGCGGCTGCTTCAAACGTGGCCGGCTCGCAAGTTTCCACTACCGTGACCGTAGATTCTCCAGAAGGAGGAGCATCACTGATAGTAACAGTGAATGGAGTTGCCGATGCGGCATTTACCGGCGGTACTCTTGATGGTACTACTAGTCAACAGATCACCTACAATTATTCAATCCCCTCAGGTGCTGCCGTGGGTACCGTGTACACCGTTAACTTTCAGGCATCCGACAAAAAGAGTCAAAACTCACAGTCTGCTACATTTACAGTGACGGTATCTGCAGTTCCCGCAAAGCAAAAAGTAGATGTAGGCACTGACGGACAAAGCACGTACATCACTTCAAACACGACGTGGACTGCCGACAAGATTTGGGTTATCCACGGCTTTGTTCGGGTAGGAAAAGATTTGGCACGAACAGGTACTGGCTTGGAAGTAACAGGAGTAACGCTGACGATTGAGCCCGGCACAGTAGTGTACGGCGCACCCGGTACTCCCGGTGGCACGTTGATCATCCAACGCGGCAATAAAATCAATGCTGCGGGAACCGCGGCCAAGCCCATTGTCTTCACGTCTGCAAAAGATCCCAATGCGAGAAAAGCGGGTGACTGGGGCGGGATTGTTATATGTGGGAAAGCAACCAATAACATTACCTCTGCTGCTACCGATGGCGGTGGTGCTTCTCTTGAACTTTCTCCGGGCCTTGGTGAATTGGAGGGCGGTTATGGTGGATTTCATGGAGGTACTTCCGGTACTACGGATGAAAACGACAACTCCGGTGTCATCACTTATGTACGTTCTGAGTATGCCGGCTATCCGATCCAACCTAACCAAGAACTCAATGAGTTTACGTTTGGCAGCGTAGGTGCGGGCACCACTTTCTCTTACGTTCAGGCTTCTTACTCAAACGACGATTCATTTGAGTGGTTTGGTGGATCGATGAAATGCGATCACATCATTGCTTACAAAGGTTTGGATGATGACTTCGATACGGACAATGGTTTCCATGGACAAGTTCAGTTCGGTCTCGGTATCCGTGACTTGAACATTGCTGATCAATCAGGTTCAAATGCTTTTGAAAGCGACAACGATGCAAATGGTAGCTATAATGGCAACCCTGCCAATGGCGACTACCAGTCGTCGATGCCTTACACTACAGCGGTATTCAGCAACATGACCATTATCGGTGGCAAAAAAGCATTCAATACGCCGATTAACATACAGTTCCAAAACACGGCGCAGATCAGAAGAAGCTCCAAGTTGCAAATCATCAATTCCTTCTTCACGGGTTACCCGAATGGCATTTTCTGGGACAGCGGTAAAGGCAATACTGTTGCCTCGATCAACGACGGAGGGGCGGCTGATGGTAGCAACAAAGCTTCTGTGGTTAAGAACAACGTTATCGCAGGTGTGTACAACTGGGGAGGAAACGGTTTCGGTTCCGTGGCGGATCATGCGGAGATATCAAATGTTACCGGCTTGCCGTTTCAAGTTCCTATCACGACGGGATCTTCGACGCTCGGAAACGCTGCTCACCCCATCGTGCCTATCGGACACTGGGCATCGGCTGGTCCTAATGCTTTTGCGAGCAACAAGTTTGCCATGGCAGGAGATTCAATCTATTTAAGAACCAATGTCGCAGATGCAACTAGCGCCGTTCACCCGCTCAAGTATTTCACTACATTCAACAAAGTGGTAGCGAGATGGGATGATTCTACTTTGGGAATTGATGGCTCTATCTTCGATCCTTTGGCGGCGGGCACACCAAAACTTACGCTCGGAGCAGGCTCGATCTTGTTAAGCGGCGCTGACTTCGCCGGCTATGGCACGTTAAGCTCCGTCTCTTATAAAGGTGCATTTGATGGTTCAAATGACTGGACGACGGGTTGGGTAAATTGGAACCCGCTGTCATCTGACTACAGCAAATAGATTTGGTTTAGGTTATCAAAAATTTGCTTTGGACGAATCGGAGCTTTCGGGCTCCGATTCTTTTTGAAAAATCCCCACCATTTTTCGAACACATGAAATACATTATCGCTCTGCTTCTATCAATCGTTGGTCTAAGTTCATGCTCCACCAAAGACAACTACGACGTGGCTCGCTACTACAATCTGCAAGAGCAAGATTCACTCCGCATAAGTATTGTTACTCACATTTTTGAAGCGCCGCCGCACACACCCACGAAGGACCGGTTTCTGAACGAGCACAGGGCGTTCTATTTAAAAGCGTCCGCACAGTTTTCGTTTTTAAAATATTTCATCGCAGAAGACGGCACTCATTATTTCTATGTGATGCGTCCCGCATGGAGGCCAAATGACAAAAGAGGTGTCTGTGGGTATTTTAAAATGGGCAAGAATTTCAAGCTTGTGGGGTTCCATGAAGTGTTTGTCACACCGATGTTGCCTGAAGTGGACGTAAAAGGACGTTGTTCTTTCCTTTTTGAGGAATTGGTGAAAGGCAACCGTATCGACAAATACCTATCCATGCCAACCTACGTTCAGTGGCCCAACAAGATCTCCTATTACGACACTATTACCTACGAATGGAAGCTCATTCCCGGAGCAATGCAGTAGTGATAGGTAAAGATTGCTTGGTCCATCCGAACTTCGTGTTGAGTCAACGATGTAAAGTTTATGTATGGCGTTTTCAAAATGTAGAAACAATGAATTAACGTAGTGTAAAACACGACATACATGCTTAACAATTGAGTAACATTGTGAACTCGATTGGATAACATAGTCGCCCCAACTTTGCAGCAAATCTAAAGCTGCATGAAAAAATTTCTAGTTCTCGCATTTATCCTCCTTTCAGGAGCAACCGCCTTTGCACAGGTGACCACCAGCGCCATCAATGGCAAAGTAGTTGACAGTAAAGGCGAAAGTTTGGCGGGGGCCACTGTACAAGTGCTTTACAAGCCCACCAATACGCTCAATGGCGTGATCGCGAATGAAGAAGGTCGATATACCTTGGTGAATCTCACCCCAGGTGGACCCTATGAGGTCACGGTTACTTTCATAGGCTACAAAACAGAAAAAATTGAAGATGTTTTCTTGAAGCTAGGCGAAACATTGAAAGTGGATGTGCAGTTGAAAGACGAAGCTCAAACCTTGAGCGAAGTAGTAGTAGTTGGCGTAAATCAGGATGTCACCGAAAAAACAGGAACAGGCACGAGCGTAGGGCGTGAGCAGATCACTACACTTCCAACGTTATCACGCAGCTTTTCAGATTTTACAAGGTTGACTCCTCAAAGCAGCAACAATTCTTTTGCGGGAACGAACTTCCGTTATAACAACATCACCCTAGACGGAGCTATCAACAATGACGCCATCGGATTCAGTCCTTCGCTGGGTGGTATCAGCGGCACTGCGAACCAGCCCGGCAGCAGCACACGCACCAACTCCTTCAGCCTGGACGCGATTCAACAAGTGCAGGTACAGATTGCACCTTACGATGTATCTCTTGGAAACTTCACGGGAGGCAGCATCAATGCAGTATCTCGCAGCGGCACCAACACAATCACTGGTTCTGTTTACGGATTCGGAAGAAATGCCACCCTCTCGGGAAAATACAAAGGAGCTGACAAACTTGGCGATGGCAGTATCAATAGTTCATACTATGATTACCAAACCGGCTTCAGGCTTGGTCTTCCGATCATCAAAAACAAATTGTTCTGGTTCACCAACGAAGAAGTGACCAAGAACTCAGTTCCTCAATTCTATCCTGCCGGTTCAAATGGTTATTTCCTGGACGCGGCCACTGCCAGTTCAATCATCACGCATTTACAAAACCTTCCCGTTTCGCAATACAATCCGGCCGGAGGTTATGACCCAGGTGCGATCGGCGATTACAATATTTACTCCAAGAGCACGAAGTTCTTCAACCGTATTGATTGGGTAATCAATGCCAACCATTCGTTGGCCATTCGCAACAACTCTATTGTATCAGAGGCGAGCAATTTGGATAGGACTACTTTGGAGTTTCAGTTCGGCAATTATGATTTCATTCAGAAGAACACCAACATCAGCACCGTGGCCGAGTTGAAGAGCCGCTTTGGCAACAACGTGAGCAACAGCTTGATCGTAGGCTATACAGATATTAAAGACTCTCGCAACCCTACAGGCAGCAGCATTTTCCCTCAGATGCAGATCAACGGCATCAACGGTGGACACGTGTTGTTGGGAACGAACCGTGAGGCCGGTATTTTCAATATGCGCCAACGCACGTTTGAGTTCACAGACAACTTGAAATATTTTGTTGGCAACCACACCTTTACGTTGGGTACACACAACGAGTTTTATAAAATCGACTACGTGTTCATCAACTCTTGGAACGGACGCATTGACTACAACAACGTCGCCGACTTCTTGAACGACAAACCTTCACGCATCAGAGCGTTGTACAGCAACAGTGACAATACACGCAACAATTTGTTGGGTAATTCTCCGGCGAAATTCAACGTGGCGCTTACCAGCTTGTATGCGCAAGATCAGTGGATCATCAACAATTTGACATTGACTTACGGCGTACGTGCCGACATGCCTATACTTCCGACGGGGCCAAACGGGACGAGACGGTCTGACTTTACGATGGCTAACCCAGGTAATTTTGGAACGACTTATACTTACGACACGCCGGTACCACAAATCAGCAACAAATATTTTGGCACACCGTACATTTCTCCGCGCATTGGTTTCAACTATGATTTGAAGGGAGACCAGAGTGTGATTATCCGCGGAGGTTCCGGTTTGTTTACGGGTAGAATTCCTTTTGCTTGGTTGGGATACATGTACGTGAACAACGGCACTACGTTCAATGCCATTGACTACAAGCCCGCTACTGCGGTGGGTGGCAGCAACATCCCTGTCGACCCAACGTCTTTTGCTGCCTACAACGCCAATGTCGCCAAGTCGCCGGCTACTCGCTCGGAGTTGGACTTGCTCGATAAAAATTTCTCCCTGCCTCGCATGTGGAGAAGCAATATCGCAGTTGACCTTCAATTGGGCGGAGGATACAAATTGACACTCGAAGCGCTGTACACCAAAACCGTTAAGGATTTGTACATCAAACAAATCAACTTGAAAGACTCCGTGCATTATGCCGATTATGACGCCAACAAATCACAACCGCTGTATTTGAACGCTGGACCTACGGCCAATCGCGTGAACAACGGATTCTCAAGCGTGTATTTGATCACGAACACTACACAAGGTGCCCGTTATCAATTGACCGCACAGATTTCAAAATCATATCCATTTGGTTTGAACTTCATGGCTGCATATACTTACGGCCAATCAAAAGATATTTTGAATGGTATTCGCAACTCCCCGGAATCAGGTTGGCAATTGAACCAAGCCCTTAACCCTAATCAACCGGGTTTGACTTATTCTAACTTCGATATCCGTCATCGAATCGTTGGTACTGTTCAATACAAGAAATCTTGGGGTGAAAAAGGTGCAAGTTATGTTTCGTTGATTCCTACGTTCCAATCGGGAACACCTTTCACTTACGCGATCAACTCTAACACACTCACCGGAAATGGACAGCAAGTCGACCTGTTCTACATTCCTAAGAGCAATGGCGAGAATCCTTACAACTTGGCAGCGGATCAATTGCAAGCATTCAACACCTTTATTGATAGTGATAGTTATTTGAGCAAGCATCGCGGCGAATACACCACGCGTAACGGCGCACGCACCCCTTGGAACAACCAAATGGACCTGCGCTTAATGCATGACTTCAACTTCAAAGTGGGTGGAGGAAAAACAAACACACTGCAACTTACCTTTGATATTATCAATTTCAGCAACATGCTTAACAAGAACTGGGGCGTGTACTACTACACACCGAATACGCTCAACTCATCAGTTGATCCCGGCTTGAGCATCACTTCGAAGACGTATAATGCAGGCACAGACTCTTACACGGTAAACGCTACGTACAAGACACCTACGGCCAAGTGGTCGGTGGATCAGTTCAGCTCACGCTGGCAAGCGCAGGTCGGTGTGAGATATAGTTTTTAGTTAGGTTTCGATGAATTAGAAGAGCCCCGCACGTGCGGGGCTTTTTGTTTTTTATAACGCTCGCGAATTTTTGACTGACGCTGAGAATACGACCGAGGATTTCACCCGCCCACGCGCAGGTTAGTCACATCCGCAATAATGCCGATGACAATTTCTATGGAAGTGCTACCAAACCCAACGTAGGAGAGGAGCAAATTCTTTGTGTGTCCTAGGCCGTCAGTGATGTTGAGTTCACATTGATTCACCGTCCCAAGGCCGCGAAGGGTGGAAAAGCTCCGGTCGAGGTCGGTGGCATAGAATTCGGGGAAGAACTCAAAGACCGTCTTGCCGAGCAACTCCGCCCGACGCCGGCCAATCAAGTTTTCAAAATCTTGGTTGCACCCCAAAAGGCACCCTAGGCGATCCAAATAAAAAATAGGATTCGAAGCATCGTCTAGGAGTGACGTCAGGAATTGGCTTTTCGCCTGAAGGGATTCTTTGCTGTGCTTTACTCCTCGCAGTGATTCACTGAGGGCGAATGCAGTCTTTGTTCGCGCGATCAGCTCTCTTTCGTCAATGGGCTTTTGAATGTAATCAATTGCGCCGGTGGTAAGCACTTTATTAAACTCTTTTTCAGGAAACACGGCGCCGGTAGTAATGATCACCGGGATGTTTTCGGTTGCTGGATTGGCTTTTAATTTCTTGATAAGATCAGGGCCATCAAATTCAGGCATAATCCAATCGGAAATAATCAAGTCGGGAATTTCTTCCAGGGCCAGATGATACGCCTTGCGTCCAGTATCGGCTCGTACGATTCGACAATCGATATTTGCGTCGTCAAAAAATTCAGTGATCAACTCGAACGTCAACGGCTCATCATCGGCCACCAAGATCACCTTTTGTTTTTGTTGATCGATTTGTTCCACTTTGGTCACGATCATTTTGGCGAGCTGAAAACCCGAGTGAATATTTTTCGCGCCGGCCGGAAGCATGTTTTTTACCAAGGCTTGCGTGATGCTGTTATCGGTCAAAGGGATATTCTTAAGCATGGTTTTACGAAATAGGTTGTTGATTCACGGTACTCCAATAAGTGGCAAGTGATCCGATTTTTTTTATGTATCCATCAAATCCGTCAGGCTTGATGACATAGCTATTGGCTCCCGATTCATACGCGCCATGGATATCTTTTTCATTTTGCGATGAAGACAAGACGACGATGGGAATGCACCTCGTGGGTTCTTCGCTTCTAAGCTTCCTTATAATTTCAAGCCCACCCAAGGGAGTAGGTAACTTCAAGTCGATGATGATCAATTTCAGTTGGTCCTTCATCGTTTGCCCCCAGTAATTTTTTTGGTCGAAAATAAAACTCAGTGCTTCTTCCCCGTTGGTGAAATGCTGTAGGTGCAGTCGATCGTTTGCACTGGTGAGGGCATAGAGCGTCAGTTCACTGTCGTCGAGATTATCCTCCACCAGTAGCACATCTACTTTTCCTATTTCCATCGTTCAACTAAAGGTAAGGGAGGCACGGGGCGTCGGATATAGTTAAAAGAGTGAATCGGGTGTCGTTGATTTCACGACACGTTTTAAGTGAAAAATTCTAAGTGATTTTTAGGTTACCATTTCCGCAGTGAAGTCTGATAACCTGAAACTTGCCATCTGTCACTTGTAGCTTGCGTTACTCGATCAGATTATTTCGAAGTGCATAACTTGTAATCTCCACACTCGACTTGAGTTGCATTTTCTCAAGAATACGGGCACGATACGTGGCCACCGTGGTTGGGCTGAGGGAAAGCTCTGATGCGATTTCCTTAATCTTCTTGCCCGCCGCAATCATGCTGAGCACCTGAAATTCCCGATCCGACAGCCTTTCGTGTGCTTGTTTATTGCTGTCGAGCTCAAACGAGTTGGCCAGTTTTTCTGCAACGATGGGCGTGATGTATTTTCCACCATAGTAGACTTGGCGGATGGCTTTCACCAGTTCATCGGCAGCAGACTCTTTGGTGACATATCCACAAGCACCGGCCTTGATGGCGCGCACCGAGAATCGCTCCTCGGGGTGCATGCTCAGCATCAGGGTCTTTACGTTGGGATAAGACAGCTTCAATTCTTTTACGATCTCCAATCCATTTTTGCCGGGCATGGAAATATCCAGAAGCACTACATCCGGCAGCACCGACTTCAGGCAACTCAACAGCTGCGAGTAGCCGTCTGCCTCAGCGACCACCTCGATGTCTTCCTCGTCTTTCAGAATTTTCATTAAGCCAGAACGGACCATAGAGTGATCATCAACTACTAATGTGCGTATCATATCTAGTTTTGTTTTGTAGGGATCATGATGGAAACTTTAGTGCCGCCACCTTTTGCTTTACCAATAAAAAAATGACCATGGAGCAACTGTACTCGCTCACGAAGACCAATGATGCCGAGAGACTTTGAGCTTTTGATCTGCTCATCTTCGATACCTTTGCCGTTGTCCAGGATTTCCAAAAACAAAACATTGTCAAGCGAATCCAGGTAGATCTGCACGGCGGTAGCCAGGGAGTGACGCGCTACGTTGGTCAGCGCCTCTTGAACGATCCTGAAAAGAGCAATCGATAACTCCTTCGAGATGTCGAGATGATCGGTGGACAAGAATAACTGACAAGTGATTTGATTTCTTTTTTCAAACTCGGTGGCTTGCCACTGAATAGCGTCGAGTATGCCTAGCTCGTCAAGAGTGACAGGGCGCAAGCCAGCGGAAATTTCCTTGGTCGACTGCGCGATCTTGTCAATTGTTTTTGCAACGGCCGCAAATTCTTCGTGAATCGCCTCTTCGCTCATCTTCTTTCCTGAAGTCAATTTTTTTCGAAGCATTGCAATATCAATTTTCAGGGCCGTGAGCACTTGCCCCAACTCATCGTGCAAGTCGCGGGCAATATTCGTTCGCTCTTCCTCAATGGAAATCTGATGACGATTGACCAACAATCTCAATTCTTCGTGCGATTTCTTAAGCTCGGAAGCGATTCTCTTCTTTTCATCCTGCATTTCTTTTTTTCGAATGGCAGAAATGACAGCCGCCGGCAGCCGCTTGAAACTCGACTTCAAAATGAAATCATCCACGCCTTCCTTTAAACAATCCAATGCCAGTTTTTCGCTAAGCACACCGGTTACGAGGATAAAAGGGATCGAAAGATTCTCTCCCTTCAACTTTCGAAAAGCCTCCATCCCATTGAAGGAGGTTAAGGAATAGTCGGCGAGGATGATGTCGGGTCTGAATTCGAACACCTCTTTTATAAATTTTTCTTTGCTGTCCACGCGCCTTGATGCAAACTGCAGGCCTGATTCGTTGAGTTCATGTTCCATCAACTCAACGTCATCGGCGTTGTCTTCCAAAAACAAAATTTGGTACACCTCGGTCGACTCAAAATCTACCTCTTTCAAGTCTTCTGCAAGTAGGTTGTAATTGTTGGTACTCATATCAAACAGGTTTCTCATTTACTAGGCTCCAATAGAACGCCAATGAACTCAGTGTTTTCACATAGTTGTCAAAACCCACGGGTTTCACCACGTAGCTGTTCACGCCGAGTTTGTAGGCTTCGGCGATGTCTCGCTTCTCACGTGAGGATGTCAAAATCACTACGGGCAATGTCCGTGTGCGTTCATCTTCCCTGATTTTTCGGAGCACTTCAAGCCCGTCCAATTTGGGGAGCTTCAGGTCCAGGAGCACCAATTTCAGTTCGTTGTGATTTTTTAGTTTTTCCAATGTCTTTTTCGAAAAAATAAAATTGAGCGCCTCTACTCCGTCTTTCAAGTGGAGTAGGTGTAGCGATTTGTTCCCTTCCGTAAGAGCGTGTATGGTGAGTTCGGTATCGTCAGGGTTGTCTTCCACCAGAAGCACGTCCGTGAGGTCGTCTTTTTCCATTACATGATTTTTCTCTAATGTTTGAACCTTTTCCATTAATGTGATTTAAGTGAGAAATAGAATGTTGCACCAACGCCTTCTTTACCTTCGGCCCACACACGCCCTCCATGCCGAATAATGATACGCTTTACGATCGCCAGCCCTACGCCGGTGCCTTGGTATTCCTGCGGATCGTGCAAGCGCTGAAACACCCCGAATAATTTGTTCGAGTATTCCATGTCAAACCCTACGCCGTTGTCTTTAATATAGTATTGTATTTCACCGTCGTCGGACTTAGAGCCAATTTCGATGACAGGGTTTTCCTTTTTAGTCGAATATTTGAATGCATTTGAAATCAAGTTCACAAGCACCTGCTTGATGAGTGCATTATCACCTTGTGCCTTTTCAAGCGGATGGACCTTCACAATGGATTTACCCTTCATCTCAACGAGTTCATCAACGACTGTGTGAACCAGTTCATTCATATTAATAGTGGTGATCTGAATGTCTTTCATACCAATGCGAGAAAGTGTCAGCAATTCATCGATGAGGCTACCCATCTTGTTCACATTTCTTCGAACATTGCCCAACAAGCGTTGACCTTCGGTATCCACCTTTTCCAGATAACGGGTGAGGAAGATGGCGATGAACCCATCAATACCGCGAAGGGGTGCGCGCAAGTCGTGAGATACAGAATAGGAGAATGACTCCAACTCGATGATACGTTGTTCCAATTCCTCGTTCAACGTTTTAATTCTCACTTCCTGTTTACGCTGCGCGGTGATGTCACGGGCAGAAGCAAACGCACCCAATACTTTTCCTTTTTCATCGCGATATACAGAGGCGTTGTACAACACGTCGCGTAGGTTGTGGCGGATCGTCAGCGGAGAGTCGGCAACGAATCCTTTCGCGAAGATCTGTTGATAACCCTCACGCGCTTTGTCGGGTTCGGTAAAATAATCCGAGAAGTCGGTGTCGATCAAGTTTGACCTTTCGACACCGGTTGCCTTTACAAGCGCTTCATTTACGTCGGTGATCTTTCCCTCTGGACTGATTGCCACCATCGGGTCAAGGGACGCCTCGATCAAGCTTCGCGTATAGGCTTGTTGTTTTTTGATTTCTTCTTCCGCCTGTTTGCGGTCGGTGATATCACGGGCAGAGGCAAACACCCCAAGTACTTTTCCTTTTTCGTCTTTGTAAACGGAGGCATTGTACAAGACATCACGCGTGTTGTGACGAATCGTCAATGGCAAGTCGGCCACGAAACCTTCCGCAAACACTTTTTGATAGCCATCACGCGCTTTGTCTGGTTCTGTGAAGTAATCCGAAAAGTCAGTTCCGATGAGTTTGTCTCGTTTCACACCCGTGGCTTTCACGAGCGCCTCATTCACGTCGGTAATTTTACCCGCTGGGCTAATCGCGACCATCGGGTCGAGTGAGGCTTCAATCAAGCTTCGAGTATACACTTGCTGACGTTGAAGTTCTTCTTCTGCTTGCTTACGATCGGTGATATCGCGGGCTGACGCAAACACCCCCTGCACCACGCCTTCCTCATCTTTGAACACCGTGGCATTGTAGAGCACGTCGGTGATCTTCCCATTTTTATGACGGATCGCTAACGGATAGTTACGTACGACTCCTTTATAGAAAGCTTCGCGGTAAGCTTCCTCTGCTTTTACAGGTTCTGTAAAATAGTCGGGGAAATGTGTACCAATCAGTTTTTCGCGCGGCACACCCGTTACTTGAACTGTTGCTTCGTTCACGTCGGTAATTCTTCCATCTGGCCCTTTTGTGATTTGAGGGTCAAGCGATGTTTCAATCAATGAACGTGTATAGGCCTGAATCTTCCTGATGTTTTCTTCTGTCTGTTTCAACAACGTGACATCACGGGCGGCGGCCACAGCACCGAGCACGCTTCCTTTTTCGTCGCGATAAACGGACGCATTGAAAAGCACTTGAATCAGCTGGCCGTTTTTGTTCCGAAGGGTAAGTGGATAATCCGAAACTTGGCCTTTGGCAAACACGAGTTTGTACCCTTCGCGCGCTTTTTGCGGCTCTGTGAAATAATCAGAGAAGTCAGTGCCAATCAAAACATCGCGAGCCACACCTGTAGCTTTCACCGAGGCTTCGTTCACGTCAGTGATCTTACCTTCGGGGTTTACCGTTACCAACGGGTCGAGAGATGCTTCGATCAAACTTCGGGCATATTCGGCCGTTCGTTTCAGTTCAGTAATGTCACGAGAGGTAGCGAGGGCTCCAAGCACGTTGCCCAAGTTGTCTTTGTAAACCGTTGCGTTGTAAAGCACATCCGTGACTTTCCCTTTGGTGTCGCGGAGTTTCAGAGGCAAATCGGAGACCGAGCCTTTGGCAAACACCTGTTGATATCCTTCACGTGCACGCTGTGGCTCCGTGAAATAATCCGAGAAGTCGGTCCCGATCAGTTTTTCGCGTGGAACTCCTGTGGCCCGTACCAACGCTTCGTTTACGTCGGTGATTTTACCTTCTGGGTTAATCGTAACGAGTGGGTCAAGGGAAGCCTCGATCAGGCTTCGTGCATATTCGGAGGTTCTTTTCAGCTGCGTGATGTCGCGCGAGGTAGCCAACGCTCCAAGTACATTTCCTAAGTTGTCTTTGTAAACCGTGGCATTATATAATACGTCGGTGAGTTTTCCTTTCGTGTCGCGGAGTTTCAGAGGCAAATCGGAAACCGAGCCTTTGGCAAACACCTGCTGATATCCTTCGCGCGCTCGTTGCGGCTCCGTAAAGTAATCAGAGAAGTCGGTTCCAATCAATTTTTCACGTTGCACGCCAGTGGCACGCACCAACGCTTCGTTTACGTCGGTGATTTTACCTTCTGGGTTTACAGTAACAAGCGGGTCAAGAGATGCTTCAATCAGACTTCGTGCATATTCCGACGTTCGCTTCAACTGGGTAATGTCGCGCGACGTGGCGAGGGCACCGAGCACACTCCCTAGGTTGTCCTTATATACGGTAGCATTGTACAATACATCCGTGAGCTTTCCTTTTTTGTCGCGCAGCTTCAGGGGCAGATCAGAAACTGATCCTTTCGCAAACACCTGTTGGTATCCTTCACGGGCCTTTTGTGGCTCCGTGAAATAATCCGAGAAGTCTGTTCCGATGAGTTTTTCGCGCGGCTGGCCGGTAGCGCGCACCAATGCTTCGTTCACGTCGGTGATTTTTCCTTCGGGATTAATAGTCACGAGAGGGTCAAGAGAAGCCTCGATTAGACTACGCGCGTATTCAGATGTTCTTTTGAGTTGCGTAACATCGCGGGCGGTTGCAAGAGCACCAAGTACACTACCGAGACTGTCCTTATATACCGTCGCATTATACAATACGTCTGTGAGTTTGCCTTTGGTATCTCGGATGGTCAATGCATAATCGGCCACATAACCTTTGGCAAATACCTGCTCATACGCTTCGCGGGCTTTCTGGGGTTCTGTGAAATAATCAGAGAAGTCAGTACCGATGAGTTTTTGCCTGGGAACGCCCGTGGCTCGCACCGATGCTTCATTTACGTCAGTGATTTTTCCTTCCGGGTTGATGGTGACGAGCGGGTCAAGGGAAGCTTCAATCAAGCTTCGAGCATATTGCGACGTTTGTTTCACTTGCGTGATGTCTCGGGCAGCAGCCAGTACACCACGCACAATACCAAAGTCATCACGATACACCGAAGCGTTGTACAACACGTCTGTGAGTTTTCCATTTCGGTCGCGAATAGTAAGCGGGTAGTCGGCCACAAACCCTTTGGCAAACACTTGCTTGTAACCTTCGCGTGCTTTTTTTGGCTCTGTGAAGTAGTCGGAAAAGTCGGTTCCGATGAGTTTTTCGCGCGGCATGCCCGTGGCTTTCACGGAGGCTTCGTTCACGTCCGTAATTTTTCCTTCGGGGCTGATGGTCACAAGAGGGTCCAGCGCGGCCTCGATCAAACTTCGCGAATAAGCTTGTGCCACTCGCGCACCATCATCGGTAAATTCCTGAAGTGGAGGGCGTCGGATCGACACCCAGGAATAAATCGCTTTGCCAAAGTGAACGGGACCCACGCTGAGGTCAATCATAAACTTATTTCCGTTCTTTTGAAGGGCAAAAAGGTTTGAGCTTGGATTGACCCGCCGCTGCTTAGGGTGATGGAAGAACGGTTTTCCATTGGAAAGCTTCTTATGAATCTCCGGAATCAACAGTTCAATGTTCTTTCCCTTAATGGCAGTTTTAGAGTACCCAAATAATCTTGAGGCAAGACTATTGGCTTGTATAATAGATCCTGTCTTGTCAATGATTAATGAGGCATCTGGCGCTTCGTCAATAGAAAATTGCGATTTCTGGTGGCCATTCTGTTGTACAGCGGCGGATTTCTGAGCCGCTTTTCTGGGTGCTTTTACGCGCGGGCGATCGAGGATACTTTTAGTACTCATCTTTCTTCATTTAAAAATCGGTCAATTTGGGAATCGACCGTGTGGTGAAAAGATAGAATTCGACTAAAGCCCTAAAGACAGGTTAACTTGACTATGTGAATCTACGAAACAAAACCTTGAAAAGGGTTTTCATGTCGTAGATATTATTATGTTAGTTCTACAAATTTCTTACACCGAAAAGTAAAAGGTTTTTTTTTGTTGAAGTGTCATTGTTTTAATGACAGGCGGTAAATTTTCTCCGACAGCATCAAGAGAATGCTTCGATCATTCGCTTTCGTAGGCACTCAAAAAATCATTTCGTCAAGATCACCACCACCTTCGCAAAGAAAAATTCATTGAACATTCTTGTCGTATAATACATCCGCCTGTAAAGGAGACATAGAATAGATTACATCATTTTGTAGATGAGAAAAGCAAAATAAAGTAAGGTGGATAGCTACGCGCAGTGGTGTGTCGCGCGTTTCGTTACGTGGTCATCGTTGAGTGGAATAACATTTTAAGCCTGCCGCCGTTATCGCCGACAGCAATAAGTCATTCATGAAAAAAATGGTTGTTTTAGCATGGTCTATCCTGTTGTTGGCAAACACATACAGTCTGGCGAAGAGAGCGACGAGAGGAGAGTTCCACATGCGTTCTTCATTCCATCAAAAAGAGGATCGGGTGAAAATCAAAAAAGAAGAACTCCCCGAGGCAGCTCGAAAAACCTTGCAAGGGGATGTATTTAAGGGATGGGCTGTCGTCAATTCTTACAGGACGAAAGCAGGAGAATACGAAATTGAACTTAAGAAAGGAGACAACGTGCAGTCGATGAAGTTCGACAAGGACGGAAAGCTGAAGTAGTCTTTTGAACCACACTTTACATAAACCTGCGTTAAGATTGAGCGCGGGTTTTTTATTGCCTTTTTTTGACGATGATGAATCGTTTGGTTTTTTACTTGGGTCATCGTTAAAACGAGTACACGCTCTTTCAGCGGCGACACCAGGGGCAACATTGACAACGACTGCCCCGTTCTCTCGTCGTGTTAACACTTCAAAATTATTTTTTCACCAAAACAATTATCAATCATGAAGAAGATGATGTTAGTTATTGTGGTACTTGCGCTAGTGTGTGGAGTATCATCATCAGCGCTAAGTGAAAGTCGCGTCGCGGTGATCAGAAATGGAGAGACCTTTAAGGTCATCTACAAAAACACAGATCTTGCCGACGTAAAGGTGACCATCTCCAATTCCAACGGAGAAAAAGTCTTCTCTGAAGAATTAATTTCAGTGCATGGATTTATTCGTCCGTACAATTTTGCGGAACTCCCCAAAGGCGACTACATGATCTGCATCACCGATGTGGACGGAAAGAAAACCGAAAAGATCTGTTTTGACGAACAGGCGGTCAAGAACAAAAAAGAATGGACCGCCCACATCGGCAAACTTACCGATGATCAAAAGAAGGTAATCGTAGCCGTGCCTCAACAAAAAGTGAACAACTTTTCGGTGCACGTTTATGATAAGTACGATCAATTGGTATACACAGAAGACCCCGCCTTGGAGAAAGAATACGCGCGTGTGTTCGACTTGAAGCGACTCGAGGGCGGTGCCACTGTGCACTTGGTCAATCATGCCACGG
>Ga0310811_10001199_pt1 | contig 33228 bp, 32 predicted proteins | sample YCmetagenome_FD_207642 | JGI IMG/M metagenome (GOLD analysis project Ga0310811, IMG submission 207642) | Soil microbial communities from experimental microcosm in Duke University, North Carolina, United States - YC | ecosystem: Engineered > Artificial ecosystem > Soil microcosm > Unclassified ...
AGAAGGAGGGGACGGGGGGGACGTTCGAGGGCTGTGGGAATAAAAAGAAGGGGGGACGGCGGGGACGTGGGAGAGGGGACGGGGGGACGTTCGAGGGCTGTGGGAATAAAAAGAAGAGGGGACGAGGGCTGTGGGAATAAAAAGAAGAGGGGACGACGGCCGTGAGAAAGGGGACGGGGGACGATGACGAGATGAAAATTCATGCCCGAGGCATCCCCCCGAGGGGGACGCTACCATAAAAGGAAATAAAGGGGACGGGGACGGCCGAAGGCCCTCTGCTTCGAAAGCAGATAGATAGGTATGCGGATGACTTGCGATTGCTGGAGATAAGGCAGGCGAATGCTATGTATGATAGACGGGCACTAGATATGTCTTGCGGATGTTGCGGGTGACTTGTTGTTTTTGCGTAGATTGGGAAATTGAGTTGTTTGAGGGATTATGACTTTGACATTAGATATATAGCGGGGGTGTTACTTTTATCTGAAATCAGGATGTTGTTTCATTGTTGTTTGAATTTGCTTGATTTTGTATTCTATTGCAGCTAATGATGGCATTGATTCGTGTTTCTGTCCCTAAGCAAGAGCTAACGAGGCAACGAGACTAACCAAGAACTAACGAGACGAGACTATAATCCTAACCCTAATCATGGGGGGGTGGGCGGGGGCGGGGGGATTTGATTTTATATTGCTGGTTATCTTTGAAGTCTTGATTTGATTTGATTAGGATGAGATGGGTTTTTTTATTGCGCAGATGATACACATAAGGTGTGCGGATGGTATATCTGACTTGCGGATGGTGCGCGGATGCTATATATGATATGCGGATGCAAAAGATAAGGTATGCGGATGCTATATTTGACTTGCGGTTGCTATATATGATATGCGGATGGTAGGGATAAGGCATGCGGATGGTATATCTGACTTGCGGATGGTGCGCGGATGCTATATTTGACTTGCGGATGGTAAGGATAAGGCATGCGGATGGTATGTCTGACTTGCGGATGGTGCGCGGATGCTATATATGATATGCGGATGCAAAAGATAAGGCATGCGGATGGTATATTTGACTTGCGGAAGCTATATATGTGTATCATTTTACTACTTTGTAAATTATGAGGACTTCTCAATTTGTACTCCGAACTCAGAGTGACTGCATGAAACACTCTTGCCCAACAGAAACCATGATGTTCTGATTCACGCGTCCATTGTTGCAACACGTCACTAAGAAGACGACTGGTACCATTGGTCTTGCCATTCACCAAACCCACTTCCAGCACTCTCCATCACTTATAATTCGACCCTCAACATTCTTGCTTCAATACCACCGACCTCCGTTTACAGACAGGGCGTTGAGGCACTCACCAAAAACAAATTCAACATTGTACAAGGTGCAAATGGAGACATTGCAAGTGTGGAGAAGCAGCTGGATGAGGGGCAAATCGAGGAGTCATTGGATATCGCTAAAGATGAGCTGTAGTTGGCCGACAATATGCTTGAATGGAAGGCGTGTGTTTTGAGATTCAAATTGTCTTTCTGCGCTTATTGATTTTATTCTCCAGTTGGGAGCCTCTAGAAGAGAAGCCATTACCTGGTCAATGGGAGTAATTTGGTAATACAACTTTGGTAATACATCGAGCCCAACGCCTCCGTGGTATCATCCAATAGATCGGGATTTGTCGGGCGCAATATCACACTGCTGGACCATGTCCAGTACGACGCGCTAATACTAGTCGTGGAGGGAGTTTTCGCAAAATAGATTGATGACACCCATCCAGACACATTTAAGACATGCTACTGCGTGATTCTACCTATTCTTCTACCTGATCTAATTTTTCAAAGGTTTCTGACATGGCTCTGAAGACTATCACAAACTGCTGCGATGTATCTGTGGCCCACAATTGTCTTCTTCTCCTTGTTTCCCAGGAATACCCCGGTCTGATATGACCTGGTTTGCTTCGTCAGGGTGTCACACAGACTTCCACTTGTACACACACTTACCTTGCCATTTGCAATTTGGATGTCCTCCAAGCCCCATGCCTGGACGCACCTTCCTTCAGGTGACTCCTTGAAGCCAAAGCCTTGGCCTCCCATGCCCCCCAATACACTCAGACCATCTGATTTACGAGAAAACTCGGAGATTGAACAGCAGCCAATTCTCAAAAGGGAGATCTAGATGTGCCAGCAAGGCTCGGCACAGCACGATGACTGTTGCAGCATGACTGACTAGAAGAATGTTCTTGTGCTTGCCACCGAATCGGTTTTCTATTTCCGTAACGAGCAGATCTAACACGCCATTGGCGCGTTCATGCAAGGCTTCGACATCCTCGCCTCTTCGCATGGGCAACCAGATTGAGGACAATTGAGGGCTCGATCTCTGAGAAGTATGTTTGCATAACCGCAGCAGACGATGGCCTAGGGTGCAAGCCAGTGCCAGGAGTGACAGGGGAATACCATTCGGACAATCCTGACCGAATGTAAGGTGATGTACATTGCTTATTGAATTTGCCTACCGTGTTCGACATAGATGGGCACTTCAAGAGCTTGTGAGGTCGGCTTGGACGTTTGCAGTCTTAGCCGTGAAAGTATCGAGAAGTGATATGCTCACAGTAAGGGGAAGATAATAACGCGAACACTCAGTCGTGAGCGGAACGACTGCATTGTGAGTACTGTACCTAATAACGCGAACACTAGTACATGTCAGTAATGTTCTGTCTAGACGACTATAGTACTCACCTCAGTCGGGAGCGGAACGACTGAGGGAAAGGTATGTAACGAAAAACTCTTAAGTATAATTGATACCCAAATACATGTAAATAGACTGCTGATGCGCGCGGCAATCTCAATCATCGACAGAAGATAGTATCATGGTTGGGCGCTTCGCTTCGGGAATAGCTAGAAAGTAGGCTGCAAGTTCCTGCGCTTGAGCCTAAGAATAATATATAAGTTAAAGATCCCTGTCAATGGTCCGATGTTACCTCTCCATAAGCGGCTAAGGGAGGATCTTTTGGAAGACCCGTCATGCGAAACATCCCATGTATTAAGTGATACTAGCTAATTTACAGAGTGGGTGTTGGTCAACGTTGGAGGTACAATAATGATATAAACATTGTAATCTGTCCCTATAAAATCTGTAACTCATTGTAAGACGCACTTTCTTTTCTCCCAATACATACTGTTAGTGGTTAGCGTCCCTATAAAATTCGTAAGACACACCTTCTCTCCCAATACATACTGACGAAAGTGTATCCCTATAAAAATCCGTAGCCTATCGTAAGACACGCTTTCTTCTCATCTACTACCAACTACCTATACCAACGTGTTAGAACATGGCTCAGGTAAGTCATTAACTGTAATCTAACGCCATTACTACAATGCCTGCTACCCAGCACCAAGCATATCAGCCCAACTACCTTAATCACAACAACCCAGCGCCCCAGAACTACCAACCGCTACCCCAATACAACTATGGTAACCAAGCGCACAATGCCATTGCGCCGAATCAGGTGAGTGGTCAGTCTGCATAGGCAGAACCGCTCATATGTTCGGCCTGGCGCAGGTGCAGGCGCAGGTACAAGGGCAAGCAGAGATGGAAAATGACCCTGGGGAGAGGGTATTTGTGGTGACGGAGGAGGTGGAGGTGAGTGGATCCTACTGGTGCACTCCGAGTCTCACGGAGATCTAGCATTTATGGCTTAGGGGACTAGCTACGGCTCGCGAGAACATCCGTAGAGCCAACCAAGGGCTGGGCAGCGTGCGTCACCCAGCACACGGAGAGATGACACGCTATATGCTAGGATTGCTCTTAGCATATAGGCGGGCAGAACTCAGGAGAGAATTGGACGAGTTGGCTGAGGTAGAGTACGTGCTGGCGTTGAGAAATCTGGCGGGGTAGGAGATGAAGGACATGGCAAGGGGTAGGGTTAGGCGGCTGGTCACAAGGACATACTCAAATCACAAATCCCCACTCACATCATAGTTAAGATATCCACGAGCGCCAGCTAGGAAGTTTCATCTGATCAAGTAGATATAACAGCCCGAATGTCAGGATTGGTTTTGTTGATAACAGGTCCGATACCTTCCATGTCTGAATAATTGCTATCTTCCTCCCAGGGCCCGAATTTGAGCTTGACTCCAATTCTGAGGTGAGGTGTCCCTGCGCGGCTGACTAGCAATGCATATGTTAGTCGACCTTGTATTAGATCAAACAGTTCGAAGCGTACATGTGCATTGCCTGCATTTGGCAGGAATGAAGTGGGTATTTGTAAATGCCTGCTTACTCGCTCTACGGAACATCTGTTGTGCAACCCATCACCTTCCAGTGCAGTAAATAAGTCGGACGAACCTAGTACAACTGTCAGACTTGAACAAGGTAAGATTGGACGGGTCTGAACTAAATACAGGGGTAAGAGAAGTCACAGGAGGTTAGTCAATTACGACAGTGTCTATGGCTTCTTCAATGACCTGCAAGTCAATACGCGCCCAACGCCTATCTAACCTTTTCAAATCTCTCGCGATGTCCTCTGCTCTGACCCTGATGCTCTTTCCTCTGATACCTCTTGCGCACATGATCTCTCGCACAGGTTGAGCGAGGAGGGCCGCAGTTACGGGAGTGTATGCCTCGTCTTCCTCGAGATAAGGCGGATCTGACAAGTAAGCGTCGTCCTCAGGAATCACGGACTTGGCAGCGTCAGGTGATGAAAATATCGTGCTAGAGAGGGGAACATCAGACGGAGCCTGAGAGCTCGCCGTGTTGGTTGCGGCGAAGTGGGAGGGCGCTATGGACACAGATGCAGTTGGGGCATCCAAAAGTCCATCATAGAGTACTATACTCCCTCGTTCGTAAAGCTGGAGTACTGCCCACATAAATAGCCTCTTCATCTTTCCGCGTGGGTGATTAGAGCTAAAACGAGAGATGATCGACTTCCGGGGGGTCTGCCCTGCCTTCTCTCCCCCTGCGTCTGGCGGAGTGCGCCGCCGCATTTCAGCATGGACTACGCGATTGGCGAGAAGCGCCAGCTCTGGGATTCGACGTAGATGCGAAAGCGTAATGGGGCCAGATGTAGACAGCTCTGGTGTCCGCATCAGGAAAAATTGACGATAATCAAAGTTGAGGTACATCACCGGGTGCATGTCGAAAATAATGCTGTAGATATAATTGAAAGGTTTCGTCCGTGAGGTCTGCCGAACGCAACTGAGATGGATGCCGAAACTGAGGGGGGTCCTATGCAACCACGTTAGTGAGGAGTAGTGTATGGCCAAGCACTTACTATTGAACCAGGTATAAAAAAACTTGACGACTTAGAGGCTGCGCTATGCGTCAGAGGAGATGATGGCTGGAGCAATGGACGCTTTGAGGGAATCAGCGACCGAGGGTCGACCTCAACCGGGATCTTGAACGGCTTTGGCACTGAGTATTTGGACTTGTGGAGTTTGACAACGGTAATGGCGTGTTTCCATTGATCGTTCGTCGACTCACAGGCCTCTGAAGGGTTAGTTGAGAGTCAGAGAGACAAAAAGAACGCACTTATGAATTTGGCATTAATTTGTCGCTGGCTATGGAATTCTATGACTTTACCGATTACTTCTACAGGATAACCGATAGCAGTAGCATGAGGCGGAGGAACTAGAACTGGAGGGGTCGCGGGGCACCGTCCGCTTGACCATAATGCTGCTCTTGCATTAGAGCTCAGGTGGGCCAAGGGTCCGGGGTGACGAAGCATACAATTGATCACCTCTGTGGAATCATCGACTTTACAACAAGAATCAGTACCGATGCCACAGGGGAACTGCTAGCTCACCGGTGTACAGCGTCCCTGTCTCGCGCACAGTGATTCCTACCACAACGCCAACGATGTGCACGATTCGACAGGGAATATGTCCCAGCCAGTAAAAGCTGGAACTAGGTCCTGTAGTTGGTTGTTATTCAGTAAGCGTGTAGTTGGGTTAGCAGAACTGACCTGTGCTAACGCTTTTCCTCATCGAATAAATATCTCTAACGAAACATGGGGCCGTTGCTTGGGCTTTATGAGTCCACGCACAGATGTCCTCTGCAGAGGGAGAGCTGGTCTGGTTAGACTCTGAGTTGGACGAGGCTGATAGGGTTTTCCGTATAAGAAAAACTCTGGTGTGGACATAACGACTCACATTCTAAAGTATTGGCATTGTCGCGCGCTACCTCTTGAAAACGAACCCGTTTGATTGGGCGAGCTGTATCCATGGTTAGTGCAAAATGTTGGTGCTTCTCCCCAACTTGCGGAGACCAGAGTTCCTCGACGATATGGACAAGAGGAAGAGAGAAATATTACGTAAGCTAGGCAAGCTACTTGATTTGTAGGGATCAGCAATGACGATTACATAATATGAAGGCGTAGTTTCAGCAAGTCTAAATACATCAGTGCTGAGGAACAAGCGGTAAATATCGTGCAAGGTAGGTAACATACTTGAATTTGAGTGGGTAAGCGATTCCGCTTACACTGGTTCTACACCAATTACACTATAGGTCAAAGTCATATGTAAGTGATGACCTCCTGTCTAATATGTCCTGCCAACGTTCGACTCGTTTCAGACGATCATAAAGAATGTAGTTAGCTGGTCTGAGCGATGAATCGTATTCTTCTACGTGTATGGTGTTGACCGAAGGCAGGGAACGACCAAGGAAAGCCGCAACGGCAACGTCATTGTACGGGGGGCTGACTCCCACAGTTAACGTGTTGATGGATTTGTTGCGGGAAAGTAGGTTGAGGTCCATTGTTCCCAGACTACAACTGAAAACAAGACCTAGCTCTTTCAAAGAGCTGCAATGGAGTATAAGATGCGAGACACCGACTAGCGATGCTCTTGGAGGGGTTGGGAAATAGCGTGAGCAGCCTAGGAATAGACTTTCTGTTCGAGGCAGGCTAAGAGCGAGATGCAAGAGATCATCGTCATCAAGAAGGCACGTATTAAAACAGCCGAGGTCGATGTGCGTCAACAAAACTTGGAAAAGCGGTCGAAGAAAGTTTAGCTCGAGTGGGGCGCTATGGCGATTGGTGTTACCCTGTAGATCCACGGTGAAATGCGAGAGGGCAAAGATTGAAAACTCGGTGGGAGCAACGCGACTCGGCTCGGCCAAGAGGGAGTTGATGAATTTACCCAAGGCGGGGCCATCAAGGTGAAGACAGAGCGTTATGTGCAACTGCTCACAAGGTGGCCTAAACCTTCGTAACAGCGTGAGGGCAGCGTCCAAAGCGTCTGCGCCCATACCGCCAAGCCAGGAGTTCCGGAACATGATGCTGAAGGAGTGCAAGGGATGATGAAAAGTTGGCGTATGCTGCGGCAGGTGCAACTGTATGTCAACAATAACCGTTAGGTTACGTAGGAAGGGGTGCGAAAAGATCGCTTGCATGCCCTCGGGATCGAGAAGAGGTACTGTTAGAGAGCGAAGGGTAGGGAGAAGGTGAATGCGACGAGCAAAATCGCTAACACGTGTGAGATTAGTGATCTCAACGGAGACGAGGTTGCGTAGGGGAGGCAGCACTTCCAGGATACAGGTTAGAATAGGTTCTAGGTCAAGCCCCGCATATGGGAGCGTGAGTTTTTCCAAACCCCTGTGAATGATGGACGGTAGGAAACTGAGGACGGGATCGCTCCCATGGGCGAGTCGCAGGCAGGTTAGGTGCGGAAGGAAGGGGGCATCAGTCATGGAGGTGTGGCAACGAAGTATGGCTGCGAAAGCTTCGATCGTATCATAGGTCAGAGCGCGCTCTCGTGAGATGATGGCGCGGACCCGAGGGGCGTAGACATGAAGTCGGTCCAGTTGCGAGGGCGAAGGAGGACCATGCAATGACTATGGCAGAGTGAGGGTTGCCCATATCACGAATGACGAAACGACTCACATAACGCCAGACGCCGTCCACTGCTAAATGCCTTTCGACGACGTCCTCCGGCATAAGATGAAGGAGCGGTAGTACAGAAGGCAATTCCCTCCATAAGACCGCTATTGCGATATCACACACTACACGATTAACCGCCAAGAGCGGAAGCAAGTGCTGACGACCGTGAGGGTTGCTGTAAACTGACTCGCATATTGCGAGTGTGATTTCGTATGCGAGAGACATGGGGTGCGGGTCCTGGAACGCACTACTGAGCCCAGTATTTAACCCAGCCGGTGTCTATAGAAGAACTCGCCTGTGATCTGAGTTGGTTCTTGTGAGACACCAATTCTGACAGAGATTGATAGATTGAGTAGGAACTTGACAGGTTCCTAATTCAAAACGAACGCAGACGATGGGTCTGGTTCTTATAGGATCAATGAAGTGCGTCCATTGATGTGGGACGTCAGAAATCCTGGCATGCAGGATATGTACCTGGTGGTCAAGCGCGTTGTCGGACTGTGTCAGGAGTGAAACTCTGAAGGATGCCTACCGCTGTGCAAAACATTTCATCTAAAAGTAAACGCAAACCCGCATCAAAACAGAAAGCTATCAGGAATCAGAAGCTCACCTGGGCACTTTGACGCGACGTGGGAGATGAAGGAAGGTGATATTACTAAATCCAAAGAAGCTTCCTAACTTATAGGGATGACCGATTTGTTAGGACAAGTATAACAAAATAAACGTCCGACATAATTTGCTTCATTAGATCAGATTCAACTGAACAACGTTTGTACACTGATGGGTATCGGTAATCCTAATTGCGGGTATATATATATATGATCCTAAGTGCAAAAAATCTAAATGTGGGATACTTGGTCTACATGTGCTTCAAAGGTTCTACTAAACAGACGTCGTCAAAACCTACGGTAACAGTAACCTGCGAGCTTGGCAAAAGCTGCAATTCCACGGTGCGATTTTTCGTGTTGCACTTTGAAACGGTCCTGATGCCCCCGCGATACTGACCATCCATCACGAAACATTCTTGATTTTTTTTTCGGGGTTGAGCAGGAGTGAGAAACTCCACAGGAATGTGGTAATCGACCTTCGCGCCACCTGCAGTCTTGGCAGTGCACCAAGCTGCGACGTGACCCGGGGGAGCAAGGCCGTTGGGACCGCAGAATGGATCGGGAGAATGAGAGTAAGCCAGGCGTTTCAGCAATTTGGCATTCTGGAAGCCTGCCGAAACATTAAAGAGGGCGTGGTAACCATGAAACTGCGAAGAGAACTCTTTGAGCCAGCATATAGGGTCTCGAATAGAGGTAAGCATCACGTTATAATAATATTAGAAGAAACATACCGCGAGGATTTGGTTGGGCCGATTCCGCAATGTCGTGTGTATTGACGGTCCAAGGGTCTTCCGTCGTCTCGGTTTGAGAGGACGTCTCAGCAAGATCCTCCTGGGACCAGGAGGCCCAGGTGAAGGATTGACCGCGGTCGGCAGAGGACGATGCGGTTTTCTCAGGCGGGGGGGTTATGCTTCGAGGTGGCAGCGCGACATATGATTTTCTACGCATCTCACAAAACGAAGTAAAATCAGACCATTCGAGCATGGCGCCATTTAATCGACAACCGTAGCTATACGAATGATAAGTTGACGAAATTGTTAAAGTGTAAAGGAAAACGACTAACGTAGTGGCAACATCACAACGTCTGACGGTCATGCGAGGTTGACCGTGGACAGCGATAATGCAAGTATCTGTGGAGATGTCGTACAACGTTGCACGGTAGCCTTTCTTGACGCCTCCAATTACGAACACTTCCTTGTTGATGAACTTGTTGAAGGTGTCGAGGGGAGCGTTACGCGTCTTCATGACGAATCGAATGGGAACTGTCACCTGCAAAGAATTAAAATTGGCAACGTGTCAGTTAGGATTCGGACGTACCAGTTCTAATAATTCAGTCTCTAATGTCAGCCGAGCGCCAGCGAAGTCGACGGCGTGCACAACTCCCTCTGTGCGAAATTCAGGACCACGAGCGACGCAGACAGCATCTCCAGGCCTGAGGTCGTAACCACGATCCTTGGTTAATGTGACGGTTGCAGGCAGGCGTATGCGTTCAACGGACGATGCTGCAACGTGGATGAATGGCGGCGCCATACTGCTATCGTCGCTGGCCCTCATCAGTTCACTGTCATCCTGAAAGCAAACGAAGCCTCCCGAAGCCCATTGCACTAAACCACATTTCCCTACCATATCACCAACGGCGACTCTAACAAAATCTCCGATTTCAATCGTGTTGGGCTCTGCGAGAGGATCGACGTATGACGGGGCGGGTATATGCCCATGAAGGGTCCTATCGATAGGACGACGATCCAGGTAGTACTTGGAAACTTCGATCTGTAGAATTTGTTATGATGGAGTTGTGTGGATAAAATTGAATACGCACCTGTTCCAGCGTGCCGGACTGAGAAATAGTAAAAATATCGTCGTTTCTTTCAACGATATGACCTTGTACACCTGAGTAGCAGCCAGCTACAATAGTAACTTCATCGCCCATGTTGAACACGCGTTCTACGTGATCGAGTTTGGCCTCGATGGCCTTCTGTCGACCGTCGAACTCAAATTCTAACTTCGCCGAACCCCCAAATGCGTGGTCAGTGTTAACGATCGTACAAATCTGTCCAAGTAAGTCCGGCGTAGTAAGGCGAACCAGGTCGCCCTGACGCAACAACTGCTTTGAAAACGCGATCTCAGTCTTTCTGCAAAAGGGGATATCCCAACCCGATTGGACATGAAGACGTATGGCGTCTGGGTGAGGGACGTGTACCAACTCGGTGCAGTAGCGATGGAAGTTTTTTTTGAGGAGACCGCTATAGTATTCCTCGCCTTTGAATTTATACCCCACAACTTCTCCATCGCGAACGATGTCGGATGGCGGGGTAGGTAGGCGTGAACGGTCGAATAGCGCTGCGACGTCTTTCGGCATGTCATAGGGGAAATCCTTGGGAGGGACGAGCACGGTCACGAACAAATTTTCCTGTTCAGGATCGAAAACATAAGCAATGGAATCCCTGTACTTTCCTCGCTTGATTCTGAGCCAAGCGGGGTAAGGGAATTTCAAGCGCAGCGCGTTAACTGCAGTCTCTTCTTCGTCGCTTATACGGTCCCATTTCTTCATTGACATTTTGAGGGATTCGGGGACGGCTGACATGATGGTCTGGGGACTATCAGATGTCGCGTAAAGGTGTGCTGCTATCCATGGCGATATGACGATGGAAATGCCTTGCTTCTCCAGATGTTCGGAGAGGTACTCTCGCGCAGAGACTGCAATGCCTGTAAGGGCAGTAAAGATTTGCCAAAAAAAAAAATACTCACCATTGACTGTGAAGACGTACATCCTCGTTGGGATCTTCCTTGTTGGAAGGGGGGAGATTTTGCGAGTGTGTACTGGCGAACGTCGACGAATTGTAATGCTGGAGCCGCTTTGATAGCTCTGCTCGATTCTGTGAATCGCGTCGGCTAGGTTATGTTTTGGCGCGGGCAAATGCGTCACGGTGGCGCGGCTGGGCACATCATCTTCGATCTCGTCATCTAACTCGTCGTCTTCATCGGCTTCGATGTCCAGGAAGGGATTCTTGCGCTACAATTGATCAGCGTGAGTCTATGCTAGTAGCTATTTGCTTACTGAGCGAATAGGATAATCCATAATTTCGATGTCGTCCTCCCCTTGACCATCATCATCTTCCTCAGATGAGATCTCCAGACAATCGATCTTAGGCTACTTGAAATTAGCGTCAATTTTAAATTGAAAATATTCACTTACAGTAAGAGGGGGGGCCTCCTCGATGTCGTCATCTTCTTGAATGTACTGACGCTTTAGCGCAAGTAAATTGGTTAGTGATAACGCATCATCGCCGTCGCCAGAGAAAATGGCCAATTTAGCGGCCGTCCATTCAAGCGGCCGATGACGATCGCCGAGATACGCATCGAATTCTTCTTCCATAGCACCGAAAGTCAAATCGGTGGTTAAAAAGCGTTCGAGGATGGCCCAAGCGCCGGGATCCTGCAAGGCCGATAGAGCTATGAAGCCAAAACACAAGTTAGATAACGATTTTAATATTTGACCGAGTCCGTACCTTCTACTCTAACGCGTTTGGCTTTATGCTCATCTTGTGATGGCGCAGAGCGTTTTGCCATCGTCTACATGATTATTATTCTTAATGACCTTAATTGTATTCGATTGGATGAGTACGTACTTGCGAATGAAACTAACTATACTTGGATTCTCAACGTAGGAGTGTAAGGTGATGGTGTAGAAAGGAAACCTGCGAACGAAAAGGTCAGACATATATAGGGACAACCGATTTGAAAGCTTACCAAAATTTGTATGAGGCGTATTCTTGTGGTATCGTTAAGGTATGTGATGGAGGAGAAAGAAAACCTGCAAACGCCAAGGTCAGCCTTATATAGGGACGACCGATTAGAACGCTTACTAAGTGTGGCCATAGCGTTGTGGCCATAGCGTTGTGGCCGCTGTGGCGTAGTGGACGTGTCAATGGGCGGGCGACGCGACGCGATGCGGCCAGCCCAGAGTTTAATTTTCCACGTTCTGCGTTCCCCGACGCGTTGAGACGTGTATTGACATGTACAAAAATAGATACATGTATGTAACTAATCTATGTATGTAACTACAAATAATGTCATGGCGCTGTGGGACATGGAAGTTGAGAAAAGGGAAACACATGTGATAGACGAAGATCATATAGGGATGACCGATTGTGGTTAAAACTCCGCCGGGAACTAGCGCCAAGTACTGTACAGTGGGTGACGGACAATTGCGGCGGACTTTAAATAATTTGGCGTTCCCTATATGGGGTGCTTGCCCCACGTTCAGACTTTCCTTGTCGAACTTCCATTCTCGATATATAACAATTGTAGTCTGTAGCGTAGTAGGCTCTAGCTAGGCCTTGAGTACTATGTAGACGAATCAAAGCTTCTAGCAATTATTAATTACATAATAGATTTTCAATTATAGACTTGACGTCGATCACAAACTCTAATAATAGCAGGCGAGTCTGTATTTTAAATTCTCCACTGTAGAACTAAGTATAGACGAGTCTTGGCAATTAATTATAGATTTGTATTCTCATAGATAAATTATTGAGTAGAATGCGCTGACCTTGGACAACCGATTCCTCCTAAGTGGATTTAGGGTGATGTTTACATCTTTGGAAAGTTCTCGACAGTGAGATCATCGTCACCCGCCGCATCGGGTTGTGTGAAGTCGTGGTTTTTGTAAGGTGGGGGTGGAAGGCTTTGGGGGCGGGCCTTAACTTCTCCATCTTGGCTCTGAAGGCGTGACGCTTGGCATATGTTTTCTTAGACAGGTAATGTTCGATGTACAACTTGACCGGCCAGGCATCGCTGTACCTGGAAAGAAAGGATGCCAGTTCCTCGCGAGCCTCGGCGTGAACGTTAGAGTATATATACAACTTGATAGTTACATCAATGATGTCTGACGAGCGCCAACGACGCAGAACCTCGTGAATAAAAAAATGATAGCGATACACTTGAGTGGGGATTGCCTATGTTTACATGTGTCCTTGTATATGTGTCCTGATCCGCTGCCTCCCTAAGGTATCTTCCCCTGTCCTCAGGGATCTTTCTGATGACGCGCCCACTTCCTACATGCCTTCCAATCCGAGGATGCGCTCCACCTCATTGAGCTCTTCCATTAGCTGCCGAAGTTTGTTCCGCCTGTTTTCCGCGAGTACCAAGAGCATTGCTCTCTCCACACGCGGAATGGGAGGGTGACGAAATGGCGGATCGCCCTGACGCGCTCTCGCAATGTTATCGGGGGCCACATCGATCGCCCAGTCCCATAACTCCTGGAATCTCGTCAGCTTCGTGTCGAATGGACAGTAAGCACTGACCTCGAGCTCTCGGCTCAATAAAAAGCTTAGTTGTGGTCGGTGATGCCCCTGCCCCTCCCCCTCCCCCTGGCCCTGCGCAAGTGCATGAGCCCTTGGCTCCATACAGCCTTGCGACGTACCTGATTGACTGGTCCAGCCAGGTTTTGCTCCACGCCGTTCATTGCTCCTTGGACCTGTGTAGCGTTAGTTTAGATAGTTGTTCTCAATGTTATGACTTACATTTTCCATCGAATGTAGTGTTAGCGTTGGTTGGTTTGTATGTATAGATGACTGATTGGTAGTTGAGAAGAAAGATTAGAAGCGGTCTGAAGCCAATTTTATAGGGACGTACCTTGAACCTCGGTCTTGAGTGTTAAGAAGAAAAAGCGTTCATAACCGTTAGTTGCCCGTTTTATAGGGATTAGGGTTAGGAATAACTAACCAACGAAGTAACTATAATCATTAGGGTTTTACGGTGGCCTTGCTCGCGTTACAGTTAGGGTTACTGATGGATGGAATTTGGAGAAAACCTGCAAAGGTAAAAGTCAGTCCATATATAGGGTTGAGTGATCAGGACGCTGACCTGAAATTGTTGTGCATGAAGTCAGTGGCGACAACGCATTGACTTGGCAAATGTCAATGGGCGGGCGACGCGACGCGATGCGGCCAGCGCATGCTTTAATTTTGCGCGTTGTACGTCGCCCGGCACGTAAAGCTATAATAGCAAAACACAAGTTAGATAACGATTTCAATTTTTGACCAAGTCCATACATATTATTATAACGCGTTTGGCGTTGTGCTCATCTTGTGACGAGCGAAGAGCGTGCCGCCATTGTCTACATTTTTATTATTAACGACCTTAATTTTAAGGGATTGGATGTCTACATACTTGCAAATAAAACTAACTATGAACTATATACGTTGATAATACAAGTAAAGTGATGAGGGAGAAAGGAAACCTGCAAACGCCAAGGTCAGCCTTATATAGGGATGAGCAATTAGAGCGCTTACTAAAAATTGAGACTGACGCGCAACGCGACGCGTCGACAACTATCACGAGATTGATGCGTGTCTCTAAAGATGTATTTAAAATTAGATTCTAAAAATACGTGTAGGCAATAGGTTAATTGGATGGATTAAGGAATGTATCTAAGATTAAGGAATATATCTAAGATTGCGAGGTGGAAAAGGGCAACATTTGGTTTGGACGAAGTTCATATAGGGATAACCTGTTGATATTAAGACTCCGCTGGAAAGTGCCGCGAGCCACAGTGCACCAGGTGGCGGACAATGCCGGCGGACCTTGAATAATATGTGGCAATCCCTATATCAGGCGCTCCCAGAACTCTCAGAGTTTTCTTTTCGATCCATAACCGTACAGTCAGCCGCAAAGTCTGAAGTATGTATTTATTATGATAGCGTATTGTATACCTAGTATTACTCGTCTCTTCGACTTGCCAATCGAAGAATTAATGATAGACCAGTCAGTTTTAATGTTTCGTCAATCATAGAGTTATATAATAACAGGCGAGTGTGTATTTGAAATTCTCGAAAATCTATCTAACTATAGATCAGTCTTGGCAATTAATTATAGATTGTCATCGTCGGTGGATCGCCCAGCTAATGAAATAATGGGTGGGCATTTGGCAACACGATCGCGTTGAGATCATCGCTGGAAACGTAGGTCGCCATAAATGTTAAGTACCCCTTGTGCTAACCTCGGGCTGTCTTCGTAGACTTCGACGATGCTGAAGTGCAGCAGGACGTCAAGCACTTCGTCTTCGTCCTTTATAACAAGGACCCTATATCTTATATCGGAGTGGAGGTCTTGCAGGCTGGAAAAGCGGAGACATGTATCTACAGCATCAGGTAAGACTGTGTAATCGATTACATGCAGTGCTTGTAAAGTACTAAAATCTCTCACATCAGCCCCATTCAGCGTCTCGCCCGTCGTGGTGATTACGCAGTAAGTACGTCCTACATTAATGGTATTACTAACGTAGCTATACCTTAGGCCATAAAAGCTCGTACGCCAAATCATCACCGAACTGGCAACATCCCATGTTCGAAGGCATGGACGACGACGATCGATCGTCCCTCAGCAGCCTAACTGACCTATCTGAAGACGTCTCGGATTGCGAGTTGCCGCAGGTTGTGACTGACGCAGGGCCTGTGTCGCGAGCGGCGGCAGCGGTCCAAGGCACGCCTAAGCGAGCCCTTCGCAAGTCGACCAAGGCTCTACACCCAAAGGCAAGGCTTTTGGGCTGTGGCATTCCGAATCGCAAGAGTCGCATAAGCAAGTTGCATAAACGGCTGATGGCCAACGTCAATCACGACCTGGAGTATTGGGTTAGACAGGCGCCGGTATACAGAATCGCGGGCGTGAACCTTGATAAGCTTCAGGTTCGTCCTAAAAATGCGCCGAAAGATAAAGTGCGAGCGCAGGAGGTGATGGAACTGATGGAGACGTGGGAAAGCGACGGAGCTTCAGGAATTTTCCAAGATGAGAAAGGTAGGACGCTAGTTGCATATTTTGGGAGACGAGTAGAGACCAATGCCAAGGTAATGACTTATTTGTGATTGTGCCTGGGATAAACTGACAAATTGCCAGTCCTGTGGATCGTCGAAGAGATATGTACCCTACATTCCAGGACCTAAGACACCCTCGGCAATGGGACGATCACCAGCATGCTTGGACAGGGCACAGAGGGAAGGCCAAAAGGTCTTTTCGGATGGCATTAAGGTAAGGCTTTTTGAAATTGTAGGTAAAAATGATCTGACTACAGATATAGCCGGAGACGCTTGATAAAGTACTGGTAGCTACACAGCTCCTCGTTCATCACGTCGGGGTGCAACGCACTGTTCGCGATGGCCGCCACGACGAGGAGGACTTTATGATGAGGTACGCGAAAGCCAGCTTTCCCCCCAGCGAAAACGTTGCTGGCTCCAACGATCGACAAAGTTTTGTGTGGGAGAATGTAGAGTACATTTTTGAAAACGAGCAGTTTGCGTCGGAAGCCACGGGTGTGTTACACCTGGTCCATGGCTGGCCAGACCAAGGTCGTGATGCTAAAAAGGTAGATTGTTCTAACCTACGCTGTACCCTAATGATTTTTATTGCGATAGCACGGGATTCATCCGTCAAAAGATATGACATCAGGACCTCATGGAGCGCCTCACGTTCAGGCCTACTTTCAAGCCACCGAGATTTTAGCGTTGCGCTTGGGCGCAATGTTTCGCAAGTCCTTTCCGGAATTTTATGAAAAATACCGGAAGGCGTTCGAGGCAGGCAAGTGGGCAGTTGTTGATCCTGGGCCCTTCCTGGGCAGGGTAATAGTCTGGAAATTATCCGTTCTCCCGCATCGGGATGGCTTGGATGCGGGCCCCGCTGTAATATTTCCAATGGGACGTTTCGAGGGCGGAGAGTGTTACCTCCCAGATCTCAAACTGAAACTTTCGTGAGTGCCGTTTCTTGCAGTGATCAATAATAGACTCATTGCTGTAAAGGTACCGGCCGGGAGAGGTCATCATTCTAATGGCTGGCGCTCTGTACCATGGTATAGGAGAGTGGAGGCCTCAGCCTGGAATTTCAGAGGATAGAGTGACGCCGGGGCGGGTAGGTAATGTGTGGTTCTTTCCGCACTCTTCATACGAACTATTGAAGGATAAGCCGCCAAACTGGTCTATTGAAAGTGCGGGGGGAACTATCAAATTCGATACCTACATGTAATGACGCATCTTGCTATGGTTCATTGGTGTTAGATATCTAAAATTTTGGTCATGTATAGCGGTCAAGGAATTTCTAATGCAAGGGATTCAGGGGGGGGGAATAGCTCTTCTAACTGGGAGCATACCCAAGCTGCATGAGCCTCGGTACCCACCGTGCAAATATTGTTGAATGCGGTTACGGTATGCCTACGCACAGCCGCTTTCCACTGCTGGCGTGTAAGGATGGCGGATCGAGAGCCCCTGGCAATCTCTCGTATACGAGCGGTAAACCACCTCTCTGACTTTGCACCCCATTCTCCTGACCAATTCTCATTTTTCTCCCAAAGGTCAAGAGTAGGCCAGAGGCTACCGCGGTCCGTTATGCCCAGTAAAAGGGATATATCTTCGTCACTAACGTAGTCATCCACCAGTGTTTCGTGCGATTCACAATGTATGAGCGTTGTGGCATCGCTTGAGGGGCCGGAAATTGCAGAAGCAAAAAGTTCAGAAGGTCCGTAATGCAGCGCAATGCGCCACACGATACCCCCCATGGTGAGGAAACGACGGGCGCGGGGGAGTTGAAGGAGGGTATGAACGCTGCGTGCGTAATCAACAAAAAATGAACTCCCCCCTGTCAAAGGCTGATGAGTTGTGTGGAGATTGGGACGGGTTGAGATGGGGGGTTGGAGGGTTGGCGCAGACGGTGCGGTGAAAACTCTCCAGTCCATTCCGAGGGAAAGACAACGATAAGCCAAAAACCATAATGGCACTTGGGGGTGCTGAGCACGCCATAACATAAGCCGTGCTTGGGTCCTTTTTGAGACCACTAACTTTCCATGCGTTATGAGCTCTACAGCGTCGGGGAGCGGTACTTTGGGTACAGCGTAATCTGAGTTGAAGTAGACGTACGGCCTGTCGAACTGTTGCAATATCCAGCGAGTCTTGAGGTTATCGAGGGCCTGTGAGGGATTGAAAAGATGAACAAGGGTTGGAACGGGGATGGTGCGCAGTGCGCTAGCAGGTCGGGTAACTGCAGTGAAAATGGTAAACATTTTACAATGCGAACGGCATTGCTTACCATTGCTAACAGCCATATCAGGCTCGCATGGAGGGCTCCCTACAGCTATCTTCTCCTGTTCAGATTCGTCGAATATCAACAGGATGTGGCCTGTTGGTTCTGGGAACAGTGAACAAGCCCAGCGTCCCTGGAGCTCTCGAATCAGATTGACCTGGTCAGTGATCTCCGTCCGCGTTGCATTGGAGTCGCTGGTGAGGAAAACACGTTGCTTGTGAATTTCACCATTGGACAGGGGAAATTCGCCTGCTCTCCAAAAGCTATGTCGAGCGGGAGGTCCTTCCACGACTGGGGTGATGTTAGGAGGGCAAGATTGGACACAAGAATAACGTACCGTGAGATGATGTAAGTTTGCTTGCAGGATATGATGAAGGGGTAGCGCGGATATCAATTGATAGCAAGGCTGCAGGATCTAACCAATGTACGCAACCAGCTGTCCAATAATAATGGACTGGAACTTGGTGCCGTAGGTACATGATGATATCCGCGAAGGGTGGAGGATTTTGCGCTTGGATAATGAGACCTCGATGGGGCAAATCTAACAAGCCGCAAGAGGCGATGCTCCGTATAAACTCCGGAGTACATGATTTGTGTTGCTTCCAATCATTGGCTGCATTGAGCAGTGAATACACAATGTAACCCCAGGCAATCAACACCGTGCGACGTATTTTCCAAACCTCAGTGCATATGTCATTGTGACTCCCTTGAAACTTCCTCAGCGATTCTACGTGCAGGAGATTGATGTCGAGGGAGGGATTGCCGTACGCAGCAAATACCACATCAAGCCAGGAGAGGGTGTCTGCAACTGTGGTCTCGATGTTTTTGAGGAAGGCAGAGGTAATGTGACCCTTGCCTGCGTGAGTCGGTGCGAACAACTCAGAAGATAGTACAGAGTCCTGGAAAACCCAGGCTTTCTGATCACTGTCCGGAAAGATGTCCGCCACTGGGATATATGCGTGCCAAGGGTGGTCTGGCAGCATATGATCAGGTTCTCGAGTGTACTCACACTCATTGAAGTCACCAGTGGACCGCAACGACCTTGGCTTGACGAGGGGGTCGTTGATGAATTCGAGCACGACGTGGCTATTGAGGGAGCATGACAAGGAGCCGTCGGGCAACGTCTTATGGAGTGGGTTGAGCAGTGCAGCAGCAACGGAGTAAAGATTGGGTATGCCTAACGTGGGCATGATGAAGTTTGCGTGTCCAACTCAGAAAGACTGCAAGTCATGGCTGGCTATATCTATATGTGGGGAGCTGACGCGTCGCTCAGATATATGTAGTAGTTGGGTTGTCTGATTGAGAATGGGAACTGCATGGATTTTCTGGTAAGTCTACTACTACTCTCGACTGGTGTGCCATCAAAAAGTGCAAAAAGGAAGTTACTGAACTGGAATAAAGTTCTTTCAAATACGTACGGTTACTTGACAAGCTAAATGCTGCGTGGTGAGCGTGGTATGATGATGGACGTTGCTCTCTGGAAATTTGACACGCCAAGCACAAGGGTAGCTAATCAACCGGTCTGAAAAGTCAGCAAGTACCAGGCGTAGGCTTCCTGGTTGGTTTTGACCTGTTTCTAATTAAGTAGAAAGTTGTGGATTATCGAGTCACGTTTACCTTGGTTTCTGAAAAGTGTCTAACTTCCAGGCCATCTTTGGATCGGGCTCGAGAAAGAGCAACGTAAGCTTGTCCTAGATAAGGACTGAGTATATGCAATAGAATATACGGAAAGGCCTACCGTCAGCAAATGACTTCTGGAGATCTACCACTACTTTGTCCAGGGTTTGACTCTGGCTCTTGTGCACCGTCAGAGCCCACGCTAAGCAGAGAGGTATCTGGAGAACGTGTTATTAAATATGTAAGCCAAAACAGACAAAGTACCTGGCAGCGCCTCGCAACCACTGTATCTTTAATCTTGATAGAAAACTCATTCGACATGACAAGAACCCATTCCGGGCCTTCGTGTGTCACAAATTTGACCAATGGGTACTGGTGGGTGATATCACGAAGCTCTGCTCGAGAGGCGATATGGCAATGAATGGGGTAGTTGTTAGTGTCGACTTGGATATTGCGTAACAGGCCGACTTTTCGGCCGGCGTGATGGGGCTCAACTTGAGCAGGCTTGAAAAAGCCCACAACAAGCCCGGTGGAACCATTAGCCAGACCATCTCCTAGGTTCTGGAGGAGCATGACCTGGGCGCCAACCTTTAATGTGATCTGACGCGCTACCGGGAACTCCTGGAAGATCTTCTTATCTTTGCCGATGCAGAGCTCATCGTGCGCATTGAAGACATAAGGAAAATCGTGAAGCTCATTGAGGCGATGCGCATTCATTCCGGCCACTTCTTTGCGGGTTGGGTATAGATAAATCGGTTCCATGTGGGGGAGAAACTGGGAGCTAATAGGTCGGTCCAGGGATCTGAAAAACGCAATGGTTGCAGCGTCAAGCTGACCAGTCCTGCATTTGTTCAGGGCCGTTACGAACTCTGCAGTACTTGATCAGCGCCTGTGCTTGATGGATGAATGGAGAGGGATACCTTGGTCAACTTGGCGTTGAACCGTAACAAGGCGGACAACGCTAGGAAAGATTTCATTCCAACACCTTGCCTGAAACGTAAGCCCCTGCTTTGGGTATGCAACGGGGGCAAGTTGCAAGAAATCCCCTACACCAATGACCTGATAGACATTAGTAGGTGTCTGAGACCAGATTGTGGACGTACCTGAATGCCCCCAAAAGGAATGTCATTGCCAGTAAGACGGCGGGCGATCTGATCTAACATGTCCAGATACTCTGCGGTGATCATCGGCACTATAAGGCATCATTAAGAGACTTGACATAAGATTAAAGGACTTACGTTCATCAATCACCAAGGCTTTAGTAGATAACCATCTTGCCTTCACTATGTCTCTCCGCTGAATCTTCTTGAGAGCAGCAGTGACTGATTTTTCTTGCCCGGTTAGCCCTGCCCATGAGTGGACGGTCTGCCCTGATAAGATGTGAGAGGGGTCAAGTTATATGTGAATGAGTACTTACCACCAATCTTCAAGGACGAGACCCCTGTGCTGGAGGTGATTCCCACTTCATCGACACCACCGTGTTTGATCCGCAGCGCCCGAATGATGTGCTGCATTAGGTATGTCTTGCCTGTGCCTGGGGTATTACATTAAAGATGATAATGATGCAATTAACACGGACACGTACCAGCATCCCCTGTGATAAACACACCCATCCCAGCCATAGCCTTTTCGTAAACTTGTAGTTGCTCGTTGTTCAGTCGCGTGGTATTGACCGCCTCAACAGCGGTATGACCAGTACCACGGGCATGATGGCGTTCAGCAGGCATTATGTTATCGTAAATGAGATATAGCAAGGCCTGGTTGCATTGGCAAGCAGTTAAGGGCGCATATAGCAGCTAGGTAGGACAGAGGAAAGGTATGAAACAGGATGACGCGTGAATGTGGGATATTATCACGTGACTTTGACATCTGGAAGATGAATTGACCTCTAACGATGTACAATACTGCATCAGGGTTTTTTTAGCTATTGTACATGAAGTACGATGTCTGGGAGCTATATATAATTCGTTGTTTAATAGACTGACGTTCTGGCGTTAACTCTAACTAACAAACTAAGACTGGGATGAGTTGACTACTGAAGCCCCATTGTAACGTCTGAAGAATTATTAGTAGAGCCCATATCATCAAAGTAAATGACTCACCAGGGAGCGCCTCGTCGAGTTTAAGATTCATGTAGAAGACAATGATTTCTTGGATATTAGGCAACACGTCACGGCCAGGCTCCTCTTCACCCAACCATCTCGTGTACGCGTCCATGTTAATGAATTGATTGGGGTTTAAGCCCATGGCATTGAAGACAGCTTTCCGAGTGCGTTTGTGGGTGTAGATGAGGTATGGTAGCGGCCGCAGCTGGTCATCATACAGGCAGGAAAACCGGCTTTTCGGGTTGGGATTCTTGTGGTTCTTATGGACGCTATCAGGAACCAGGCAAGCGTAGCAGAACCCACGCGATGTGAAACGCAGTCCTGTTTTGTACGTCTGGTACTCTGCAGACTGAAGGAGCCCAGATGGGCACCCGTACGGAGAATGACGACGGTCCATGTTGTAAAACGCGCAGATGCTGCACTTATGCACCAACCTCTCGCACCAACGCCCAATGACTGCCACCTTGTCAACCAAAGCCATAGCCGGGCCTGTAGCAAGGCCTGAGGCTGCAGAGACTTCACGTGGGGCTGGATGATGGTGTGAAGATGAAGGTTCGGGGGGAGCACTGTGATGGTATGAGGGCCCAGAGCGGCTGGGACCTGGGGCTGGCTGATGGACTCGTCTGTGGGTGCTTGGCTGGTGTGCGCGTGCAGGCAGTTGGTATACCAGACGATTTTGAGCCGGGGTACTGACAGACGCTGCCTGTTGGTGCATCTCATCGGATGAAGAGTCGCTGTCATCAGCTACAGGTTGTGAAGAGGCACTGCGATGATATGAGGGCCCAGAGTGGCTGGGACCAAGGGCTGGCTGATTAGACGTAAAACGAACTCGTCTATGGGAGCTGGTGTGAGGTTGCGTGCTTGGTTGCTGCTGTGCACGTGCAGGCGGCTGGTATGCCATATGACTTTGAGCTGGGGTACTGACAGACGCTGGCTGTTGGTGCATCTCATCGGACGAGGAGTCACTGTCATCAGCTATGGGTTGGCGGAAGGGTGTGGGGGTCTGCGGTGTCCGGTACAGTGGCTGAGCGATTGTGTGCTGGCTGATAGGAGTAGGAAGGCCCAGCTGTGCGGATCGGGACTGAGATAGAAGAGTGTGAGCTGGTGTCTGAGGTTCGGGAGGTTGGGACTGGGCTTTTAGGCGTGAGCCGGATGGGCTGTTGTAAAACTCCTGCTGATGGGTGAGGACATGCTGCAGCGCTAGTTAGCATAGATCAGTGCCTTTGCTAAGAGAGGATGCTTACCGCATTGGACAAACAAATATCGCAAAGTTCAGCAGTGAGCAGCGAGAGGCAAGTATGATCGACTTCGTCCAAGAAGAGTGAAAGAGTCCTACGACGGCAACTTTGAAGAGACACAAAATCTATCATGGCCTGCTGGCCTCCATGGTCGTCCAAGGGCCGAATGTCCACAGAGGGGATGCTGGAATAAATTAAGTGATGGACGCTCGGCTTTCCATCTCGTCCAGCCCGTCCAGACATTTGAGCGAAGTGCACCAAATTAAGAACTTTGCATACACCTCCTGAGCCCACCCAAGATATCTCCCTGTTGATAATAACCCTGACAGACCCAACGTCGATGCCTTGTGCCATCGCTAAAGTTCCTACAATCCACAATGATTTCCCAGTCCGCCACCTTAGCATAGCTGCATCACGTTCCTCGTCTGTGAGTTGGCCATGGTATGCAGGAAACCCCGATATGGCCGCTAGTTCATCGCAGCAAGTGGTAGTGAGTACAAAAATGATGCCTCGCTCGTGCATTTGGAGAGAGGAGGACAGAGCCATAGACAGAACGTCATCGTTAAGAGTTTGCTCTTCTGCGTGGGTGACCCGATACTGAATTTCAGGGCGGTGCGTTGGCATGCGGATCTTGCGTACAGATAGAGGATCCATTTGGAGTGACTGTCAGTGGATTTAGCATTCTGATGAGGGCCAACGTTCAGAGCTTACGTTCAGAAGTGCGACCTCAGATCTGGGGCTGAGCGTGGCAGTTAACAGCCCGATCTGCACATTGAGATCTGTAAGCTTCATGACCTTTTTGAATGATACACGATAGTCGGAGGCCATGATGATGTCGTGAGCTTCGTCTATAATGATGCCTCGCAAGAGGTTGGCGTTCCTGTTGGCAATGCACCAAGTTCGGAAGTCATCCTGGACGCATCGCTCCAAGGAAACGAAGACAATACGGCATCGAAAGAGATCAATGTCATTAGAAGGGAACACTGCGTACGGCAGCCCCTTTGAGCGTGCATCCTGGGTTGCTTGGTCAAACAGTGAGCGATATGGAATGATGACAAGGCGAAAGCCGGCCTTCTCAACAAAGCCAGGAGAAGCATATATTGCGCTCTTGCCTCCGCCGGTGGGCAAGACAATAAGCACGTGTGGGTATCCTCGTGAGATCGACTCTATGGCCAAAGCTTGCTGGATGCTTTTAAACATAGCACTAGAGTTTTGAAGATACAGACGAAGCCCGTGAATGCGAGAAAATCCAATGTCTAGGGAATCCATCGGTTGAACGAGAGAAGATGGTTGACCGCGTTGAGAGTGCAGGATCGCCTGGTGGGTGCGGTCAATCTTTTCGTGGGTGACCTGTAGCATCTGCAAGACCCGCGCATGACTGGATGCGGTATCTTGGATGATAGCGGTCTGCTGGGATGCGGTCAGCTGTAGCTTGCCGAGGGTGATAGATACTGCCTCGTGAATCTCGGAATATGAGATGTCAGGACGAGGGCCAACGGCCTTGGAGGTCTGGTCGCCAAGCCAAGCCCAAAAGCGTTTGGACACCTTGAATAATTCAGCTATCATGTCTTCATGAAGAGTGGGAAGGTCGTTCCAAGTGAGCCCGTAGCGCGACCTGCCAGTGCTAGTGGTATGTCCAAACATTTCGTCTAGGGCATCATCGGCTTGATCACCTTCATCATCAAAGTCGATATTCACTATACGACGCAGCAGAGCCTTGATCATCTGTCTCCACATCCTTAGACCCATTGGTACGTGGAGATGTTGGGCCGTCTGATACTGTAGGATGTTGGAAAAGTCCTCGCTGCGTAGGGCTTTACCGAAGTGCATAAAAACTTCGGGACCGAGCCTTGGAGCCTTGCTGTCCATGGCATGAAGCCAAGACTGAGCAACGTAGTTCAAGGGGCCAGCCAAGTACATGATAGTTCTGACGACAGGTGGATAGATGGGCCTAGCGACGTATTTGTCGGGGTATTCCGTCCGCTGGCGAGATTTGTTGTACCCAGTTATGAAAGTGAGCTGACCGCCAACAAAGTACAAGGTGCGGGGGCTCTCTCGAGTGTTGATGAGGCGGTAGGTCTCTAACTCCGTGCCCCTGGCAGGTCCCCCCGAGGTGACGTGGACAAGGGAAAATGCGACATCATGAAGCTCGGCGAGATGAGTGAACCACCGTGCTACCGCAGCTACGACATATTGATAAAAAAATTTAGGCAGAAAAACGTTCAGCTTACCTTGTTTGAAAACCGAGCAAGTCCCCTCCCATACATGGTACTTGTCAAAGATATTCGGATCTTGGAACATGCCCCTGAGGAGAACTTCCTGAAATGCTTGGAAGGGGTTGCCAGGATCTTGTATGAAGGAGTAACCATCGTCGTGTTTGCGGAGGGGATCCTTGGGCCAATGACTGGCCTCCTGGACGTTCAAATGCTTCTCTAGACATCTGTCGTAGTCGGTCATATCAACGCCTTCGCACAGCAGGGCTATGAGTTGGTTAGCGCGAGCGAGTAACGACTTCACCATGTCTTTGATGGCAGATATGATGAGCGGTGAGCCGTCCACCTGAAGGACTGTGTGAGTGTCGTTCCAGAGCAGGTTAGGGAGCCTGGTTTCTGAATGGGCGATGGCAGAAAGGAAGTGCATTTCCTCACGGAGTGTGGTGAAGGGGTACCGTTTTCCCTCAGTAAGGATGTCCTTCAAGATCAAATCATAAAATCTGACGGGAATTTAGTCACGAAGAATTTACGGAGGTAAGAAAGCTTACGACAATAGGCCTTCGCTGGTTCCATTGAGCCCGCTGTTGTAGGCTTCAAAGACTCCAGAGGCGCGCATACAAAATTGCAGACATGACAGGTCTGGGACGACGTTAGATGCGGGTTCAAATGTCCCATCGAGTAACAAGTGGGATATGATGATATAACGTATGAGGGAGCAGCTGAAACGATCGTTCGTAATGTGTTCGTTTGGGGTTTTCAGGAAAACGAATGATACTTCTTGAACGCATTCAGAGGCACCGCCGCCCTCCCCGCCTTTCAAAACACTTAGCAGTCTGATGAAGGCCTGAGTTTGTTCAGGGCTGAGAATGAGCTCGAATGGAAATTTGTGGGGTTCATCAATGAATCGTAGAAACATCATCAAGAAACGCCCCCAAAGACGTGAACACTTGGCAATGTAGGTATCGGTGACCGGTGCTCGGAAAGGAGCGTTCACTATTTCGCTGGAAGGACGTTAGTTAAGTGCTGATGAATATCGGATTGTTAAAGAATACCCTTTTGAGGTGTTAATCAGTCGCAAGAAAGTGAGATCGAGATTTGGTAACATGACGCAAATCCCACTGAGCCAGTTATGAACCGCGGTGTGCAATGTCTGGAGGTGTTCTTCTTCCTCGGTGGGACTGGATACAGCCTGGAGCAAATCGGTGACGTGGAGCCCTTCGATAGCTTTGTTCCAGCCCATTTTAGCGAGGAATGTGCCGTGCTTGCGCGTATCCCTGTCTACGTGGTAGACATCCTGATCAACTTGGGGGGCTTTCTTCTTCATTTCATCCAAGTAGTCAGCAAATGCGCGTTGCTGTGGGCTCATCATCAAGTTAAGGTCGACGAGAATGAGGGTCTGATTGCCTCGGAACTCGTATACGCGCTGAATGTTGCGTTCGGCAGAGTTCGGGCGCCAGGGGTGGCCTTTGTGGGTGAGCTTAAAATGCTCTTGCATGGTCCTGGACGAGGCTGACAGATACCCGCAGCCGTCAATCAGGCACAGCAAGCCGTCCAGCACTTTCAGGCCGACAATCGGGGCAACAGTGGTAGAGGGGGGGATGAAATCGTCGACGCATCCAAATGCCTCAAGAATGCGAGTGATATCTGCCTGCGGGGGAGGCTTAAAAGCGTGATGAGAGACTGCGTGGCTGCGAACGTGTTTGGCAGGAATTGCGATTGCGCAATCAATACAGATCGCGATTTTGTACGTGGCATCAACAATGATGCTAATGCTGTGTAGCACAGACAGGTCCTCAGGGGAAGGGACTGGCTCTGAGTTGGGTGTGCGATCATCCTGCAATGCCATCATAAGGTAATTCATTGCGACACGTTATAGTATAACGTACCTGTGCGTCATCTTGGGTTAGCGTTGGAGTCTCAAAGGTCAGCCTTTTCTTCTTCTTTTTCTTTCTCCGTTTTTGGGGGGACGGACGGGCCTCAACGCTGGGTACCTTGGTACACAGAAATTAGAGGGCTGCTGCGATGAATTAATACACTACTCACCTGCGGGAGGTTTATCGAAGTATCTGATATTTCGGAGGGATCAGAGCCTTCAAGCTGCCTACGCCTTTTACCCTTCCGTTTTGTACCTGATGAAACGGGATTTCCATCATCGGTAGAGAGACGGTTTGAAGCATCGTCCATATGTCGACCATGGTGGGTTGTCATGGTGAGCGCGTCAAGCACAGTGTAGTCGCATATGGGGCAGTGAAATAACAGGTCGGTGTGACGACCCAGCTTTGAGCCATCAACTGTTGGAACAAAAGTCAGGCAAGTGCATGAAGGGTACTACGGGACTGACCCAGAGTGGTGCTTGACACATGTACCTCTCGGACGTGCTTCTCAAGCAAGCGTTTGTCCCTTCCATTGTACGAACAACGATTGACGGCGCATCGAGGCCTGGTGCAATTTACAGTTAGCTCTGGACAGCACACCGAGGTAACGCTTACATGGGAGGGAATTTTACAGCAATCACACCGACAAGCATCGCCTTTGCTTTATTTAATATGCGAGCAGAAACGGTCACAACTACAGGCACTACTACATTGTCTCAAATAGTTGTAATCGAAGACTGAAGCCACTGATATGTGAAAATATTGTACACTAAAGTGACAGATACGAAGCGGTCCTGAGGGATGTGAGCCTGTGATGAGAGGGTCGACTTTACTGAAAAAGGAACTATGAGGTCCACAAAGACGTGGGGTGCGCATGTGGCAATTTTATGTAAGAAGTCTGGCCATGAGTTCTGGTCTTCGATTGATCGACGTCGGTGCGGTATGGGGCCGGGAGATCTCAGATAAATCTAGGCCGAGGATTTAGCGGATCTGGGAAGCAACCATTTAGACGTGAACTCGAGCTAGAGTAAAGAACAACTGACTACAGAAAGAATGCAAAAGGCAGGTATTTACTCGGCGACGGGTTGCGGGCTTAGTAAATGCACTTTGAGCGGCCCGCCCACAGGGATTCCAAGTCATACGTCACGGCGGTGGCCTACCACAGCGTGTCCACATCAAAGGCAACTGGCGCTGGACGCACCAGGTCTCACGTAGACCATATAGTGCGCCGAAACCCACGAAGTTCCACCCCGAAGGGTCTGGCCTGTGTGCACGCATGACGTGGGACACGATGACGGACGACATGCGTGACGAAATGAGGTAATCGATTTGATTGCTATAGTTTACTTCAGCGTTTGATGTTATGCATGGTTGATTTGGTATGACTTACCAACGATGCGTTGAGCGTGAGCTTGTTGTAATACTTGTATGCTATGGAGCGTTCTTCTCGAACCAGGTTTCCCAGGGTGCCCTGTTGCTCAGGGACCTAAGAGGCGCAAGTTAACAGCGGATGTTCACGGATCAGTGCCTGGGCAGCTGAAAGTGTCCGACAAGATGCGGAGCCGTGCATAATGCATGTGTCGGCCTCTGGAATGAGCGGGCGAGTCCCAATGGTACTAGCCGGGCGATAACAGCAGCGTTCAATGCAACAGGTAGTAATTAATCGCAACCGGCAGGTGGCCAGCAGGAGTTTGTATTCCTCAAAAAGCGGCGGTGGGTGATTTAGAGTGTCAAGGTGGTTGAGGACGAAGAGAGTAACATTACGTAAGCTGGGAGGGCATCTTTAGTTATAGGGATGAGCGATGCGTATTACGTAAGCCGTAGACCTACCAAACAACCACCTTGTAAGGAATGCGTTCGCCTTCGGCCAGAATTGCAATAAAAGATGTCTGTACACTATGTTAAGCGTTGGTTTGGGCTGCTATTCTCTGGAACATGGGGCAAAGATCTCTACTCTAACGTAATTTGGACCCGTGCATAATTGGACGAGTATACGAATCTATGCGTGTGTAAGTCAAATATCCTGACTTCTACAAATGTTCGAAAGAGAGCAGTCATACGCACGCAGGCATTCCGTAGTAAGCATTTCTCCACAGACATGTTTCGTTGTATTTAACATACTGCTCTTGCTTTCAGATCCATTCAATGGGGATGGGCTCAACAGCGCCAGAGACCGCTGAATCTTCCAACGGTCTGGACGGAAATACAACTCTGTCACGTGTGTTAGTATATTTTTCATGTCTTTACCTGTATTCATGCTTACCGTAGTTGGCAAGCAGCGAAGGCAAAATGTGGGGTCTTCGAGAGCGTGAGGAGGTAAATAACTTCTCGATGGAAGTCGACTCGGTCTGGGAACAAGTATCCACCGATGTATATAGCTGGCGGAATGTGAGCTTTGCGAGCTTGTACTAAGCGTATGGAATTTCATAGCATACCTGATCGCCAATAAAGAATATCGACAGAGTTTTACCTATCAGATGGACCGATTGACGTCGCAGATGTGATCGGGTGAAGGTGCCTAACCCTGCAGAAAATAACTGCATGAGGAGGCGAGCTGACGCCCATACAGGACGCTACGAACCAACGCCAAATGCTCTGATCTTCAGAGGCTCCAGATTGCCAACCGCTGGTAAAAATTAGCGTGAACCATTTGGTGATAGAACCATCATACCAATCATCGTCAGCCGTCCTGTGATTGTCTTCAAGAAGATCAACATTAAGGCGTTTGTAGAGACTGTTGGGATGGTGAGCATTAGTGACTGTGCCGGCAGCATCACCCCGAGCTCACCTTCGTTGTGAGCAAGTCCAGGATATGGGTGGCGCAATTGATAGCCGTTGTGTTGGCGTTTGCTCCCGCAGAATGTGTAGCGTAGTTCTTCGTCTGAAAAAAGAGGGCGTTCGTGGCTCTGGCGTCGTCAGAATTCTGTAACACTTTTCAATCGACTGCGATAACTAACGTAGTAGGTCGACGAACCTGTAATTCTTCGGGACGCGCTGGTTTAGTTGAACTCCCGTCAGGGTTGTAGTAGTCTGTGGTGTGTACACCATTAATGCGAGCGCCTAGTGTGAAATCATGGACCACTTACCTGGCTCACTGCGCTCACCATTGAGCGGGTTGGGCGTATTGAAAGGTTTGCTGTTGGAATGCTGTCATTGAGGGTATACGGATAGGAAAGATCTTGTGGTATTTGCTGTGAATGATAAGGCAGGCGAGGCCAAGGGGAGAGTGGACGTTGAAGGGGATGATAAAGAGCGGCCCAAGCGTTTGCGCAAGGGCCAAGTTCAGACATCGCCGACAAGCGTTTGCGCTCGGGGAAATGCCAATCATCGCCAACAAGCGTTTGCGCTCGTTGACGAGTAAAGAAGAAAATAGCCCAAGCGTTTGCGCTCGGGCGATGTGACGATGTTGTCGACGAGCGTTTCCGCCCGACGACTATAGTCCCCCCTATTTCGCATACTAGGGGATGATGGAGGTTGAGAAGAAAGAGGAAAATTTACGTAAGCTGCAAGGCGTTGTTTGTTTGTAGGGAACTGCGCGAGTTGTTTGTGCTAACAACAACAACAACACCAACAACAACAACAACAAACGTGTTGTTTGTGCAAACAAGCTTGGCCCATATCAATACAACCACGCCAATAACAATATAAACATTTAGTTTTTAAAATACTGGGTGATGCTTGAGAGTAACTACAGTGTATAAATAATATTATATAATATTGCCTGTGTAGTAATGCTATGCTGTGGTATGTATCTAGTGGGACATTTACATGATTGATCTAAATGAGAGCCAACACTATTTTTGTGAGGGACAAAGTAGATGATTAATAATAATAAAAGATTATTGACAACAGGAGTGATGTGATACTAATTAAATTTGTGATATAGGCAGAGACAAGTTAAGAGGACTGATGTAGATATTAATATGTATCTGAACCTAACCAAGACAGCTAACAGAGGCATTGAGGCAATGAGAGATGTATCCTGACCCTAAGCTAATAACTAACCTGCTAACCGAGCAACTAACCGAGTCACTAATGAAGGCATTAACTAACTAAGCCTAAGCTATGGCTCTTTGTATCAAGTGGTTAGTCAATTAACTATTGATTTTAGAGGGAATCGGGGGGTTTTCATGGGGGAACTATAGGAAGATGATATCGGGTGCGCATGAAATTTTGGGATATAATTAGGATATACTTAAAGAGCATTTTTCATCTTTTGGCTAAGCATTGGCTCTTGGTATCAAGTGGATAGACACCATAAACATCATTTTGCTATTGATTTGTGAGGGAATCGGGGGTTTTTCATGGGGGAACTATAGGAAGATGATATCGGGTGCGCATGAAATTTTGGGACATCATTAGGATATACTTAAAGAGCATTTTTCATCTTTTGGCTAAGCATTGGCTCTTGGTATCAAGTGGATAGACACCATAAACATCATTTTGCTATTGATTTGTGAGGGAATCGGGGGTTTTTCATGGGGGAACTATGGGAAGATGATATCGGGTGCGCATGAAATTTTGGGACATCATTAGGATATACTTAATGAGCATTTTTCATCTTTTGGCTAAGCAATGGCTCTTGGTATCAAGTGGATAGACACCATAAACATCATTTTGCCATTGATTTTAGAGGGAATCGGGGTTTTTCATGGGGGAACTATAGGAAGATGATATCGGGTGCGCATGAAATTTTGGGACATCATTAGGATATACTTAAAGAGCATTTTCCATCTTTTGGCTAAGCAATGGCTCTTGGTATCAAGTGGATAGACACCATAAACATCATTTTACATGGAAAAATGACAGTTTTATATAGGGCAAGACCAGTTATATGTAAGGTAATGTCAGATTAATTTGGGTATGTGATTCAGGCAGGCATATCAGACATATCTTCCCACTGGTACCACCCACCAATAGCCATAAATTAATATCCTGGCATTTTTCTTTGATTTAATGATTTTAATAAGCAATCCGCACATTGCCTTATATGGAAACAGGTGCAGGTGCTATTTTGCCATTATGTAATATACATCTGAGGCGAATTTTTGAGATACTTTGTGTAATGTATGGGTCGCCTATCACTGAGTTCTAGTCAATTTAGTTTGTCAAATAGTCAACAATTTGATTGCCTTACTGGGATAAGGTCTGCTTAGTAATCATAAAAGTGAAGCATGATATGTCAGCCTAATAAGGTGCTGATCATGGCCTACAACAAGGATTTTGAATTCTGAGCCTTAAAACATATTTTTTCATGCACCGAAGTTGCAACACGCAAATGTGGCATCCGAGCAATAGTCCTGCTGATAGACAACGAGAAAGCTAACTAAGCCTCTAACAGGCTGGGGGGTGGGTTTCTAACTACTAAAAACCCTAATGGGTGGGCGGGTGGGGGCGGTTTCTAACTACTAAAAACCCTAATGGGTGGGCGGGTGGGGGCGACTCTAACATATGGCAAGCCCTGTTATGCTTATCCTTGATTATCGTATTGTTATTCTATGTGATCGTATCGTATTGTATTGCTATTATATTGCGTGTTATCGTATGGCGTTTTATTGCATTGTATTGTATTATTGTATTGTATTGTTATCGTATGGTATCGTATGGTGGTCTATCGTGTTTCTTGTCCTTGACTTGA
>Ga0310811_10001200_pt1 | contig 33193 bp, 27 predicted proteins | sample YCmetagenome_FD_207642 | JGI IMG/M metagenome (GOLD analysis project Ga0310811, IMG submission 207642) | Soil microbial communities from experimental microcosm in Duke University, North Carolina, United States - YC | ecosystem: Engineered > Artificial ecosystem > Soil microcosm > Unclassified ...
CGCTATAAGGGCGGCCCCGGGCGCCCTTAGCTCAGTTGGATAGAGCAACAGCCTTCTAAGCTGTGGGTCGGTGGTTCGAATCCACCAGGGCGCGCCATTTTCTGCCAATCCTGGCCGCACGAAAGATGTGAGAACAGGGATAACCTGAAACTCCCAGGATTTTTTAAAATTTCCCCTCAAGTAAAGGGTGTGAGAACAGGGATAACCTGAAACTCCCAGGATTTTTTAAAATTTCCCCTCAAGTAAAGGGCAAAAAAATCTCTGGCGCCCATCGTCCAGTCGGGAAATCCTTAGGTAGTAATGAGCGCCGCAAGCGTTGGTCACTTGAGTAGACTTATAGAATAATGTGAGAAGTCATCCAGCATCATACTTTCGGGGCCGAAAGTGGCTGAAAACCGCCAATTCGGGGTGCTTTTACTCGCGATGCTGGCTCGTTAAACGGGGGGCCCGTGCTCGTGCGAGAAGGCAATTTTTTAAAACGTCGCGAGGCAGTTCTGTGAACCGCCAAAGCGACATGGTCTCGGACTGAGTGAATTTGAGGTCTGTGTTTTTTGCATGGCCCACTGTATCGGTTTCATAAGGCGGAACTAATGCTGCGCAGATAGTCTAGTTTACTGGAGGCTATCGGCATCGGCATCGGCATCGGCATCGGCATCGGCATCGGGGCGGGCCGGGAGGTCTAGTTTGGCAGTTTCCCGGATCGTGGACAGCGGGCATCCGCGATGGACCCCCGGCAGCAGCTAAATCCGGCGTCGACGCTTGCATGACATCACCGTCGCGCCGACAGACGAAATTAGCTCGCGAGTTGAATGCTTCCTGAGCGAAGGGTCCGACTTAAGCCTATGCGCATTGACACCTAAAACACTGTGCCGCATGCCGCGCTTAACGTCTCAGTTGCGGATTACTGTGCCTTACGAGAGGGCTTTGGTCGATTGCCACTATTGTGGGGTGGGGTAGTTCGCGGGCTGGTTACCGAGAGGCTGTCAATTGGCGCAGCCGCAGAGACTTGGCCCAATCGGGAATAGGGCGCCAGCATGGATGGTATGGCTTGAAACGGTTCTGTGGAACCCAGGCAATTTCCTTCGCCCAGACGCTTGCCCATTAGGAATCTTCCGCCCTCGTTACCACTTCCCACTGCTTGAAAGCCGCGTTATCTAATTGAAAAGGCTTACGAGGGTTGCTAGATGCCGACTCGCTGTTTAGGTCTCGCTATAGTGGGAGACACGATAACTCTCGTCACCGCAGAGATACCGGATGTTTCGGATCAACCAATCATCGTAATGGCCGATGATAGTTGGAAGCTTCAGAGCGGAGACAGGCCACATGCCTATGCTGTCCTGCATCAGCGATGCGCCGATTACATTCGCGAAAACAAAATTACCGCCGCCATCATAAAGGCGAGCGCCGCCTCCATGGGTGGCATGAAGCTTAGCCACCTTACGAGCGCGGAAGTTCGGGGTGTCATCACATCCGCTGCTGCATCAGCCTGCATTGTCAAAGTCCTCTCGAAGGCTGTGATCAGCCGGACCTATGGCGAGCGAAAGGTCGACGAATATCTGAAAGACGACGACTTCTGGAGCGGGAAGACGACTGGCGGCAAAATCAGGAAGACAAGCCGCGAAGCCGCGATGCTCATTATTGCCTGGAGAAACTCCCTTTGACGAGAGTCGTCCCGGGACTCCAAATAGTGAGACGGTTGGGCAACGGTCATTTCGGAGTTGTTTTCCTTGGAGAGGACAACGTTCACGGCCAAGTCGCTGCCAAGGTCATTGAGAGGAAAGTGGATGACTCCGATGACGTGTGGCTGGACACCAAGACCGCGTTTTTGACGGAAGCAAAAAACCTATCCAAGGCCACCCACCGGAACATTGTTCAGGTCCATCATATCGAGGAGCTCCCGGACGGAAATTCCATCAGGTTCTGTATGGCTTTTTGCTCTGGTGGCTCACTTCAAACGGCCTACGAGACAGGCCCAATGGAACTCTCCGCCGTCCGGAAAGCCGGGACGGAGGTGCTAATGGGCTTGAGTGTTGTCCATGCTCGCGGAATGCTCCACCGCGATATCAAGCCCGCAAACATTCTTCTCGACCACACCGGCACGGCAAAAATCGGCGACTTTGGGCTGGTGACCGACAAGCTTATTGCTGGTTACGGCTCCGTGATGGGCTATCGCGACCATATAGCTTTCGAGGTCTGGCACGGGAGCGGGACCAGCATCAAATCCGACATCTGGGCGTTCGGTATGACCTTATACCGTCTGATACATGGCCAGGTCTGGTACGAGCAGGCACCGGCACTGCAGACCTCGGTGTCCAATGGCAAGTTTGCCAACGGCCTGAAATGGTTGCCTCACGTTCCCAAGGCGTGGCGACGAACAATCCGTAAGATGCTCAACGATGACCCGGGAGCGCGCTATCAGTCGGCCGACCAGACCTTGAACGCGTTGTCTGCGCTGCCAACGGCTCCTTCATGGGCAACCAGTGTGACCGGGCCCCTTGTCCGTTGGGAGCGGATCGCAAAAGACAGGAAAATTGTGGTGGAATGGAAACGCCACTCAAAGCTGAAACAAGAATGGGTCGCTTGGAGTGAACCTCTCGGCCAAGGGCGCAAAATGACACTCGCCGGATCGAATGGGGTCGTCAATTCCAGTGTTGCGACCAGCGGCCTGGAACGATTTTTCGACGTCTAGATTGATGCGTCCAACAAAGGAACCTAACAAATATGCGGTCCTTCCTTGATGCCGCCGCCTGCAGGGTTGAGATCAAGCGCATGATTGAGGACGGTAAAGCAGTTCGTGCGGCCGTCGCCTACTGGGGCGAGGGTGCAGTCAAAGAACTCGGCATACACGCTGGATCCGACCTCACCGTCGTTTGTGACGTGCGTGGTGGTGGCAGCAACCCTGCCGAGGTAAAAAAGCTAATTGAAATACTCGGCGAGCAGAGAGTCCTCACGCACGATCGGCTACATGCCAAAACATGGGAAGACGGGGACAGGGCTATCGTAGGCTCTTCCAATGCCTCGTCGAATGGCCTTGGGAAGGAGGGACAGGAGGTCGCATCGCTCCTGGAGGCAAACCTGCTGGTTGATGACCAAACCCTCCTCACGGCACTAAACACATGGTTCACCGACGTCGTATTGCCAAGCGCCAGAATTGTAACAGACGATGATCTTAAAGTCGGCGCAAAGCGTCACCGTCAGCGACGGGAGGGTCGCCCGATTCCCGACCGCGGTGACCTGCTTTCATTGCTCATCAAAGAGCCAGAGAGCTTTGCAGATCGAGACATCTACGTATGGGTCTGGGACCCGGCGTCACCGAACCGCTGGGTCAAATCAGAAATGGAAAGCATCCAAGCGGATCGTGATGATGACACGATCGATTTTTACCAGGATGCCGATGCTCCGGCCGGAGCGTATATTCTCGAATTCGAGACCGTGCGGGGCCAGTTTGTCGGTTTGTATCAAGTGTTGAAGGACCGCCACATACATCGGACGGACAAAGGTAACCTGCTTTTATGCAGAGAGAAGAAGTCAATTGAGGGCCTGCGCGTGGGCGATCTCAAGAAGTGGAGCATTGCTGCAAAACGAGCAGCCACCAGCGGCCTTGATGAGTGGCAAATAGTCGATTTCGCGAAGAAGTTTATTATTTGACCACTGCCAACCATAAGACGGTAGAAAATGAAAATGAGCGACACCATGTTGGGCAAGCTTGAGCAGGTTGATCCGAGGATGCTGTGGGTCTCCGAGCCAGCGCATTTTACGCCGTGGCTGGCCAGCAACCTACCGATGCTTGGTGAGGCCCTGGGGCTTGAACTCGAACTCATCAAAGCAGAGTCATCAGTAGGTCCTTTCGCCTGCGATATAGAAGCTCGTGACATTAATACAAGCCGCAAGGTCATCATTGAAAATCAGCTCGAACCCACCGACCACACTCATCTCGGGCAACTTCTAACTTACGCTGCAGGCCTCGACGCGACTGTTGTTGTTTGGATTTCGCCACTAGTTCGAGAGCAACACAGGCAAGCTATCGATTTTTTAAATAGGCATACCGCTGAAGGTCTCGACTTTTTTGCGGTCGCATTAGAAGTGGTGAAGATCGGCACATCCCTGCCGGCCGTTGTTTTCAGATTGGTTGCATCGCCAAATGCGTGGGCCAAAACTATTGCGAGCAATCAGCCGACGGTCACGAGTTCACGGATGCTTGCTTACCAAGAGTTTTATCAGGGTGTTATCGATGAACTTAGGACAGTTCATCATTTTACCAATGCAAGAGCTGGACAGCCACAAAGTTGGTATTCATTTACCTCCGGCACCAAGGGGTTTCTCTACTCGACCTCTTTCACCGCCAAAGGTCAGCTCAGAGCAGAGCTCTACATTGATGTCGGCGATGAGCGGAACAAGCTCATTTTTGACTATTTCTTCAAAATGAAAACCGAACTTGAGAAATCGATGGGCGGCCCGCTTAGTTGGGAACGTCTCGACAGAAGACGGGCATCTCGCATTTCTGCGCTTCGCCAAAACACTACAATTGAGGACGTTGCGGCGCATAGCCCTGAGATTCAAAAGTGGGTTATCGACCAACTTTTGCTAATCAAAAAGGTATTCGGGCCCCTCCTGAAGAGTGCACTTCAAGCTACGTTGAGTGCATCTCCGGCCCCAGAGCCATCTCTCGAATTTTCCGAGTCCGTTCCGCTTTCGGATGGGGAGCCAGGGTAGCCTAGTTAGGTGTGGTCAGTGGTAGCTGAGCGGAATTTTGATCTTAGCTCGATCGAAGGTGTCGGGGACGCAGGTATGGGCCATCGAAGTCCGCGTCGGTCAGGGGCTTGAAGTTAAAGTGGGCCGCCGCGGCAGCCCGACGCGCCGTCGCGCAATGATTGCAGTAGTCATTGGACGCCACGACGCCTTGGCCCGGCCGCCAATAGCGACCGCAGCTTCTGCACGTTGGTAAGCTTAGGGTTAGGTTAGGCGACTTGCGGCTCATTGGCGGTCACCTGGTAAATGAGGCATATGCGGAACAAATCGTGAATCAAGCGAGACTTAATGTCAATTGCATAAACGACTCGGCAGATAAGCTCGTTTTTTTCATCCCGGTCTAGCATCCCACCGTGGATGGCAAAGGGCACCCCGATTTTCTGTCAGCGACCTCTCGCCTTTAAGCGGTCTTGGCAAGGATTGGTCTATCGAGTTTACTGACTATTTTTCGTGTTGGGCGGTCGACGGAGTTGACGTCCAGGGGAGCGGTGGAGCCTGCGGTCAGTTAAATGAGATGCGGGCTGGCGGCGTGAACGAGTTCTGGCACAATCGGCGCCTTGGGGCTCAGGCCGTTTGGCAGCCACCCTTTCCTTGGGTTCCATCTCATTTTCAATGGCCGTCTTTCGCGGACTGCCTCTAAGATTGGGATGCTGTAGGCGGCGACTTTCAGCAGGACATCTCGGAGCTCAGGTGCATCCGCTGTCGGTGCATGTTCGTCCAACCACACTTTCCAAGCTCGTCGATTTGATGGGGTAGCAAAGTCAGGGGAGAAGGCACGCATCCAATAGACAGGGTTTTGGCGGAGATGTTTACCGGCATCTCTCATAGAAAATGTGTGCTCGATAGCGTCGACCAGGGTGTGGCCGAGGAAACAGTATTTTTCAGACAGGAACCAGAGGTCGTAGTAATCGCGCAGCCGGGTGTTGGACGCGCCGAACTCGACAGCTGTCGCAAGCTTCTCGGCGATGACCGTCTCCCTGGGGTAGGACCAGACAGGAAATGATGCGAATTCGCGGAATAGGCGAGGGTAGTAGCGGCGTTCGATCCCCGGCCGGATAGGATGGTCGAAGCCGACATCGATGCAGAGGCGCGAGAAGGTCTTCCCAATCCTGGTATCCATGGACATGCGCAGTCCCGGATTTCGGCCGCCCTTTAGGGAAAGAAACTTTACGGTATTCAATTGAAACGTGACGCCGTCGGGAGCAAAGGTCGTGCTTCCAGCGATAACCATCAGGATATCCTGGCAAATCGGCATGTCCTCGATCGCCATATGAAGGTCCGCATCTTTGGTGGACCTCAGGAGGTCGCCTTCCCAGAGGGTGAAGAGGAAACCACCTTTGAGCACGCAGTGGTGATCGACGGGGGACCCCGACATTCGCGCCAGGTAGGCCTCAGAGACCCAGCGAGAGATGAGGTGCTCCGTAACCAGCCCCCGGGCGCGAGCATTGGCCTGGAGGCGGCTTACGATGGCTTCTGGGGTCAAGCTCATCCTTGCCTCCCCAGCATGCCCGCGATCCGCAGATAGGCTGAGACCTGTTTCGCGGCACCGAGCTCTGCTGCAATCAGGGTGAGTTCGGGCAGGGAGGTGACACTTGTCTGAAGGGCGTCCCCCAGGCATTTGAGGGCGACTTCCTCCCCAACGGCCCGGGTCATCCGAAGCATATCCACGACGGTTCGGGCTGGGCTGGTGATACGAACCTCCACGCCGCAGATCTCGCGGGCCTCCACGCCCACTGAGAAGGCATGGGGGTTTGTCCACCGGATGACCTTCACGGGCGGCCAGTCGAGCTTAGGTGTATGGTCGCTATTGGGGATGGCCACCCAGACTTGGCGCGACAGCTCGTCGCCCAGGTTATGGACCTGGGCGGCAGACAGCAGGCACACCAATCCTCTGGGGATGCGCGCGAGAGCCTCAGCCAGATTCATGCCGTCCTCACGAGGAGCACCGGCTAGCCGGTACGTACCCCGAGACACCTGTTCTACCATCCCGGCGGTCAAAGCCCGCCGGACAGTAGCCGCCGTGATACCCTCATCAAGTAAGGCACTCATCCGCCAAATCCTCCCGCTCGCTATCAAAGCCCCCAACCTAGTCAGCTGCCCCATGCAGCCTCCTCGAAGTGTTGATATAAAAACGGTCAAGAGTCGAGTCGAAAGTTACTTTTTATATCAGCTTAGAGCTGCTGACGCCAGCAAGGAATTCGTGGGTGGAATTACAAAACTATGAGTTTTCTTTGCAGAGAACTTTTTCTTGGGGGAACGCTTCGTTTTCCTTGAAAACTTTGCGTAAACAAAAGCTACCGAGATCGATAGCGCAATTTTATCCTTGTCATAGCGTCAGCGATCTAAAGCCGAATAGGAGATGCCGCGTTATCAATAGTTTCCCGAGATTTTATCGATAGGTGGATCTGCCTAGGCGGACAATCCCATGCTAGGCTATCAGGGGAGGACAGATTGTTTTTACTTAGGATCAAGAGCAGTGGCGATTGATTTGCTGAATGCGAGGGATATCGTCTCGACATTGTCGGTAATGTTGGAGGCTCAGGGATTTTCCGAGGCTAAAGACATAGTGGACGAAGCCGAAGCAACTATCGAAAATACCGGCTACGACAACTGGAATGGTGGCACCGACCTTTACACCCTTTGGCTTCAGATTGATCCACGGGCTTTTGCTATGCTTGGAGAACGCCGAGAGGCAATTCAAACACAGCTAACCAAACAAATTGGGCCAATCATTGACAGGTTATCCAACGACTGGGTGGCTGTGGAGATCCGGCCACGCATCGCCGGGGCCACAGACAACGGAGAAACGAGCCGTGTGACCGACGTCACACGAAAGCGAATTAGAGATTTCTTCGTCATTTCTGCCGTGAGTTGGTGGGGAGATGTGACCGAGACAGACTTTCTTGGACGACTTTATGACCTTGATGGCCTGTCTTCAACCGATCCGCGCTACTCCAGCGCCAAGGGAGATGTGCGCCAGCACCGCGAAAACAACTGGGATTGGCCAGCAGACTGGGTATTCAGTGATAAGCGCTTTGAGCTTGCTACCTCTGATAAACGCCTTCTTAGACTCTTGGCTGAGTCAGTGCATCCGGCTATCCGAAGAGACGAAGTAGAGGCCAGAAAACTTGTTAAAGAGATTAACAAAATTCTTCAATTAGACGGTTGGGAATTGGCGAGCACCGAAGAATTATCTGGCAGGCCGTGCTATGCCGCCCAGCGCATTCATTCGGGGGCCGTTCGGGCTGTGCACCGGGCACACGCCACTGCTGACGCGCTAGATGCAGAATGGATGCGTAGGGAAATTCATAGGATTGAAAAAGCCGTCGACACGGATCCAACGCTAGCTGTAGGCACTGCCAAAGAGCTTGTTGAGACGTGCTGCAAAACGATCCTTGGTCGCCTAAAGGTGGAAGCACCCAAGGGGGCAGATCTGCCAAAGCTCGTCAAATTGGTGTCGACCGAACTAAAACTTGTCCCAGACAGCATATCAGAGTCGGCGCGAGGCGCGGATGTCATTCGCGGTATATTGAGAAACCTGGCATCTATCACGCAGGGCCTTGCTGAACTCCGAGGTCTATATGGGACAGGTCATGGACGCGATGGTAAATATCGCGGTCTCAGCCCGCGGCACGCCAGGCTTGCAGTGGCAACAGCAGTGGCTTTCATCGACTTTGTGACTGAGACATATCGTGAAAGAGAGCGATGACTAGGTCAGAGTGGAATTGCGATTTGTTAGGCTGAAGAGCTAATCCATTCATTCAAAACCTTTATGTGAATTGCGAAATCGCGCCCTTCGTCTGGCCCTCCTTTGTGAATAATTCCTACAACAGCCTGACTGTGATCGACTAGTGGTCCTCCGGACATTCCGTCCGCCAGTTGCTGTGTCACTTCAATCATTTGGACCGCGCTCTTCATTGGTAGAGAGCTTACAGTGCCAGAACGGACATTAATTCTGTCCCCAGCGCCGAACCCTGGATAACCGATCGCGGTAACGATATCCCCAAGATCAACGGCCTTGGCGGAGCGAGCTAGATGGTAAAACTCGTTGCTTGCAATATGGTGCGTAAGTATTGCCAAGTCTCGGTGTTTGCAAATTTTGGATACCTGGACTTTAAATTTGTTTGAAGCGTTCGCTGGGTGGTAAACGACAATATCAGATAAATCTTGCACACAATGTGCAGCGGTAACTAAGCCAACGTCTTTTAGAAAAAATGCAGTACCTTGAGAGACGCCGCCAGCGAGATCCTCTACAATCCACGTGGATCGATCACGAATTTCGGCAGCGGTGGGTTCAATCTTAATGGGCAGCTTCGGGAAGGACTTATTGAAACGATCGGCTATGCCCCTGAAGACCGGGTCAGATCGACCTTTAACATAGCCTAACCAGTTAATCTTTCCGTTAAGATGTTCTGAAATGCTCGATTTGCTGCCATATTTTCCTTTGAGGATAGCCTCCGCAGCGGTGACGCCATTTTTCTCGACGGAATATAAAGCGGCCCGGATATTTCGAACATACGTACGATCGACGTTCAGCGATTCATTGATTTTAAGTCCCGTGACAATTCGACGTGAGTGCTTGTCAGCATAGTGGAGTTTGTCCGGGTTGATCTCAAAACCGTTTGCCTCAAATACCCTTCGCAATTTACCAGCTAGTGAGTCTGGAGTAATGATGCCGGGAGAGGGAATTCCTCCCTCAAAAAGTGACGACTGAGGCTGATAGCTAGAGAAAGTTATGTCATCGGCATAGCGTGTATAAATAGAGTGAGTTTCTTTAGCCAAGGTAAGCAATTGCTTATCTAATTTAAAGCATATCATGTTGGAGATAACAGGGCTGCTGGGAGCACCTTGAGGAAGTTTGCCGTCGTTGCAGCAAATACGAGAAATGATTGTTGCAACGGAGTGGTTTATTCCGATGGCACTCAGCATTCCGCGCACACGGTTCTCGGCAATCGAGGGGAAAAAATCCTTTAAGTCTATATTGAGAACGGATTTGCTATTGATATGGGATAATGCATTTGACTTGACAGAACGTCCTTCTACGAAGCCGTGAACAGGATTGCGACGCCTGTAAAGCCTATCGAAAAGAACACAAAGTTTGCGCTGGATAAACTTCAATCTCTTGTCAGGTGCGCTGATTTTTCTAGTTTTTCCACGGCGGTTTGGAACGTCAAAATTCTCGTACATACGATTGCGGAAATACCGGATCTTTTTTAATTCTGCATGAGATACTCCCAAATAGGCGAGAAGGGTTGCTTTGCTAGCCATTTCCGGCGGAATCGAAACGGATACAATATCTGATGGCTGATTTACGTCCGACACGAGGTCTCCCTTCCAGTCACGCCAAGTCGCCATAGTTCATGGCGCGTGCACGATCTCTCCAGACTTTTGCTCTTACGCCGCAGTTGCTACAGCGCGTATGCGAGGGGAGACCTCGTGACAACACTGCTACCAGAACAAATCCAGTTTTGCCATACCTGCAGGTTACCCTCTGGACCTCCTCGTCAGGCAAACCAGAGCGATACTGGCGTATTCGGATTGCCAAATCGGAGCGTTTCTGTCTCGCTTCGGCGCAAGGCCGATGCCGTCAAGAGGTTGGCTTTCCCTAATCCGCCGCCAGTTCCTTCGCTGGGTCGACAACGATTGGCCGCCTCGGAATATGCTGGGCCAAAGGAAACTCTCGGGTTACCCCGAGCTGAAAGCGGGGGTCGCGGGACCAGACGATCAGGGCGGACGGGAAGGGGGCCGACTGAAGGCCATCCCCAAAGGCCAGCCGTCCCTTGATGAGGAAGACGTCCGCATGCCCGCCGCAGTCCCGGTGCCACCAGACGGTATCCGTCCTGGCGGGCACTAACCCAACGACGACGGAGGCCCGGCCAGATTCCACCTCCTCGCGGGCCTTCGTGGTCCACTGGCCGATCACTCGGCCGTAGGGCGGGTTCATGTAGACGATGCCGTTCCACTGGTAGGTCAGGCCGTCGTCATGCTTATCCAGGAGGACCTTAGCCTTGACCCGGGTGGCGCCGCGTCCCGGGGAGCATGGATCCAGGTCGAAGCGATCCACCCCCAGGGCGCGGTAGAGTCGACCCAGGACGTCCGGTGGGGTTGCCCAGGCGTCCCAGGCCGAGGAGGTGGCGGCTAGGGAGAAGAAGGTGGTCGCGGAGCCCTGGTTGACCAGGGTCAGGCCCGCCTGAAGCGTTTCACCTACTTTCTCTAGGACGCTTAGGTGACCCAAGCGGCCTCCTTCAAGCTTGGCGATCGTGGTCGGGCTCACGCCAGCTGTCAGGGCGACAGAAAGGCGGCTGAGCATTTGACGCTTCCGAAGGACCTGAAGCCTAGCCCCAAGATCAGTGCCTGGCGGCAGTGAGCGTCCGCTGATTTCCATACCCAGGAGAGCGGCTAGGGCGATGTAGAGATCGGCCTGCCCCTGACCATTTTCGGCCTGCCAAACGGTTCGCGTGCTGCAGCCTGCCTGGGCCGCCAGTGCTTCCTGACTAAGCCCTGCCGCCCGTCGAACCGTTCGCAGTCTACTGCCCAGCCGGGAGACTGGTGCCGTTGCCTGGGTGGGGGCTACCCGATCATGTTTCATGTTAGAACCAGCCTGTAACCCGCTCTCTTGCCGCAGGATATTAGCCAACCATCTTGGGGCCGAACACTGCCGCAATGGGTTGTCGGGTCAAAAAAGTTCCGATCCTGGAAATTTTCCTCTTGTCGCTTCGTATCACTTGTAGTATCAACCCGCCTGCCATGAAAAACCTTGCGGTGACATTGCAGGCTTGGTGCCATCGTCGAGCTCAGCTCGACGGCAGCCGCATATCTGCGCCAACCATATCCTAAGCCCCGGGTGACCCTTCGAGGTCACTGACCCAGGCTTCTGGTTGGCGAGAGAATTCCCTTCTTAGACGTTCATTAGGCAAGGCGCAGCGGTATCAGTCCGCTCCGTCCAAACCGATGTCGTCTGCTCTCTCGTTCTGCTTTCTCGATGGAGTAGAGACGACATGGCTAATCATCATCTTACGATTGATACGACCGCATTAAATGACCGGGATGCTTTGGCTGACGCTGTGTGCTGTGCGATCGAAAATGGTCCGTGCGCCCGTCAGGTTGCTCGCCAGTCGGCGAACGTCATCTTGTCGACCGTACCGAGTCACAAGATGGCACGGGAGTTTGAGGCGGAATCCGGCATTGAGGGAATCGCGATCCAGTATGCTGACGTCGGCGAAGACGTCGCGGTTTTTGGCACGCAACGGGTTGAGGTGATCTACGACTACAACGGCCGGGTCCGGCGTGGCTACCCGGATGTCGCTATCCAATATCTCGATGGTTCTGTTGGTTTCTGGGAAATCAAGCCTGAGCGTAACAGTTCCAGCTTAGTCGGCCGTCTAGGAGCACTCCGCGCCAGCCTGATGAGTTGTGGCATTCGATATGACGTACTAACCCCGTTCAAGTTGGAGCGCGAACCGCGCCTCAGTAACATCCGTCAGCTGCATCGTCAGGGAAGTCGCCCGCTGCCGCCGTCTTTTCGATCGCTGGCCCAGGCTGTCTTTCGCGCCTCACCGCTGACCAACATTGGGATGTTGAGGAAAGCTGTCGGTTGCGACATCGGCGATGTCTTTGGAGCGATTGCTCAGGGTCTGATCGCGGCTGACATGGATCTTTATATTCTGGGCGACCTTACGCAGGTCAGAATGCCCCGGCTCGGTGCGCGCTCTGGGGCCTTCTTCTTGGACGACCGAGGCTAAGATGAGCAATTCTGAGCAAACATTCGGCAGAAGCATAGGCACCAAATTTGCGAGAAATCGCGCGCCTTGGTCGCCTTTTAGTGCCCGCCTTGTGTTCCGGAATCATTCCAGTGAGCCATTATCGTTCCTTAAGTAGCGCTGCTCAGCTTGCAGCCGATGTTGCCATTTATTCTGAGCGCCTAGCGCACCGTCAGGCAAACCGACAGAACCGCGGCGTTTACCCGAGTGAAAAATGCCCAGAGGCTCATAACTTCAGCTGCTATGCCCAGCGTGATTCGCTCCGTCTGCTTGAGCTCAATCACTGGGTTGTCGCATTCGAGACGTGGGCACCGGCGTATCATCTGACGGTCGGCGGTGTAGAGATGAAGTTCCACCCACCGATCCAAGTCATGTTCGCAAGCGGACGTCGTGGCATCATTGGGTTTTCGCTGGAAGATAATTCTCCAGATCACCGCTTCCGCAACGTGGAAGAGGCGATGGAGCAAGCTTTCGTAGCTCTCGATGTTCAGCTGCTCTTCCAGTCTGAGACTTTGGTCAAGAACGACCCCTATCTGCCGACCGCCGTTAAGATTCTCAGAAGCGTGCGCACGGAAGTGGAAGACCGGGATGTTCTGGGGATCCGGCGTTTCCTGCAGGCCCGCAAGGGGAAGGCGAGGCTTGGAGATCTGCGCGACGCTCACAAGAATGGAAGTCATATCTGGAATGTCACCTGCGTGCTCGCCATGCGCCGGGTGCTTCGTCTCGACGTCAGGTTTGCCCGACCCGAAGACTGTCTGGTTTCTCTACCGGAGGCTGCGTGACTATGTCTGGTTTGCAGATCCGCCCCGGTCACCCGTTCCTCTATCAGGGGGACAAGATCGTCTTTCTCCGTCGGGCAACCGATGTAAAGGGAACCTACGTTTTCATGACGAGCACCGGTCTTCCGGTGACGTTCGCCACTGACGAAATTTTCAAGCTTCGGGAGACAGATCAGCTTAAGGACTGGGTCGAGCAGGCTATTCCGCAAAATGGCGGTCACCCAATGCTGGTCGACGTTGGTTACGACTTGTCTAATCAGAGTGAGAAGCGCGAGGCTGACCGTAAGCTTCAGTACTGCATGGAATGGGCTGCTGTCGGTGCGCCAAGAAGTGATGCCGGTCTGCAGCCAATCATCGAAAAAGTTCACGAACAGCGAGTTAAGGCTGCCAGGACAGAGAAGCGTTTTGAGTGTTCTGCACCATCTGTAGCGACCCTTCAGCGATGGATTCGCGATTGGCTGGCACGTGGGCAAAACATCGACTCTCTTGTGCCGAACGTTCGCCTTAGGGGGAATCGTCGTCCTCGTATTCGCTTTGACGTCCAGGAGCTGATGAACGAGGCGATTGACGATTTCTATCTCACGAGACAGCGCCTGTCAGTCGCAGCTGTACATCGTGAGCTCGAAAGGTTGGTTCATGAGGAGAACAAACGCCGGGTAGGAATGCCACGCCTTCCGGTCCCGACCTACAACGCTTTGCAAAGGGCAATCGGCAAACTGTGCGAGTTCACAGTCGATTTCTGTCGGATGGGTTCAGATTATGCTCGTGAGAAATGGCGCGGGTCTGGGAGCGGCTACTCCACCACCCACGCCAATCAAATCTGGGAGATCGACGACACCCGCGCAGACACCATTTGCACGGGGCTCAACCGATATGGGCAGGAATACATCATCGGACGTCCTTGGATCACGATGGTGATTGACCGACATACCCGCATGATCATGTCGGTGGTCATCAGTTTCCATCCGCCAGACACTACGACCGCGATGGAGGCAGTCCGTATAGCCATCCATAGCAAAGACCAGATTCTGCAGGATCTGGGGTTACCGGCTGAATATCAGGCGCGAGGTGCTCCGGACGCGATCCACGTCGATAATGGCAAGCCCTATAATTCGAAGGCATTCAAACGCGCTTTGGCACATTTGGGTATCCAGCACCTGACGATGCCGGTTCTCCATGCCTGGTATAAGGGCGTTGTCGAGCGCGGTTTTGGAACATTGTCACGGCAGGTTTTTCATTCGGTGGCTGGCAGCACCTTTAGCGGCATCTACGAAAGAGATCGGCAGACGCCCCCTGAGGAGGTGGCTAAGACGTCGATTTCAGAGATGCGGCGACTCCTTTGGAAATGGATTGTCAGTGATTACCAAAACCATCACCACAAAGGCATCGATGAGAGACCTTGCGACATGTGGAGGGTGAGCATGGCTAAAACACCCCAGCGTATTCCTCCGACGAAGGAGAAAATTGATTCAGCATTGCAGCTTACGGTCGCCCGTATTGTGCGAAAAGAGGGTTTGCAATATCAATATTTGAAATATAATTCTGCAGAGCTTGCCGAGTTGCGGATCCAACTTGGGTCAAATACCCAAGAAGAGATCGTAGTTCGAGTGAATCGAACCAATCTCGAGACCATTCAATATCTCAATCCCATTACGAACGAGTGGCACCCGGCTTTCCTGTACGAAGCGCAGCTGCCCATCGTTCAAGGTCGCACACTTGAGGAGTACCAAGAGGTGAGAGCAATCCGAGCCAATCGTGACGCGGGGTTGAACGACATGGATCCCCATTGGGTCCAGAGCTACGAAGAAATTTACGGCAAAAAAGCCGATCTTGAGGACGCCAAGCAGTTGGGTAAGCGCCAGCAGGCAGCGGCCTTCATGGAACGGGGTCTGAAAAAGTTTGATCGACAGGTCAATCCCAACAAGAAGGCCAAGCCGGTTGAGGGCCAGGATTTTTCGTCTCAGGTTAACGAAGCCGCGGAGGCCCACCTCAAGGCCAAAGATACTACACCTCGCGCGCCGATCGTGGGCTTTGCGGATGATATCGAGCAGTGGGGCGCACAGCATCGCCTGAAAACACGGATTCAGAAGCCCAAAAAGGAGACCGACTAGGATGGAAGAATCGCTGACCAGCGACCGGGCGTCGGACGCGTCGCTGAGTCGTGTCTTTGTCCGCACCCGGCATGCCCAGGAAGGCTTCGCTTGCCTTGATGCGCTTGTCCGGGAAGGCCAAACCCAACATCATGCATGGGGGATGCCGATTGTAGGACCGTCTCGCAGTGGGAAGACCATGTTGGTGACCGAGTATCTCCGGAGTTGTAAAGAGGAGGAGGATGGTCGGTCACCCCTCAAATATCTTTACGTTGAGCTTGGCCAGGATGCGAAGCCGTCCAGCATCGCTTCACAGACGCTGGACGAGATGGGAGATCCCAACCCTAGCTACGGGTCTCCCCTGCAGCGCACGACGCGCGTGATCGAGGGTATCAAGCGAGCGAAGTATGACCTCATCATCTACGATGAGGCGCATTTCCTCATCGATAGTAAGACGAAGAAGGTCCAGGATGACGGCGTCGCCTGGTTCAATATGATCCTCAACAAAGCGCGTCGCCCCCTTATCCTCATTGGCGACGAGCGACTTGGGACCATCACCACACGTCGGGCGAATAGTTCGCTGGCGGGGCGGATGTTTCCATTCCCCAAGTTTCAGCCTTACAACGTATTGGATCGAAATGACCTGAATGAGTTCAGGCTCGTGCTGGATAGCGTGGAACCCCAGCTCGGTCTGCCGAAACAGTCTCGTCTTTCAAATCCCGAATTGGCCGTGAGGATCTGCATCACCTGTGAAGGGCGCCTTGGTCTGGTCGAGATGTATCTGACCAGGGCGCGTCAAATCGCCCGTGAGGGACTAATCGCGTGCCTCACCTACGAGGTCCTGGCGCTTGCGGCGCAACAGGTGGTCTCAATGTGGTCGACTCAGCCCGTTAACCCCTTCGTTGAGAAAGACTTGGCCCTGGTGATGGAGCGTCAAGAACGGATCGCATCTGCGGCATTCCCCAAGGGTTAGGGAACCGCCAATGGTTGATTATCATTTCCCTCATCGCCTTGAGCCCTACGAGGACGAGAGCCTTTCCGGCCTAATCCTTCGCTATGCCGAGTTTTATAAATTCCCGAATCCGATCAGGATGTTCAGCCGCCTTGGCGGGCCGAAACGCCTTCTTTCATCTCTCGGCTTCCTGAATCCAGATGAAGCGGAGGGCGCAGCCTTGATGCACCTTATGAACCTCGGACCGATTGAGGCGCGGCGAATGACGAACTGGCACGGGTCCCAGCGCTTCGTCTCAGTCCTCGGTCATACGGTGAATCTGGATCTCACCGATTGCCCGACCCGTCGTGTGTGTTCGGCCTGCCTCCGGAGCAAGCCGTATCACCGTGCGTCTTGGCTCCTGGCTGCCCTTCCAGCCTGTCCTGACCACGGCACGCCGCTACTCAACGCCTGCCCCAGTTGCGACAAAACGCTTCGTTGGCAGGGAAATCTGGTCTGGGCCTGCTCAAATCCTGGCTGCTGCTACGACCTGCGTGATGCCGTTGTGCCGGAGCTCTCGGAGGACCGTTTGGTTGGTATTCGTGGGCTTCATCGATTAATTGATGCCCCGCATGCCAGTGGTCTGGAGCTCGATGATGCTTTCCGAGCCTCCCTCTTTCTCGGGTGTTTGCTTCGCGGGCTTCCCCATCGTTGGCAGCGGCTGAGTTCCTTGCTGGCTACCCACAGTGAGGACCTACCGGACATCCTGTCGACAGGGTGGATGGCCCTCGACCCATGGCCGACCGCTTTCCACAATGTCCTGCAAGACTTCTTGGATGGTGCACGAGGACGACCGGCTAAACGCGGATTGCTGAAGGCCTATGGTCCGCTGGCAGCAGCTCTGAATAAGTTCCAGGAAAGCACTTGGGGCAAAGTCCTTAGCGACGAGATGGCGAGCTTCTCGCTGGGGCGTGAGGACTTGATTGATATTCGACCCCACGTGATCCGCCGTCGCGTATCAGCAGCGCAGGCCTCATCATTGAGATTGTCACTTAAGGAGGCAGCTAAAGTCATCGGCGTCGGCGACACGACGCTGCTGGCCATGATGGAGAAATTTAGAGTCAACTCTGCTCCGGCAACGGAAGGTGCCCAACGCAGTTTGCTGCAGACAGACGTAGAGCGTCTTGCCCGCATCCGGGAGCGACTGAACGTCGAGCTGACAGCTGGTGCCGCCGCCCCGGTTCTTGGTGTGAGTAGCCGCGCCGTAGCTGATCTCGCTGATCAGGGGCTCCTAAAGCAAATTTCCGAGTGTGACCGCGTTGAACCAATCAGGCGTTTTCTCCCTCACCATCTGGAAGAGCTGTTGGCTGTCTTTGACCGGGCTGGCAGGGAGGCACCTCGGGTGGACGCCCCTGGATCTGATTTTCGCGTCATGGGCCAACGCGGTGGTGCAAAGGATGGCTTCGGCATCCTACGGATCACCCAGGAGGTATTGGCAGGAAACTTGAGGCCCGTCGCTATCTGGACCTCCGGGCCCGGCCTGCAGCGGTATCTCTTTCCCCGATACATCGTCGCATCCAGGAGGAACCGTTACGCGGCAATCGTGGCTCGGCGAATCGCTCCAGCCCGGTCTTGATGGTACAAAGTCGGAGCGATTGTGGTGTTTTTCACCCGATAAATCAGAGCGTTTCTGGGGGCGTTGGGTTTTAAAGCCGACCCCGCTATTTTTCTAAAAGGGCACCTGCAGTGTGCCATGGTCGAAGACACCAATTCCGCCCAAAACGACGATGTTCACAACTTATTTGTCTCGAAAAACTTAGGTTAGGATGGCGATAGTGCGTCGAACCTTCGCGTCACATGGGCGGCACGAGGCCATCGCGCCCAACGAGTACGCGGTCCGCTTTCAGAGCGCCACCCGCACCTTTCTCACCAAAGACGACAATGTGCTCTCCCAGGACGAAATCGGCCCGCGATCCAGCGTCAATGAAGACGATCGGCACGTCCAGCGGCACTACGATTTTCTTTTGGCCGCCATGGTAGTTGACGGTCATCGTTCGGCCATTTGTTAAGACCAAGTCGCCCACCGTCCCATTAGTCATGGATCCCGTCCGGCCATCTCCTTGCCAGGCACGATTACCCTCTCCCGAACCCCGGAGAGCTGGTGCGAAGACATGAACCTCTAGGGCTTTCAAGGAGCCGTCTGGCTGCGGTACCGCTGCGGATCCGACGAAACTTCCCGGTTTGATGTCGGTTATCTTCGCATAGGTCACATCAGCGAATTTTGTTCTAGGCACTAGATCAACCACAACTACGACGCCCTGAAAGGTCGTGACTTGTGCAACATCGCCCTTCACCGACGTCAATATGCCACGGACTCTGCTGAGAGTTTGCGCGTGCACCTGGCCATCGCCAACAGCGATAGCGCTGACCAGCGCGATGGAAGCCAAAAGAAAGTTTCTCATTGAGGCCGCCTCTTATACTTATATTCTGCGACAGCCGATTGTGTCAGACGGCGTGGATGGGCAGCGCACCATGTCGCACATGCACTTGGTCCCCGACAGCTAAGTTTCCGTTCTCCACAATCTCCAAATAGACACCGAGGTCTGGATGGCCAAAGTAGCGAACGATAGCTTTGGGCAAATGAGAGTCGCGTTCGGCTGTCACAGGATTTACGTCAATCGCGGCGCATCGTCGCGTGCGCAATGCGCCTCGAAAGCGGACAGCACCAATAATCACGTCACGGTCTACCCAATCCAGCTCGGCGCCAGCCTCCAGTCCATCTATGTAGACATTTGCGCGGAAGCGCAGCGGATGGATTTCCTGGCCAACAACGGACTGCAGCTCCCGCACGGTTGATAGATTTATCACCGATAGTGCTCGCATCATGGTTGGGGAGACGACGCTTACATCTGTGAACTTATGATCTGGCGCTTGGACGAGACGAATCTTTCCACGCGCGGCGACTCCCACGAAGTCTGTGAAGAAAGCCTCAACCGAGGCGCGTCCCTCGGCCAAGCGAAGATCTGCTACGAGGACATTCTGACCGTTCTGTGCGATACTCAGGATGCAACTGCTTTCGTCGACGTGGGTTTGCAGCTGAGCCAAGACCTCGTTGGCACGAAGCATGAGAAAATGCCCTTTGTCCAAAGGCTCTGGCTTGTCTGGCTCAAACCGCGTGGTTCCTAGAGCTAACGCGTAGGTCCTGTCATGGGCGACGCCGTTTGCAGCGCTGAGATCCAGCACGTTCACCGACTGTGCCGACAGCCCTTTGACTGGGTAGCGATAGAGTTGGATGACCTGAACCATCACGCCTAATACCCCTAGCGTTAGCGGTTTCGTCGGACGAAGACCTTCAGACCCTTAGCATTTTTTCAACCGTTGGCTAAAGGGCCACCCTCATACGGAGCGCCTGCAGCTCTGAATGGCGAGACTCCTGGCACAGAACGCGCAGTGTATGGCGGCGTTCAGCAAAAGATTCTGGAGTGATTGGGAGAGGCCTTGTTCGGGCTTGACAACGGCCAAATGTTCCTATTACGTTCTCGCCCATGAGCATCTCCCGTCCCTTCTGGGCTACGGATATCACTCTCCCCTGCACCTGCTGGGGCTCGATACGCTGCGCCGCCCAGGCGTAGCAGGAGCTCATCTCTCCCTTTTAGCTCTGTCGCCTGCGCTGCGGTCGCTACCTCGAAGCCGAGGTTGGCCCTCCACATTCTGTGCAGGTTTTCAAATGCATATCATGAATCCCAACGACCCGGTTTCCCGGCACGGATTGCTGCGCGACATCAAGAAGCTTGAACGCTTGGTCGACGACCTGAAAAAATTGGCCGACGGCCAGATGCCGTCTGCTGCGACGCTGGCTGCTGCTCCCTTGATGGACGAATACAAAATTGAGTCCCGCAGTGACCTCTGTATCACCGGCGCCTGCGATGATCATCCCCTCCTCGAGGGCCCTCGCATCTATACCTCGTCCTTGTGGGTCTTTGCGCCGCGTCTCGGCTGGGCTCGCACGCTCAGCCGCTGGTATCGCCTCGGTCGCCCGTCCTCAGGAGGCGATCATGGCTTTAACTGAGCGCACAATTTTCGACGATGACGGCGAGGGAATGCAGGCCGCTGAGTTCATGCCGACGGATCCCGCTTATGCGGCAGCCCAGATCATGGTTGAGCTGGCGGTCGCACGCCATCCAGAGGTTGCAGTCGCAATGAACTCACGCTCGGTCGTTGTAATCGTCCGCACCCCTCTACAGGATTGGAGCGATCTCATTTCGTCGTCCTTGATGGAACGTGCCTACCAAGAAAGTTCATTCGGAAATCATATCGAGGGTCTTGACAAGGACACTAGCCTGCCGATCACAATTGTCGCCGAGAAGTCAAGGAGAAGGCGGCTTCCAAAGTCTGATGTCGAAGCGTTGGCTGATGCCATGTGGAGAGGCAAGGTCGCGCTATGCGTATCCGCTGATCCAAAGAAGGACTTTCCAACTGAGTTTGTCGACCACGCCGACCATGAGATCGTCATCCCCTGGCTGACGAAAGAGGACTTGTTCGCGTTTGCAGGGCGTTTCTGCGAAGCTGCACCCAACGGACATGCTTTTACCGGACAACCAGAGCTCGTGACGCCGACTGCACTTCGGCTCGCGTTTCGTCCTGGTAAAACGGGCGATTTTTGTTTGCAGAGGCTCAGCCAGATCTGCACATCAAGGACACGAGTCGTGACTACAAGCTCGGTCCGGGAAGCGCCCGATCTTACGCGGCTGCACGGCATGGTGAAGGCCAGGGAATGGGGCCTGAAGCTTGCGGCGGACATCGCGGCCTATAAAGCGGGAAAGATCTCGTGGAGCGCCGTAGACAACGGTTTGTTGCTCAGCGGGCCGCCCGGGGTCGGTAAGTCCCTCTTTGCCCGCGCCTTGGCGACGAGCTGCGAAGTGCCTCTGATCGCAACCTCCTATTCTGCGTGGCAGTCTGAGGGGGACGCTCATATGGGCACAACCTTGAAGGCAATGCGCAAGGCGTTTGCCGACGCCAAGGCGGTCGTGCCGTCCATCCTGTTCATCGACGAGACCGACAGTTTCCCGAACCGAGCAGTGGTGACACGGCATGCTGACTACACGGTGGCGATTGTGAACGCTCTCCTCTCCGAAATCGATGGAGCGGAAAGTCGGGCGGGCGTTGTGATCCTGGGGGCTTGCAACCATCCTCACTTGCTCGACCCAGCGTTACTCCGCAGTGGCAGGCTTGACCGTCACATCCGGATCGACCTGCCGAGTGCCCGTGATCTTCAGGACATCCTCCGCGAGCATCTCAATGACGACCTGGCGGATGACGATTTGTCAAAACCAGCGTTTTTCGCAGTTGGGTCGTCCGGGGCTGACTGCGAGCGTTTTGTCAGGGGAGCCCGCAGGCGGGCTCGTGTTACAAGCAGACCGATGGTAGTCGCCGATTTAATCGATGAGATTGTGGGGCAGGACGACCTTTCAGAAACCGCGCTTCAGCTCGCTGCCATCCACGAATCCGGGCATGCTTATGCTATCTCGGTTCTTTTGCCGGGACATTTGGAAGCGGTATCCCTTCGTAGCGACGGTGACTCTGGAGGGGCAGTCTCAACGAACAAGACACATTCGACGATTTCGTCGAACATGGTGAAGCGGTTGCTTTGCTCATTTTTAGGTGGCCGAGCAGCTGAGCACATTCTTCTCCGGATGCCGTCGTCCGGTGCCGGAGGTGACCATGACAGCGACTTGGCCAAGGCGACCCGCCTGGCTCTTCATTCGGTCACGGCCCTTGGGTTTTCCGAGACGATGGGACTGACATGGCTAGGGCAGCCTGAAGCGGCTGCCATGGCAGCCACTTTGTCGGCTAATCCCAAGCTTGCCACTACGGTCAGCGCTCTTCTGGATGATGCCTATGAGGCGACTTTGGCCATCATCAGGGATGGCCGAACAGCGGTCATGGAGCTTGCCGGGATGCTGGCAAAGCAACGCGTCCTGTCGGCGGTCGAGGTGGAGCAAATCATCGAGCGGGCGGGTGGGAAGCCGGATCATGACTGGCTTTTGGCGCTGCTTGGGGCCCAGACGGATGGAGGTCGTCATGGCGCGGACCAGTGACAGAAGCAGCAATGGCGGCCCAGCGCCTGACCCGTTGCCTTTGACGCAAGAGGAACTTGACGTGGTGGTCCGCGCCGCTCTGGGGCTCTTGTCGTTGTGGGAACTCACCAGCCCAGAAATGGAGAGGCTGCTTGCGGTCTCCCAGGCCGTTCTGGAGCGATGGGCCAAGGACCCCAGCGGCAGCCTCCTTCCTGAGACCGTCGACCGGATGGCAAATATCTTCGCCATCCACAGAACGCTCGAGAATCTACTCACGGGTGACGAGGTCTATCGCTGGGTTCGGAAGCGGAGCGCGGCGTTCAATGGCAAATCAGCTCTGGACGTCATGATGACCGACGGGCTGGGTGGGATCGTCAGAGTGCGCCGGTATCTCGAGGCGGAGCTGTCCGGGTAGCCGGAAACCCTGATTTTCCAGGCGCAGCAGCGGGGCCAATTTCGGACCTATTTATGCATGATGCTGGTCCAAAGCTGCGTCGACGGCGGCGATTGTTCAGACAAAAGACTGGTGGTTGAGATATGACCCATATCACTGTGCGGGCTTTATCAGACGTTCATGCCGAGCTTGGTCATCATTCGGTCCCGGCTTCCAAAAATGTAAAGACGGATGCTGACATCGGATGCCGTCCGCGCTGCGGTTGAGATGTTCCCTGGCAAGGTTCCCATCGCGATGATTGGGGGCAACCACGAGCATTGTCGCACCGGTCTAACGATCAACGATGGCATTGATGCGATGGGAAGGGCGACCTCCAAAAGGCCGCATATCACGCTGTCTAGGACACAGACAGGATGGCGCGCTGAGTGAAGCTTGTTGAGCGGGCCTGGCCTACTCGGCTCGGCCCCCAATTTGCAGAAGTTGGCGGCGTCCGATCAAGGGCGGCTTATGGCTTCGTTTGCGTTTTCCATCCGCGACGGACACCTGACCATCTTGCTCTCGATAGCCCGGCCCTTGAGCGGGAAACTGCTTGGTTCCGAAAGCGGGCGTAGTATTGGATGGAGCTTCAACTCTGGAGAAAACGTTATGGCGTTGCCCCCGTTAAACCGGACACCAGGCGGGTTGCGAATGGCTACGAATGAACTCACGCAGTGAGCGCATCCGCAAGCCACTGTGTGGATGATTTTCGATGTAGTCATTGATCCAACTCGGGAATTTCTGCAGGACGTTTAGGGCATTCTGGCGAGGCTTGATGCGAGCCTACGTGGAAAGCACTAGAGACCGATGAAGGCCAGGGTCGTTAGAACCGAACGCATACTTATTCGCCTTGATCCGGCAAATGCCTACGGCTATGGGCACCGATAGACAGAGAATGGTTTGTTTAAGTATTCCGAAAAGGCAGCCTCTTGCTGAGAGGCGAACTAGTCATCATACGCCATTCTACGACAAGCCGTCAAAGACGGATGTCGTTACAAATTCTAGGGGCACTCGCCATTCCCAAATGCTTCAGGTCAGAAAACCTCCGGTTTCCTCCTTTCGCTTTTCGAGCCTGCCACCCTCCTAAGATTTTAGTGGCCTAGGAGAATGACCGATGCAAGGTCACAGAAACGGTCAAGACAACAATTTGAAACGTTTCAGCAGTTTCTGTCGCCCTCATGCCACGCCCTGCCCGGTCTCAATATGTGGGGGATGATTGCAAATTAGGGATGAACGCAGGTGATAAGTTAATCTAGTATTGCCGAACCTGATAGGCGAGACGACACTCGCATATCTTTAACGAGTGAGACGCCTATGAGCTTCGAGCAGTTACCCTTTGTTCCCCCTGAATTGGTAGAAAACCCGGAGCCACGCTGCCCTTGCGTGCTTCTCTTGGATACTTCGGGTTCGATGAACGGGCGCCCGATTACCGAGTTGAACTCGGGTTTGCGGACCTTCAAACAAGAGCTGACCTCTGACGCAATGGCCGCCCAGCGGGTTGAGGTGGCGATCGTTACCTTCGGTCCCGTCAGGGTCTTGTCGGACTTCCAAAGCGCTGACGTCTTCCAGCCGCCAGAGTTGACCACGACCGGCGATACGCCCCTCGGCGCCGCCATCATGCAGGCATTGGACCTGCTTGACCAACGAAAGGCGGTCTATAAGGCGGCTGGCATCGCTTACTATCGCCCATGGGTGTTCCTGGTGACCGATGGCGCTCCGACAGATGCCTACCTGGCTGCAGCTGAGCGCGTTCACCAGGGTGATAACAACGAGCGGAAGTCGTTTAGCTTCTTCGCGGTTGGTGTCGAGGGGGCAGACATGAGCAAGTTGGCTCAAATCTGCAGCCCGCACAGGACGCCGGTGAAGCTCCAGGGCTTGAGCTTCCGGGAAATGTTCAGCTGGTTGTCGAGCTCCCTGGGTGGCGTCGCGCGCTCCCAGCCTGGGACAATGGTTGCTCTTCCGCCTCCGTCCGGTTGGTCGGCCGTATGACAAACGACAGGCGGTGGAGAACCGCCTTCGCGACCTCTATCGGGACGTCTCACGAGAAGACGGGCAGCCCCTGTCAGGACGCAGCTGGTTGCCGCGTCGTGGAGGCTCTCAGCGGGGAGCAAATCCTAATCGCTGCAATAAGCGACGGAGCGGGCACGGCTGAGCATTCGGAGATCGGTTCGGCCCAGACCGTTTCGGAGTTTTTGGATTATTTTGCTGAGGTTGCACGGCAGAATGTCAGCCTTCGTTCGATCAGCCCTGTCTCCATAAAGGAGTGGTTCCATTCATTGGTTGCGTCGCTTGGAGACACAGCCCTTAAAAATGGACATGAGTTACGGGATTACTCCTGCACCTTGTTGGGTGCCGTTCTAGCACCCTCCGCCTCCGTCTACGTTCAACTGGGTGACGGCGCTATCGTGGTGTCGACAGAAGATGCTGACGAATACGCATGGGTTTTCTGGCCGCAGCACGGCGAATATGCGAATTCGACATATTTCGTCACTCAGCCGGGTGTTGAGGAGCTTCTGCAAATCGATGTTTCAGGGCCAGCTGTCGACGAAATCGCCATATTTTCAGACGGCATCGAACGTCTTGTTTTGAATATGCGGGAGCGAAGCGTTCATGCCCCCGCGTTTCAACCAATCTTTGCATGGCTCCGGACTTCGGACGAAGACGAAAGCGGGCTGCCGTCGCCTCCGTTGACCAGCTATCTGGCATCCGAACACGTCAACCGACGGACGGATGATGATAAGTCTCTTGTAATGGGTACCCGTCGCCGCACACCAGTACCGGAAAATGTCGAAGCAGCTGTTTAATTCCCGTGGTGCGCCGATTTCCTTGGGCAAGGAGATCGGGAAGGGCGGGGAGGGAGCAGTCTACGACATAGTCGGGCAAACCGACAAAGTCGCAAAGATCAACTTCAAGCCTTTGTCCAGCGAGCATGCCCAGAAGCTGTCCGCAATGACATCACTTGCGACCCCGGCTTTGCTTCAGATAGCCGCGATGCCGATTGAAACCCTCCACGATCAAAGTCGGCAGGTGGTCGGCTTTATAATGCCGAAGGTGTTGGGCCATGAACCGGTGTTCAAGGTTTATGGCCCAAAGCTGCGGCTAAGAGAGTTCCCGAAAGCGGATTGGCGGTTTTTGATTCACGCGGCGGCTAACACCGCTCGGGCGTTCTCTACAGTACATGCGGCGTCGCTCGTGGTCGGGGACGTCAATCACGGAAACCTGGTGGTCAGCCAGAACTCAACCGTCCGAATGATTGACTGCGATAGCTTTCAAGTCTCGAACGGCAACAATACCTGGTTCTGCGAAGTCGGCGTGGGAACCCACCAGCCCCCCGAAATGCAGGGATTGGCGAACTACAAGACCGTTCGTCGAACAGCCAATCATGACAATTTTGGTCTAGCGGTCATTATTTTCCAATTGCTCTGCATCGGTAAGCACCCATTTGCTGGGAGACCAAATGCGTCAGAAGAGATCCCAACACCGGAAGACGCTATCTCGGCTTCCCGTTATGCGCATTCAATTGAGGGCGCGCGAACACGACTAAGGCCGCCCCTGGGTAGCCTACCCGTCGATGCACTTGGCCCCGAACTGCAGGGCATGTTCGAGAAGGCGTTTTCTCCTTTAGCTTGCAACGGTACGCGGCCAGCAGCAGCTGAGTGGGTGACGGCGCTCGATAGCCTGCAGAGCGAGGTGCGTCCATGTGCTTCTAACCAGTCGCATTTCTATCGAAGGGGTTATACGGGGTGCCCTTGGTGCCAAATCGAGTCCTCGACCAACACCACCCTATTTCCTGTCATTTTCACCCCAGGAAATAATGGTGTCACATCCATTGCAGCGATCTGGCAGCAGATTGAGTCAGTTCCCTCCCCACCGCCGATTGGCCCGATACCTCAGATCCCAGCTCCAAGCAGGGCCGCTTCCGACGCTGCGAAAGCAGTCAACCGTAAGGAAGTTAGTCTGAGCCTGTTGTCCTGGCTTGCGGTAGCCGGGAGCGTGGCAATGACTTTCGCTGGTGATAGTACCGTCCGCCCGGTCCTCATCTTTTGCCTAATTGGTGCGCTTGGCGTTATCCAGGCGAAGACGAAGAAGATGAAGGCAGGTCCCTTTCAACAGGCTCTGGCTGATGTCCAGGCCGAATGGTCGACCCTATGTGAGGCATGGCGGCAGGCAACTGAGGCGCAGGCCTTTACGAGCATCAAGCAGACATGCATCTCCCTGAAGTCCGAATACGACGGGCTGCCTAACGAACGCTTGAGGCGCCTGCAGGTGCTCCATGACAAGCGCCGTGATAAGCAGCTCGAAGAATACCTGGATCTCTTTGCGATTGCTCAGGCGGGGATCTCGGGCATCAAGCAGGCTAAGATCGCTACTTTGACAAGCTACGGCATAGATACAGCGTTTGACGTTGATGTTCAAAAAATCATGTCTTTGCCGGGCTTTGGTCCGCATTTAACCCGGCGGCTGTATGATTGGCGCCAAGGCCATGAACGGTCATTTCGGTTTGACCCCAATCGCGGTGTCGGGTCGGCAGATATAGCAAACGTCGAGCGCGACATAACCGCTCATCGTAACCGGATTGAAGCTCTCCTTTCAGCAAATGTTTCCAGGCTTCGCAACACTAGCTTTCTTCAAGCGGCTAACAACCAAACCCTGGCAAAAAAGCGAACTGAACTTGAAGTGAGAATTCCTCAAGCACGAGCCGATGCTCTGATTGCCCGCGGGAACACGCCGATCAGTAAAAGACGCATGGCGGCTGCGGGCGTGCTTTTTGTTGTCGCAGGATTGTCGGCATTGGATACGGGCAATGCAAATGCGGTTGCCCAGTCGTCGGGGAGCGAGACATCTTCGGCAACTGTCGTACAGCCTTCAGTCCAGCCTGCTGCTGACACAGCTGGGGCGACCTTCGCAGGGAATGAGAAAATCATCATGACCCATGCGGCCAATGTTCGGTCCGGCCCGGCCACGTCGTCGTCAGTCGTCCAAGTCGCCAGCGCAGGTGCCGTTTTCCAGGTTTTCCAAAAGTCCCAGGGCTGGGTGGAGATTGGCGACGCCAGTCCCGTCGGCTGGGTCTACTCGGCTTTCGTACGTGTCTTGCCCTAGGCCGTCTCCGGCCGACCTCTACCTCAAACTAAGAAACCTAGGATCTCCCTACCAAAATTAGGTCCCCCTCGATGAACAGTCGGTTCCGCAATGCCATTACGAAATCCCCGTCGCCGTCTACGGTGACCTAAAAATGTCCACGGAAGGTGGCCTGAACGAGGCGCTTATGACCAGTAAAATTGAACCCTGCCTGGCATTTGGTGCAGCGATCCAGGAGCTTCAGCGGATTCTCGTAGCCGGGCGCGCGGGCACTGTATTTCGAATCAAAGAGTCATCGCATCGAGATACTAAGCCCAACGCTTTCAGCACATGTTAGGCAGGGAATAAGCATGGGCTTTCGCTTTCGACGAAGTGTTCGGTTAGCACCCGGGCTCAGGCTTAATTTATCCAAGTCGGGGCCGAGCCTAAGTGTCGGGGGCCGGGGCGCCACCGTCAATATCAGCAAGAAGGGGACGCGCACGACGCTTAGCATTCCTGGTGCGGGTATATCCTATCAAACCGGATACTTTCGCGCGCATCGACATAACCAGGCTGCCCCTACGTCACCGCCCGTAAACTTGCCTGCCCTCAATCAGCCGGGCTCGGCTAGCGGGCGCATTACCAAGGGGTTTGGTATCTGCCTGACCGTCTTGGCAGCGGCGGGTTGTCTGATATGGGCCAACTCGGGACCAGACAGTACGTCACGAGGCTTATCGCCTTCTGTAGCCACGACTGCCGATGGGACATTCGTCGAAAGTGCCAAGCCCACCGTAGCGCCAGCCCCCGAGCCTTCAACCCAAGCCATCCAAGCCGACCCACATGCCACGGTTACTGTCCTCCGCACAGCCAATATCCGGAGCGGGCCGAGTGTGAAAGACCCAGTTGTAGGTGTTGTCAAGGCAGGCGACAGATTGGAGATGGTTAGCCGAGCCCACGGTTGGGTAGAGGTCCAGATGCACTCGGGCATCGTGTGGATAGCAGGATCTCTTGTGGATTAGGCAAGTATTCTTTTGTGCCAGTGGTGCCGAACGATTTGCAGTTTGGTTCAGTCGGAATTCGGGCTCCGTAGGACGAAACAGATGCGATGGTGGACTCAATTTTTTTGCTCATCAGTCAGGACTGAATTGATTGAAACACTATAACGCGATTCGGCTGCGGCCACGCGGAGGGGCTAATGGGTATCAGAAATACTATAATTACCGCGCTGGGCTTCACCCTCGCTCTTGCATCAATCGCGTGCGCCCAGGCCCAAACCCAAGGGTCAGCAGCGACACCTCCGGCGGGCGCATATTTCCCAGTCCCGGTAGCCTCCCCTCAAATCCTAGGAGACGCGTCGCCAGTCTCCTCGGCAGCGAGTTCTCCGACGTCGACGGATACAGAGAACCAATCATCTACGGGCATCCCACAATGGGTCCAGACCAATGCAACGTCAGCCTCCGGATCAAAGACATGCGGCATGGAAGCCGACCTCGGTGGGAGCTGGCGATTGAATCTCACAGCTAGTATGGCTCACCCGCAAATCTTCACCCTAAAGATCACCGGGCCCAATCCGTTTGCCAGCGGCACTCACGAAATTAAAATGAGATATGACAAAGGCAGTCAACTGCTGATCGGCAGCGCGGCATCGAATTCGATATCTATCCCTCTCGATGCCACCACGTTTCCTTCTTTCTTGCACGGGTTCACTGCAGGAAATTCGATGTTCGTCGAAGAGGGTTCTTCTGAAACCAAGAAAGTTAATCTAACGGGAACCTCTGCAGCCATCTCGAAGCTCGGACAATGCACCGAGGCAGCCAATTTTACGCAACTTCCGCTACCTTGGCATGCTCCAACTTCAACCGAAGTCGTTGCCGCAACGGCAGGCGCAAATATTGTGGGGGATAGTCAGACGTCGACAGACACCAAAAGCTTGGATCGCTACAAAATTGCGCCGCTTGCGACAGGGGCTTTTTTGGGCAAGCCGTTGACGCTCTTGTACAAAGACTTGTCGATTCTTGTCGACCAGGAAGCGAGCAATGATGGCAGCGTGTGCTCGGACTTGGATAAAGGTGCGCTGGGCTTTCAACCAGAAAACTCTCCCCCATCCACCCCCTGTAACGCTATCTTTCTGACTATATCTCAAAAGGATCAAGCAGAGTTCAAGGCGCCACTATTCTTGCTCGACAACCAAGTTGACATTGGGTCGCTTGGTCTGCGTGTAGACATCAGGCATTTGGCAGCCGACATCGAAGAACCGGAAGTTGTCTTGTCGGCATACACAGGAGGTGCCCACTGCTGCACCATTACTGCAGCCTTTGCAGATACTCAGCCAGGCAGCTGGACCAATGTTCCCTTGGGCGGAACAGATTCCGATAGCGGGTTCGACTATGTCGCTCTCCTAGGAGACGAATCTACGCAGATCGTGGATACAGATGACAGATTTGAATATCGATTTTCGTCTTACGCTGGGTCATATTCTCCGACGCGCATCAGAATTCTTGATGGAGAGAATGCACAAGATGTGACGCGAGATCCTCGCTTCCGTGAGTTTCTGATGCAGAAGCTTGAGCTGATGCAAAATTTTTACAAGAAAAGCGATCAAGGCGAACCAAATGGATATCTTGCTGGATGGGTAGCTCAAAAGGCGCTTGTCGGTCAGCTGAATGACGCGTGGCAAACTATGCTTGCCTCCTACGACCATTCTAGTGTGAATGGCTTGTCACAATGCATGGTGGATAAAAGCGTCTGGGTGCCGGGAGCCTACAAAGGCGAGGGACCTGTTTGCCCCCCCGAGGAAGAGACCAATATTTCTTTTCCGCAAGCGCTAGCACTTCAATTGATTGATTGGGGCTATATGACGGCCGCCCAAAGCGCCGCGCTTGGATTTGATCCGGCGGCTCAGCAGCATAACATGCAAACTGCAACCGTGGCATACGTGCAGCAGAAGCGGAACGCATGGTATCTGGAAACAAACTCTGGAGATTGTGTCGCTGCGAACACTCCCAGTTCACCAGCGGAGCTGATTACCATGGATCGGAGTAACGGCATCGAAGATAATGTCGATATCGTTCAATCTGATGGGAGCAAGCCAATCGTCGTTAAGGTTGCTGAGCCCGAGCGCGGAGATCTTGAAGAAGTCTTTACGTTCTACAGGGGAGAAGGGGCATGCGAAACTGCCAGACAGAATAAGCAATATCAGTTGAACCAACTGCAGTAGAAATTCGGACCTGTAGCTGAGGTAAGCCCGAATCTGGTTTGAACCTCACATTCTATCGAAGACCGAACCCATCCGTGGCGAAAACATCCGATCGTATGCTTTCAGAAGAGCGGCATCGGTCATACTTGCGATGTAGTCGCAAATAATGCGTGCTGGCTCGGCAGCCTTCGACCATTCACGGTAAAGGTCGCTCGGCAGGTAGGCCTTAGGCTCCGAGGACAAAGCCTCAAAGACAGAAACAACCATCAGTTGGCCTTTGAATTCGAGCTGCTGCACGATTGGGCTTTCAATTACGACTTCCCAGACAACCCTCTTCAGGGCAGCCAAGAATTTGCGCGGCCCTTCCAATATCACGGCCCGATACCGAATGAGGGGCTCATCGAACGCATCGATGGTTAAGATGTGGCAGTGCGTGATGAGGTGATGAACCATCCGGCCGATCATGCGCTTCCTGGTCGATGCATCGCCGAACAGTTTAGCGACAAATCCCTCATAAATATCGTTCCCAAACTCGTTCGGGTATTTTTCCTTTAGGACCGTGAGGAAGCTGCTGCAGTCTTCCTCCGGGACCAATCGCCGGAACTCTTCTGCAGTCATCAGGGAGAGGGTGAGGGCGTCTTCTAGATCGTGGACGCCAAAAGCGATGTCGTCCGCCAGATCCATAATACTGCAATCGAGAGATTTATGGAGGGCTCGTGCGTGCTTCCCTGGTCGGCCCTCAACCTTGGTGAAGAGCGTCAGGTCAGCAGCACTCAGGGGCTCCAGGATCCAATCAACGACGTCCTGCTCACCGTCGAGATAGCACTTGGGTGGCGCGGAGGTGCCTCGGTCGATAATCCGGATTGCCGTGGTGCCGGTGGCAAGGCTTGGCTTGATGCTGTCCAAAGCGGCCCGGGAATAGGGAACTGGATATTTCAGGACGCTGAGCATGCTTCGGCGCGTCAGATTGGCCCCCGCCGCCTGGGAGAATTTCTCAAGTCGCGAGATGATTCGCAGGGTCTGGCCATTGCCCTCAAAGCCGCCGTGGTCCCGCATGCAATAGTTTAGGGCTATCTCGCCGCCATGCCCGAAAGGCGGGTGACCCAGATCATGGATGGCTCCGGCCGCTTGAATAAGGCTGAGGTCCGGGAGAACTTCGGCTGCCGGATGGTCGGCATAGGCCTTCCCAAAATGACGGGTAATGCCGCCAGCTACCTGGGCAACCTCTAGGCTATGGGTAAGTCGCGTCCGGTAGAAATCGCTGTCACCAAGATTCAGGATTTGGGTCTTCCCCTGAAGACGGCGGAACGAGGCCGAGTGGATGATGCGGGCATAGTCGACCTCCGCGGCACTCCGTGCATCCTCACGTTGAGGGTCCCACCCTTCACGCCTAGCAAGCCAAGACATCCGCAAATCCTGCCGTCATTGAGTCAGCAGGATAGCCGAACCAAACCAGGCGAACACCTCAGTTGGAATTCCAACTTCTGGGTCGGCAACCAACGCTATGCCCGCCAGCTGAAGGTGAGGGCGGTATGCATAAAACGCATGGATACTCTTGCCCAGAGCGAACCGGCTGCTCAACCCCTCAGGCGCTGCATCTAGATATAGGTGCGCTCCAAGCTGTCCTCGCCGACCGTCTCTGGGGAGTTTCCTGGTCCGATGATGTCGGTACGTCGGAAGTGGGGCGAGCGCCACAGTTAGTGGGCGTCCATGGGACGTGGCGATCCGCCTCAGCCATGTCTAAACGACTGCTGAACGCTCGCGACTCCCCGATTGCGGGCGTTTTTGAGTATTCAGAGCCTCTCAGATGCCTCCGGCACCCTTCTAGCAAATAAAACTGAGGCTGCCTGTCTTGGGCTTATCGCTTTTCGGATGTCAGTGGCAGCAAATGGGGGGTCAAAAGGGGCTAGTTTCAGCAATTGGGGGGTAAACGATAACTTACAACTAAAACTAGAAATAAGTAAAATCAATGAGTTAGTGGGAAGGGGAGTTTCAGGTTATCCCTGTTCTCACAAAAGAATCACGGGGCCGAGATCGCGTGCCCATGATCGGCCGCTTGCAGCGGCGATGCGGTGAGGCCACCTCCATATGAGGGGGCAGTTTTCATGGCGGACAAGCACGAT
>Ga0310811_10001201_pt1 | contig 33193 bp, 29 predicted proteins | sample YCmetagenome_FD_207642 | JGI IMG/M metagenome (GOLD analysis project Ga0310811, IMG submission 207642) | Soil microbial communities from experimental microcosm in Duke University, North Carolina, United States - YC | ecosystem: Engineered > Artificial ecosystem > Soil microcosm > Unclassified ...
CAATGGATTCCGCCGCACGAGTCAAGCTCGCTGCGGATTCGGCGGTTGCGATCGTGGTCGCCACACAACCGAAGAGTCGCACGTACGCCGACAGCTTTTCGCTCGCCGCTTCGATCCGCGCCGGGCTCAAGAACCCGCGCTGGCCGGTGCGAGGCCCCGCTCCCCTGCCGGGCTCGATACTTCCGGCCAAGCGTATCGTCGCCTTCTACGGCAATCCGCTATCGAAGCGGATGGGCATCCTCGGCGAGATCCCGTACGACCAGATGCTGGCGAAGCTCGACACGATGGTTGGCCTGTGGCACGCCGCCGATCCCGCGACGCCGGTACAGCCGGCGCTTCACCTCATCGTGTCGGTGGCGCAGGGCCAGCCCGGAAAGGATGGAATGCACCGGCAGCGTTCCGATCCCGATCTCATCGAGAAGATTTACGGTTTCGCACACTCCCGTGGGGCGATCATGATTCTCGATATTCAGCCCGGAAAGAGCACGATCGACTCCGAGCTGCCGTTGCTCATTCCGTTCCTCCAGCGACCGGACGTGCATCTGGGGATGGATCCCGAGTTCAACATGCACAACAATCGCGAGGGCCGCGTGCCCGGGGCGAAGATCGGCGCGATGACTGCCGACGAGGTCAATTACGCGATCGATCAGCTCGCGGCGCTCGTCACGAAATACCATCTGCCGCCGAAGGTGCTGATCGTCCATCGCTTCACGGTCAACATGCTGCAGGGTGCCTCACGCATCAAACTCGATCCGCGAGTGCAGGTGGTGATCAACATGGACGGCTGGGGTCAACCCTGGCTCAAGTTCGACACGTACAAGACGTGCGAGGTGGACGAGCCCGTCCAGTTCACGGGTTTCAAGCTCTTCTTCCACAACGACACGCGGAAGGGCGACGCGCTGCTTGCCCCACAGGAAGTGCTCGCGCTGCGTCCGCGCCCCATGTACATCCAGTATCAATAGTCTGAAACAAAGACTTCGGTCGGGACCGCTCCGGCCGGTAGTACGGCACGCAGCATGAACTCAAGTAGGCTCGTGCGTATCAAGCCGCTGCACGGCGCCCTCGTCGGCGCCGCGGTCCTTTTGATCGCCGGCCTTCGCGTCGACGTGCGCCTGCGTCCCGCATTCGTCAACGCGTCGCAGGACGCGCCGTCGCAGCGCCAAGCCGCGCCGCCGCCGTTCGTGACGAGCGGCGAACCTACCGACGTCACGATGCGCAATGTGGATTTTCACATTGTCGAGGGAATCGTGCTCCATATCCGCCGACTCGAGGGAGTGATGCACGGGCGCGGCGGCGTCATCGACTTCGACGACATCTATAGCTACACGACCGATGTGGAAGCCGCCGAGGTAGGGCTGACCGGAGACGACCTCACGAACCTGATGAACCGGTATGCCTTCAATTATCCGGGCGCTCCGATCACCAACCTCCACATCGAGATCACGCCGGACGGTATTCGGCAGACGGGTACGCTCCACAAGGGCGTCCGCATTCCGTTCGACATGACGTCCGACGTTTCAGTGACCGAGGACGGTCGGCTCAAGCTCAGCGCGAAACGCGTCCGCATTCTGGGTGTCGATGGGCTGGCGCTCATGCGCGCACTGGGGCTGAGCCTGGAGTCGATGATGGATCTCTCGAAGGCCCATGGCGTGACGGTCGAGCGCAACTCGCTGCTCATCGATGGGCTCTCGCTCCTTCCGCCACCGGTCATTCGCGGCAGGCTCACGCGCGCGCGCATCTCCGGCAATGAGCTCATACAGACGCTCGGCGACACGACCGCCGCCGCGCCGACTCAGACGATCGACCCGTCAGCGAAGAACTACATGCTGTACCGCCATGGCACGCTGCACTTCACCAAGCTGTACATGCCTGACGCCGAAATGCTGGTGAGGGACGAAGATCAGAGCAATCCGTTCGACTTCGACAATCGGCACTACACGCGCCAGGTCATCGCCGGGCATTCGAAGACGCTGCCAAGTCTCGGACTCGAGGTGTGGATGCCCGACGCCTTCACGTTGCGACGCGTCAACGCGAACGACGACCCACCGTGATGTGATCTCTACTTTCGGTCGCCCGCCATGGTCGACGACTTGGCGGGGTGGTGTCTGAACTCGTAATACATGTTGAAGAGGATACCGAGTCCCAACGACGTCGTCCCGTTGACGAGCGCCGTGTTCAGAGGGCTGTTGCCGTCTCTTGGCCGCCATGCCGCCTGCGCGAAGCTGCCGGCGTACGCACCGACGATCCGCGGAACCGCAACCACTCGCTCTCCGTTCGGCAACACATCGACGACCGAACCCTGAACCGCCCAAAGAACTCGATCGCCGATCGGAGCAGATTTCGAGGGCACGTAGTCGAGCGGGCGATTCATCGCGGCGGCGAGCCCCTCGGTCACGCCCTCCTGGATGTAGAACTCGCCGAGGTTCGACGCCAGCCGCTTACCGAATCCGGGCCATCCCTTGCCCCACTGCGGCGGATCGTTCTGCCATTGATCGACGGCGGTAAATCCAACGCCCATGAGCGAGCCATAGGCAACCGCGCGCCCCAAGCGTGTGAGGCGCGTCGCAGAGTCGGAACCCACTCGCGATTGCGCGGACGCATGCGGCGCGGTCAAGACAAGCGAGGCCGCAGCGAGAGCGAGCACGAGACCATTTCGGAGTCTGCGAATACGCATAGTAGGGTCATCTGGGGCAAGGCGTGCGCCATGCGTGGCGAGCCGTACGAAACACTTGTCAGGATTTTGACTGAATCCTTCGACCCACCTGGAAGTCGGCCGCGAGTGCCTGCGTATTTCGAATGACCGACGACCCTCACCCGGAGTAGCTCATGTTCTCATTCAGAATTCGACCCGCGCGCGGGGGCATGACCGTGCTCGCGTTCGCATGCATTGCCACGCTTCCGGCCGTCACTCGCGCTCAACAACAGCAGGCCAAAGCCGATGCGCCCGTCTTCGACGCGAAGGGCGCGGAGCACATTCGCAACGAGTACCTCGCCGACCTCGACACGGTGCACGTGAAGATCGTCGCGCTCGCGACTGCCATCCCCGCCGACAAGTTCTCGTGGCGCCCGGCCGCGGGCGTTCGGTCCGTGTCGGAGGCGTTCATGCACGTCGCGTCCGAATGGTGGTTCTACGGACCGCGATCCATCGGCGGCAAAGAGCCAGCGGACTTCGGCGTCCCGAAGGAGAAGCTGCCCGCGCTCGAGAAGATCACCTCGAAAGCCGAAGTGCTGGATCAGCTCAACAAGTCATGGGCGCATTTCGCGGCGCAGCTCAAGGCGGCCGATCCGGCGCAGCTCACCGGCAAGTACAAGCCGTGGGGCATGACGATCGACGCGGCAGCATTCGGCATGACCGGCGACCTGCACGAACACCTCGGGCAGCTCATCGCCTACTCCCGATCCGTCGGTGTCAAACCGCCGTGGAGCAAATAGTCAGGGCTTGAGCTCGCGACATCCGGATGGCTGCGCCGCGACAAATGCGGCGCACCATCCCTCGAGGATCGCGCCAGCGGTGAACCCGTTGCGCAGATAGGCAACCATCTCGTGGCGATCGATCTCGTCGGCCGGTGGCGTCGTGATGATCTCGCTGCCGAATGGCAATGACATCGCGAGCAGATCGCCGTCGTTGCGAATGTTGACCCAGGCCTTCACGCTGCGCGGGAGTCCAAACCCGTCGGTGGAGTCGCCACCGATGAGCAGGTGACGCAGATCGGTGGCACCCAGCATCGAGCCAAGACTCACGAGCCGCTGCACGACGTTGGAATCACGCCGTGAGCTCAAATAGTCGTATGCGACGAGCGATCCGAGGCTGTGCGCCACGAGGATCACCGGCCGGCCCTCGCGTTTCGCGCGCTCCAGCGCATCCGACAATCGCCGCTCCGACGCGCACCGCTTGTGCGCGTCGCTGAGGAACGTCGCGTCGGCGGAGAGTGCACGGAGCTGGACGGCGGATTCGGTATCCGAGACGAAGCCCGTGATCGCGCCGAGCAGGCTTCCGACGAACGAGACGAATGTCTTGAGGTTCGGATCGGTCGTCGCATCGTGTCGCGCCCGCGGATCGTCGGTGGCGTAATCGCACGATTCGCCAGACCGCGGATCGAGGATGTCGGCGTACCAGACGAGTCGCACGTCCCGATCAGCAATGAGGGGCGCTCGCGTCAACGGCTTCGCGCCCCTCGTCAGGCCGTCGAGCCATAGCTTTCGCAGCTCCGTCGTGTCGCGATCGCCCATGCCACGGCCATGCAGCATCAGGATCACGGGTCGACCGCGATCATCCTGATGCGGAACCGTGAATGCGAGCGTGGCGGCCAAGGCAGCGACGAGACGCAGCATCATATCCCTAATCTACGGGGCGAGGCTCGCCGGGTTCCATTCTGGCTGAGATCATTGTGCGGTCCCGACCGCCGGGACAAGAAAAACAACCTGGACACGAATCACACGAATGAAACGAATCGAATCGTGCGCGCCCAGGAATCCGCCGTCGCCGGCGGGAATCACGCGAACAGTCCGACCTGCCCTCCAGTGTGCCAGAACACGACGGTCTGATCGGCCCCGAACTTTCCGTCCCGCACGTACGACAGAAACGCCGCGAACGCTTTGGCGGTGTAGGTGTGGTCGACGAACAGCGCCTCGGTCCGCGCGGCGATCGTCTGCGCCTCGGTGGACGCGACCGTCGGCACGCCGTAGCCTCCGCCCACCCACGCGTCATCGACCTCGACATCGCCGTCGAAGCCTTCCATCCCATCGATGCCGCGAACGATCCGGCGAACCGTCGAGCCGATCGACGCGGCTGGATCGTCGGCGCTCACACCAATCACGCGCGTCTTGAGGCCGTACAGCGAAACGCCAGCGATCAGCCCGGCCTGTGTGCCACCGGACGACGCCGCGTGTACGATGACGTCGGGAACGATCCCTTGATCGACGAGCTCGCCGACCGCCGCCACAAACCCGAACGCGCCGATCGGCGTCGAGGCACCCAACGGAAGAAAGAAGGGTCGCCTGCCCTCCTCGCGCAGCCGCGCCATCACTCGCTCGCTCGCCTCAGCGCGTTCGTTGCGCGATGGGATGTACTCGAAGTCCGCCCCGAGCAGTCGGTCGAGCAGCGCGTTAGCCGTTGGGCGTTCGGGCGGCGACCCATTGACGATCAGGACGCACCGCATCCCGAGCTTCGCGGCTGCAGCGGCCGTCGCCCGAGCGTGATTGGACTGCACGCCGCCGAGCGTGACGAGCGTGTCGGCGCCGAAAGCCTGCGCTTGAGCAAGCGCATATTCGAGTTTGCGAACCTTGTTTCCACCGAAACCGAAGGTGATCGAGTCGTCGCGCTTGACCAGCAGCTTCGGCGCGGCGCCCAGCTCGGCGCGCAGCCTCGACATCTCCTCGACGGGGGACGGACTGTTGAACAGCGGTACCCGGGATCGTTCGAGCATCTTCCTCATTCCTCGATGGACGGCGCGCCGCCACTGCGCGCCACCTGATCGGCCTTGACCTTCGTGGCGTCAAAGCGGCGTGCGCTGGCGAGCATCTTGTCGATCGTCTCGTCGAAGTCGGCCGTCGGCTTTCGCTGAAAGCGCAGCGGATTGATCCGCGCGACGACGAAGGCCTTGAGATATGGGCTCTCGAGACCGCGTGACTTCATGCTCTTCACCGCCTCGTTCACCAGCTCATTGAGCTCGAGCAGCTTCTCGGCGCGCTCGCGACGAATGGCGAGCGCCGTCGGCAGCTTGGAGCCGAGGAACTTGTCGCACCGCTTGAGCACCGGGTGGTACGCGCCGCCGGAGAATCGACCGTTCTGCTGGTAGCACAGCCCGAGCGTGACGAACGCCGCCTCCTCGAACTCCGTCGCGAACTCGCGCTCCGGCCGATCGTCGAGCACCGAGAGCGCCTCGGCCAGACGAGCGACCTCGAGCGCCTTCTCGCGAAGGTTGTGCGCCTTCTCGGTGTTGAGCAGCAGGATGCGATGCGCGACTTCGGGCTCTGGCACGACGAGGGCGACGATCGACTTGGCGCCGAGCTCGCGCATGGCGCCGAGTCGGTGGTAGCCGTTCGGCGACCAGTATTTGCCGCCGCCCGCGGGCACAGCGATGACCGGATCCAGATAACGGTCGAGCTTGTCGATCGCGTTGGCGACTCGACCGACGTGCGCTTCGGACAGATCGCGCTGATACGGCGTCGGCTCGACACGATCGATCGGCAGGCCGGCGAGGAGCTGCCAATGACCGCCGAGTGGATCTCGATACACGCCAAGCACGGAGCCTCCGTCGTCGACGATCGTACGCGACAGCGTCTCGACCGCGGCGGGCGGTGCCGCGGTCGCAAGTCGACGTGCGTCGAGCCCGCGCGTTGCCGCCGGCGCGGACGCTTTGATCTTCTTCTTCTTTTTCTGCGCGGTAGCCATATTCGGGACGCCGAAAGGTTGCCTACCTGGGATTCGAGATCCCACCATGCCAATGATACCGACTCCTCGCCGTTCGCTGCCAGCGCTCGGGGGGGGGCAAGAAGTACCCAGCCGACCAATCCCCTCGATGATGCGACTCTCCAGACTGACTCTGCTGCTCGGCCTGACCGCCAGCCCGCTCCTCGCCCAATCCCCAACGGCGAAGCGCGGCATCACGGCCGAGGACTACTTCTCCTTCGAGCTGGTTTCCGACCCACGCATCTCGCCCGACGGATCGCACGTCGTGTACGTCGTGTCGCGCGTCGACCGGGCACAGAACCGACGCGTGCCGTCGATCTGGATGGCGCCGACCGACGGCAGCTCACCGGCCAAAGTGGTGGTCGAGGAATCGTGGTCGCCGAGCGCTCCGCGCTGGTCGCCGGACGGAGCGACGATTGCGTTTATCTCTTCGCATTCGACAGGCGATACGGCGGCCAAGCCCCGCGTCGCGCCTCGGCCGCAACTGTGGCTCGTCGCCGCGAGCGGCGGGACGCCCAAGCGTGTGAGCAACGTCGTGAACGGCGTCTCGAATTGCTCGATCGCGCCCAAGGGTCAGGCGGCCGTGTGCCTGAGTCGCACGGGGCCGAGCGACAAGTGGCCCGCAGGCAAGGAACGCAGCGACGTCCGCCACTACTCTCACCTGTCGTACAAGTTCAACGATAACGGATGGTACGACGATCGTCGGTCGCACTTGTGGACGGTGGATCTCGCCAGCGGCGACGCCGCGCAGATCACCTTCGGCGACGACTGGAACGACACGGATCCGCAGTGGTCCCCGAACGGCCAACGCATTGCGTTCGTCTCCGATCGTACAGGGAAGGAGTTCGACGGCGGTCGCAACTCGGACGTCTGGACGATTCCGTCGACCGGCTGTCGGTCGCAGCAGGCTTCATCCGGCCAGACGGACAGCTGCATCACGAAAATCTCATCGGCCGCCGGCCCGGACAATCAGCCACGCTGGTCCCCGGACGGCAACTCGATCGCGTTCATCACCGCGGCCGCCGAGGAGGCGCCGCCGCAGCTCGTGATCGCTCCGGCCAACGGCGGAGCGGCGACTGCTCCGGTTCCCACTCTCGACCTCATCCCGACCGATCTCCAATGGGCTGCCGACGGCGCGTTGTACTTCGATACAGGAGTGAAGGGCGAGTTCCAGATGTTCCGGATCGATCCCTCGGCGCACCGGCTCTCGCAGGTGACGACCGGCTCGCGCGCCGTGCGCTCGCCGAACATCGCGGCCAGCGGGCGTCGGCTGGCAGGCAGGCAAGAAGTATCCGATGGTGCTGAGCATTCACGGCGGTCCCGCTGGTCAATACGGCGTTGACTGGTATCACGAATTCCAGGTGTACGCGGCGCGCGGTTGGGCCGTGTTCTTCACCAACCCTCGAGGCTCGACCGGCTACGGTCGCAAATTCGCGCGCGGTATCGAGCTGAATTGGGGCGGCAAGGACTACATCGACATCATGAACGGCGTGAACGCGGCAATCGCGGCCAACCCGTGGATCGACACGACCCGCATGGGCGTGACGGGGGGAAGCTACGGCGGCTTTATGACGAACTGGATCGTCGGGCACACGTCGCGCTTCAAAGCGGCGGTCACGCTCCGCAGCATCTCGAACTTCATCAGCGACGACGGGACGCGCGACGGTGCGTACGGGCACAAGGACGACTTCGGCGGCGACATCTTCGTCAAGCACGATCTCTACTGGGACCGTTCACCGCTGAAGTACGTGCAACACGTCACGACGCCGATCCTGATTCTGCACTCCGACAACGATTTCCGCGTCCCGATCGAGCAGGGCGAGCAGTGGTTCCGGGCGCTCAAGCATTTTGGTAAGACGGCCGAGATCGTGTTCTTCCCCCGAGAGAATCACAATCTCACGCGAACCGGCGAGCCAAAGCACTTGGTCGAGAGTCTGAACTGGCAGCTCTACTGGTTCGACAAGTATCTGGATAATAAGAATCCAGTTGCCCCCGATTGGAAATAGTTACCGGGCACTAGGCACTGGGCACGAGTAAGAAATGAAGACCGGGAGTGGCCTCGCCGCTCCCGGTCATTCCAAATCCACTAGCGCCTAGCGCCTAGTGCCTATTGTCTAGGGCAATACGAGCGGCTTTCCATCCGAATCAAAGACCTCGACCGCACCAAACTTGGCGAGAATGGCCCGAATCTTCGTCGCATCGCCGACCGCGACGATCTGGAGACGTGACGGATCCCAGTACTTCTTCGCCGCACTCTGGGCTTGCTCCGCCGTAATGGCCGAGACGCGCGTCGCATAAGTATCCCAGTAATTGGCCGGCAGCCCGAGCTCCCACGAGTCGAGCGAGTAGCTGAGCATCTGCTGAGGCGACTCGAGCGATAGCGCGAACTGTGCGACGAGCGCGCGCTTCGAGTCCGCGAGCTCCTGGGCCGGCACCGGCTTGTCCCGCATCTCGGCGATCTCCGCCATGAGGTCGCGCAGCGCAGGCTCGGTCACTTCGGTCCGCACACTCGTGGACGCCGTCCAGGCGCCGACGAACGGAGACGTCTGAATGTTGCTGCCGATTCCATACGTGTAGCCCTTCTCCTCGCGCAGATGTCGGAAGAGGCGGCCCATCACGCCACCGAGCACGCGATTCGCGACGGCAAGCGACGTGTAATCGGGACTCGTGCGCGTCAGGCCCTGCGCGCCGACGAACAACGTCGTCTGCACGGAATTCGGACGATGAACGAGGTAGACCTTGGGAGCAGCCGCCGGTGCCGGATCGGTCACTTTCGCGGGGGTCGTTCCACCGCGTTTCCAATCGCCGAGGTACTTCGTCGTGAGCGCGCGCGCCTGCTCGAGCGTGATGTCACCCGAGAACGCGATCACGGCATGATCGGGCACATAGTGCGTGCGGTAGTACTCGGCGAGATCGGCGGCGCTGACCAGGTCGATCGCCGATGCGCTCGGGTAGATGCGACTGGCCGGATGGGTTCCGAACACGACCTTGTTGAACATCTCCGTACCGAGGAACGCCGGGTTCGTACGAAGCTGCGTGAACTGCGGCTTCGTCCGGGCCTTGTAGCGGTCCCATTCGGCGGGCGCGAATGACGGGTGCAGGAGGATGTCCGCAGTGAGGTCCATGAGTTTGGGCAGCGACTCGGTGAGCGTGCTGCCATCGATCTCACCATTCGTGGATGACGTACCGCTGCTCGTAAAGAGTCCCGCGCCCATCGTCTCGAGGGCTTCGGAGATTTGCGCGGACGTACGCGTCGCCGTCCCCTCGCGCGCCATCGCAGCGGCCCACGTGCCGAGTCCGCCGCGGTCCGCCGGGTCGTAGTAACCGCCAGCGCCAGGAATCATGAGCTGGAAGGTCACCTGCGGCACGCGATGGTCCTCGAGGACCATCACACGCAGGCCGTTCGGCAGCGTTGCCTCCTTGGTCTTCGGCAGCGTGACCTTGAGCACTTCGTTCGAGACGGGCGCTTTCCCCTTGAGCACCATCTGCGTCGTCGGCGGTGGTTGCTGGGCGCCTCCAGCCGGCTGCTGCGCCGCGAGCGGTGCCGCGAAGATCGCCGCGAGACCCGCGCGCGCGATGAGCGAGGTGCGAATGCAGTTCGTCGTCATGATCAGTTTCCTCCCCGGCCGGAAGTCTTGGGGCTAGAGACGACGACGCTGCGATTCGTCTTCACGAGATACTGCTTCGCGACTCGCTGCACGTCGGCGGCTGTGACCTTCTCGATGCGCGCCTGGCGCTTGGACAGGAGGTCGGGATCGTCGTAGAACATCGCATTCTGCGACATCAGGATCGCGCGTTGCAGTGAGCTGCCAAGGCTGGCGACGTAGCTGCGGCGCGCGGCGACGCGGGCCTTCTCGAGCTCCCAGTCGGCGATGGGTCCGTTTTTGATTTTCTCGAACTCGAGATCGATTGCCGCCTCGAGCTCCGCGACGGACTTACCCGGCGTCGGGGTTGCAGACACCGAGAAGAGACCAGGGCCCCGCGACTCTGCAACACCGGCGAACACGTTCGCCGCGAGCTGTTGCTGCCGCACAATGCTCTCATACAACCGCGCGCTGCGGCCGCTCGAGAGAATCGTCGAGAGCACGGAAAGGGCGTCGTAGTCGGGCGACGAGCCGGCCGGCACGTGGTACGCCATGTCGAGGCGGGGGAGACGCGCGAGCCCGTCCTCGAGATTCGCGCGATGTTCTTCGGTTTGCGGCGGCTCGGTCATGTCCACCGGCGGCGGCGCGGGTTGCCGAGCGATGCCGCCAAAGTATTTCTTCACCTTCTCGAGCGTCACCTTCGGGTCCACGTCTCCGACGATCGCGACGACGGCATTGTTCGGCGCGTAGTACATGTGGAAGAAATCCGAGACGTCTTGCACGGTCGCGGCGCTCAGGTCGGCCATCGAACCGATCACCGAATGCGCATAGGCAAAGTTCGAGTACGACATCAGAGGCAGCGTATCGCTGACCTTGCCGTAGGGCGCATTGTCGACGCCGAGCCGCCTCTCTTCCTGAACGGCGTTGATCTGGTTCTCGAGGTTGTCCTTGGTGATCGCGAGCGATTTCATGCGATCGGCTTCGAGGAAGAGCGCCAGGTCGACCTGGTTCGAGGGCAGGATTTCGTAGTAGACCGTTCGATCCTTGTTCGTCGTGCCATTCATGCTCCCGCCGTTCATGAACAGGAGGTACGGGTGCTCACCCTGGCCGACGTTCTCGGAGCCCTTGAACATCATGTGCTCGAAGAGATGGGCGAACCCGGTTCGTCCCTTCCGCTCGTTGCGGGAACCCACGTTGTAGTTCACGGCGATCGAGAAGACCGGGGCAGCGTGGTCTTCGGCGATGATGACGCGCAGCCCGTTGGGGAGCGTGGTGTCCGTGTACTTGGTTGGCGCGGGACGAACCGCGGCGATGGCGACGGTCGCCATGGCAGCGAGCGCGGCCGTGACGCCTAGTCGGCGATGGGCCAGAATCATGGAAAGGCCTCGATGGGTGGAAGGTCCGCTTCGATCAAGCGTTGGACACGCCTGGTCGCGCGGCGGTTTTCGCAGTGCGCCGGAAATCTGAATGCTTCATCTCATATTGTCACGCTATGGGGGCCCACGACTGCGGACTGGCCTCCGAGGCCCGGAGGGCGCATGTTGAACTAGCCCGCCTGAACGCGACGACGCGCGGACGCGCCTGACCAATGAGCCAACTCCGAGATGGAGAGGCAGGTCCAATGAAGACGAAATACGTGAACGCCAACCTCATCGGCGTGATCTGGGTACTCACCGCATGCACCGCTCGCGTCGGGCACGCACAAGGCCCGAAGGATCGCTGCAGTCTGCTGACGCAGAGCGCGATCAACGCGACAACAGGCGTCAGCGTCGACGCAGGCACGCCGATCGACACGAGGGGCTGCTCGTGGCAATCGCAAAAGCCGCACGTCATCGTCACGGCAACGTTCATGGGGCCAGCCATGAGCGGCGTGTTTACCAAGGACACCCCGGGTCTCCCGCCGCGCACGCACGTGAGCGGCATCGGCGATGATGCCGTCTATGACGGTGCGGGAAACATGGGGTCGCTGTGGGTGAAGCACGCGAAGGACATCCTCTTGGTCCGCGTATATGGCGTCACGGACCCGGACAAGCAGAAGTCGATCGTGAAAACTCTCGCGCTGGACGCACTCAAGAAGTTGTGAGACCTCGGGCGACGTCGATTCGCCGACACATTCCTTACGCCACGTCGACACGAACCGTCTTGCGCTCCGCCGGGCGGAATCGGAACGTGCGTCCCATGAGGCGATTCATCTTCGTGGGATTCGCGCTCGCGGCGTGCGGGCGAAACCAGCCGGCGGAACGCTACGGGTTCATCACCCGCCTGGGCAACGATACGATTTCCGTCGAGGACGTGGTGCGTCGCGGAAACACGCTGACGAGCGACGAGGTCGACCGCTTCCCGCGCGTGCGGCAGCGCCACACCGAGATCTCGCTCGCGCCCGACGGCGGCATCCGCAGGCTTGTCATGGACATCGTCACGCCGAGCGAGCCGGCGGATCGGCGCGAGCTCCACGTCGTCGCCGACGTGACTCGGGATTCCGTGCTCATGACCAAGCGCGACAAGGCGAGCTACAAGCGCTGGGCGTTCGCGCACCGAGGGACAACTGTCGTGGCGCACGTGCCCCAGATGTACAGTCTCTATGAGCTGTACTTCTCCGCCGCACTCGCACGTGCGGCGGCCTCTACCGCCGGAGACACCGTTCCCCTGCGCCAACTCTACATCGATCGTGAGTTCGACCGATTTCCGTTAGGCCACGCCACCGTGCGGCGTTTGGCGGGCAACAGGGCGGAGGTCTGGCACGATTGGCTCTCCGGCGTCGGCGAAGGAACGCTCGATTCGAGTCATCATCTACTCAGGTATTCCGGAGCGCGGACCACCTACAAAGTGGATGTCATCCGGCTCAGCGACCTACCGAGCGTTCAGACGATCGGCGCGCAATTCGCCGCGCTCGAGACGAAGAAAGGCCGTGTCGTGCAGTTGAGCGTGAGGGACACGGCGCGCGCCAGCATCGGTGCCGCCGCGTTCACCATCGACTACGGACGTCCGCTCGCGCGCGGGCGGCAACTACTCGGCGACGTCGTCCCCTACGACTATGTGTGGCGCACCGGAGCGAACGCGGCCACGCAGTTCACGACGTCGGCGCCGATCACGCTCGCCGGCATGGCGGTTCCGGCGGGGACGTATACGCTCTGGACGGTTCCCCGACTGAAGGGCGCGGAGTTGATCGTCAACACGCAGTCCGGGCAATGGGGCACCGACTACAACGCCGCGAAGGATCTTGGCACGGCGCGCATGCAGACGGAAACGCTCACCACGCCGGTCGAGCAGTTCACGATCTCGATCGCCCATCCCGACGACCAGCACGGGGCGCTCGTGATGGAGTGGGGGCCGTTTCGGTGGACGGCACCGATCGTGGTTCAGTCGGTCCAGAATGCGCGAAAGACCATCAGCGCTGCGCGCTAAAGTCGAGCCGACTATTTGCCCCGGACGCTCCACGCGCGATACGACGCCCACCCGAACGCGAGCGCAAGGAGCGGGAAGACTACGGCGCCCACGTAGGCACCTCCGCCCCCTGGGCGTGTGCGCTGCAGGAAGTCCGTCACGGCGAACAACCGCACCGTGTAGAACAGGAAGAACGCACTGAGCGCCGCCGCGACGATCGCTAATCCTCGCGCCATCTGTCCCCCTAGCTCGCCGGTTCCCGCATCTGTTTGAGCAGCGCTTCCGTGTCGACGATCTCCCACAACTCCGCGATCTTGCCATCGCGTGTGCGGGCAAAGAGTGCCTGATCAACGGTGAAGCGCTTCCCGTCGGCGGAGACCCCGCCGTAGGTACCGCGCAGCGTTCCCGTGACCACACAGCGGCTCGATTCCAGCTCACCATCTACCACGACGGCCTGGAAGTCATGCCGCAGATCAGACATCGCGGTCAACGCACGCTGCCACGATGCCCTCTCGGCTTCCAGTCCCACGGTCGAAAGGCCGAAGGGTGCATGCACGATCACATCGTCGTGCAGAAGCTCGTGAAATCGTTCCAGGTCGCCGGCGTCACCGGCGATGAACAGTTCCCGCAAGAGCGATCGACCAGTCTTCATAGCGTGCGTTGAAGTGAAGTTACATCCGGAACAGGTAACTGTACTTCACAAAGAAGTAGTCCGACGCCCTGACCAGCGGCTGGTAATTGAAGCGCTCGAGCGGATTCGGCGTGGCGTTCGCCAGACTCCCGTAGCCGAGGAACATCACTGTGCCCGGGCTCGGCTGGTAGGAGAATAGCCAGTCGGCATGAAACTGCGCGCTGCGCGTGGCCAGTGCCTTCTTGCCGTTGATGATCAGCGGGAAAAACGTCCGGGTCTCGTCGCGCAGGTCGTCGTGCTCCGACAGATCGTACTCGCCCACAGCCCGCAGGAAGATCGAGCGCGTGAACTGGTACTCGACCTTCACGCGCGGGATCGCGTTTCGGCCCGCCATACTGTGGTCCGTGCGACGCCAGTAGTCCTGGTAGCTCAGCGTGCCGTTGACGCGAAGATGGTCGGTCGGACGATAGTTCACTGCCAATGAGATGTAATCGATATTCGCCTGCGCCCACTCGAAGAAATTCTCGTCCTGTCCGAAGATGTAGAGGAGCGACGCGTTGAACTGCGACCACTGCGGGGTCGAGAAGTTCAGCACGTAGTCCCGATTCGGGATTCGGCCAACCCCGGTGAACGGCACTGTGTCCACCTTCGTGCCGATCGTGCGCTCGATCTGGTAGTTGCGGAACAGCTGCTGATCCCAGCCGAACGTCTCCCAGTAGACGCCGGCGCCGAGCGTCCAGCCGCCGCGTAGACCGAGGCTCGTACTGACGTGGAACTTCTTGTCCTGCGCGTCGCCACGATTCATGAGATGAGAGTACTGCCACGTGTCGTCGAACAGGATGTCGCCGGTCAACGTCTCGAGCAGGCTGCCGCGCTCGTTGAACCACGTTCCACGATGGTCGAGTGCGCCATGAGCGATACCCGGCCGCGAGATGAACCCGCTCAGCGTGCGGAAGTTCTCGTCGATGCCCGTCATCGTGTAGCGGAAACCGAATCGTTTTCCATTCCGCGCCAGGATGCCTTCCCAGAGCGGCGCGTTCGTGACGGTGCCGCGGGTCTTGTCGTAGCTCTGCGCATACTGGAACGAACCCGAGTACACGCCGCCGAACAAAATGCGACCGTCGACGTCGGCGACGCGGTTGTAGTCTCCGCCAACCATTCGATCGGTGTAGGCCATCCCGATTCGTGACGCGCCGCCGATGTCTCGCTGCGCGCGCAGGATGTTGTAGTTCGTGTTGTACTGACCGTTGGCCGACAACGATTGGTCGTCGCTCGCCGACAAGAAGCCGATGCTGGTTCCGGCCACTTTTCCGGTGAGCTTGAGCGCTTCGTCGGGTTTCGCGACGCGCCGCGTATAGATCAGGTTGTGCGGCACGTTGAACTGCTCGAGTCCCTCGAGGAAGAAGGGACGCTTCTCCGGAAAGAACAGCGATTGGCGCGGGTCGATCACGAACTGGCCGGCATCCGATTCCACTTCGGCGAAATCGGGATTCACCGTGCCGTTGAGCGTCAGGTTGTTCGTCATTCCCCAACGCACGTTGCCGCCGATCTGTGGACGAGGATGTGTATACCCCCAGCCGTTAGGACTCGGCGCACCGGTCGCCTTGCGCGTCGCAACGGGATTCAGGTCGAGCACCAATCCGCGGTCGAATCCCTCGAGACCGTCGAGCGAACCCGCCTGCGCAAGGAACGATGCGTTCGACCGTTTGGCAGGCGCCCAGGAATCCTCATAGCCCGAGTGCTGCACCTGACGGACGACATTGATATCCCAGCTCTGGACGTCGACCGATTGATATTTGAGGCTCTTGAAGGGAATGCGAAGCTCGACCTCGTAGCCATACTCCGTCAACCGTCCCTTTGACGCGTACACGAAGTCCTGGCTCAGATCCGGCGCGGTGCGCCCGGACAGCGTCGGCGTCCAGCCGCCGGTCGCTGCGCCGGCTTCGACGATCGTCCCATCCATCTGCACGCCGAATGGATTCACGGCGAAGACGTACGCCTGCCGGTGATCGTGGAAGGTGCCGAGCAGGAGTTGAACGTTGTCGTCGGCGGTAATCTTGTCGCGATCGGCGAGCGTCGAGTGAACGGCGCCGTGCGCTTCGAACGCGCGAATGCCGACGTACAGCGCGGTCGGCGAGTACCAGATCAGTACCTGCGTCGAGTCCGCGGCGGGAATGCCATCGAGCGGAGAAAACTGCGAAAAGCCGGTCAAGAGGGCTGCCTGCCCCCACGCCGGCTCGTTCAGCGCACCGTCAATGTCCGCGTTAGACGCTTCGCCCGACAGGCGAGGAATGCGGACCTGCAGCTGATTTTCACGACCGATATACGTCGGAGCCGGGACGGGCGGCGTAGTCGGGCGAGCGGGATTGCAGAACAGACTCGAGGCGGCGAGTGCAAGGCAAGAAATCATCATCCAAAATGCCCTGCGGGCCAGACGGTCGCTACTACATCGGAGTCAGCGTCTTGTTAGGACTGCGAGTGCATCAGAAGTGAAGGCGTTTGTACACATAACTCGCGTCGCCCGTCTGCGCAGGAACCACCGACTCCGGTCTCGCCGGAATGCTCACACCAGGGATCACCGGCAGCCCAGGGTATCTCGACGTCATCTCGAAATCGATCGCCGAGCCTGGTGGAATGGACAGAGCCACGATCGCGCCGCTGTCCGGGACGGCCCAGTACTGCATGTGCCAATCATCGCTGCGTCGACGATACCGCGTCGTGTCCACGACTCTGCCGTCGATCGACGACGTCGATACCTTGGCGCCCGTCGCTCGCATGAACAGCGCCGTCGTCCCACGCGGGGCCGTCACTCGAAGCACCACGCGCCGAGCGCCGTTGACCAGCGTGTCGCGCACGAGCGTCGCGTTCGGCGCACCGAGTGTGACACGCGCGACCTGCCTGCCTACGAACGGGACGCGGCTTCCACCGAGTCGACTGGTCCACGTTGGGCCGGGGGCGATGTCGCCGAGCACGTAATGTGTCCATGGATCGCGGTATCTGCCGATCTCCCCCAGCCACGCGCCGGCCGAGTCGGCGTTTTCGACGTACGCGATTGCGCTCGGCGCCGGGTGATCTGCGCTACGCCGGACAGCGAACAGGCCGACCACCACCATCAACACGCCGGCAACCGCCACCCAAACCGCGCCGAAATCGACGTTGTTGCGCGCGACGAGTCGGATCTGCGGCGCAATCAACAGCGTGACGAGCGACGCGAGCACAGCGAGCACGGTCGCACCGATACCCGCGACGCCGAGCATCACGCCGGAAACCCCGTAGGCGAAGCCGATGACGATGAGGATTGCCAGGGCAGCAGCGACCCACCCGAGCCCGTCGGACCAACGCGACCCCGCCGGGACAACGAGCGCGAGCGCCGCGAAGAGTAGCGGCCAGACGAACAGGTAGCTGGCGGCCGGGAGCTTGATCGAGAGCCCAACCGCGGGGATGAGCCATACGACGAGCACTCCAGCATCGAGCCCTCGGTCGGAGACCCATCGTCGAGCCAAAGCGTAGAACGCGAGTGCGATCGCGGCGGCGAACAGGGCCAGGGCAACGATGTACTCGCGGCCCCACTGCGCTGCGCCATCCGACGGCATGTGCGCCTGCAGGAGGTGAATCCAGCCCGCGATCGGACGCGCGACCAGTGCGGCGACGACGACGCCCGCGATCGCGGTGACGACGCCGTAAAGCGCGCCGCGCCACTCTCGCCACGAGGCAACTCCGACAAGAACGATCGCGATGACGGCCAACGGAATCGCAACCCACTCTGTATAAACGACGAGTCCCAAGACGGGGAGATCGAAATACACTCCGTCGCCCGTGCGCGGCCGGGGTAGCGGCCCATTCGCGAAGACGCGCGCCACCGCGAGCATCTGATCGCCATGGTGCTGCACACTTCCGGGATTCAGATGCGCGTAATCGTCGTGGCTCGTGTGGTAGCGTTCAACGCCCTCGGCAAACGCGAAGTTCAGCGCCGGAAGATTCAGAACCGCGAGCTCGGACAGGTCGGTGTCGTTCGGCAATATGCGGTATACCGCGGAGAACACGGAACCAGCCGTGACGTCGCCCGCGGACCGCAGTGCGCGCGCGGCGTCGAGGTTTCCCGGACCCGTCTCGAACATGAACGATCGCCCCGTCGTCCCCCGCGCCTCGAGATTGACGACGGCGGCGACGTCCTTCGCCCACACGTGTTCGCGGACGAATGCTGCAGCCCCGAGTAGGCCCGCCTCCTCACCGTCAGTGAATAGGATGATGACGTCGTGGACGAGTGGGGTCTTCCGGGCCCGCAGTGCGCGAACGACTTCGAGCAACGCGGCACAACCGGCACCGTCATCCGCCGCGGCGGGTCCGGCCTCGACACCGTCGTAGTGCGCCATCAGGAGCACTGCCTTCCCGTTCGGGTCACTCCCCGGAATGGATGCCAGGATGTTCTGTACTCGGCCAGCCTCCTGATAGCGCGTTCCGATCCCCGTCGTCGCCTGTACCTGTGGGTGAAGGCCCATCGCGGTGAGCTGTGCGACGATGTAATCACGGACGCGATCATGGTCCGGCATGCCGACTGCATGCGGTCGAACCGCGATGTCCTCGACGTAACGCATCGCGCGTTCAGCCGAGAAGACGGTATCTGGAGAGGTTGCGGGGACGGGACGGGGCGGTCGCGAGACTCGGACCACGGCGAGCGCGCAGAGGGCGAACAGCGCGACCGCGGCAAGGATTCGTTTGAGCATTGATGCCGAAGATACCCTTGGACGGCGCCCCAAGCCATGGACTTGGTATGCGAGATGACTTGCGTTCGCCGCCCCGAGCATCATTCTACAGTGAGTCAACAGGACGTACCCCAGCGGAGACGGAATGCCTGACGCACCGAACGGCGAAACCACGAGAGTCCTGGTCGTCGACGACGACAACCCGACACGTCAGACGATCGCACGCATGTTGGAAGCTGGCGGGTTTGCCGTCGTTCAGGCGTCGAGCGGCTCAGAGGCGCTCGATCGGCTCGCCGCCGGAACCGATGACATCGACATCGTGCTGTCGGACGTCACCATGCCCGGCATGACAGGGATCGATCTGTCGTATCAGATCCGAAACCTCTATCCCGACATGCCGGTGGCGATCGTCTCCGGAGACGTGAGTGAGTTGGAGCGAAGTATCATCGGCCGCTCCGACGTCCCGTTCATCAAGAAACCGTTCCACGCGGAATCGCTCTACAGCGCCGTGCGCGACGCGATCCGGTCCCACCTGGGTCAGTAGCGTCTAGGAGCTTGGTACTTCGATCGCCAAGCATCTAGGAGTTTGGTACTGCGATCATTCGGATGAACCGCCAAATCGCAGTACCAATCCTTCGTCATAGTGGCCTAATTGGCGGCGCCGCCGCCCCGCCAGCCCGGCCCACGGACGAGCCGCCCTGGCTTCTCGCCGGTGACCTTTCCGTCAGCTACGATCGGAACGCCGTTCACGAGCACCCACTTCATGCCCTCGGAGAGTTGGTGCGGTGCTTCGTACGTCGCGCGATCGATGATCGTGTTCGGGTCGAAGATCATGATGTCGGCGTAGTTGCCCTCGCGCAGCGTTCCGCGATCGCGAATCGACAGGCGATCGGCGACGCCCGACGTCATCTTTCGGATCGCGTCCTCGAGCGTGAGCAGGTGCTGCTCTCTGACGAAGCGACCTAGGATTCTCGGGTACGTGCCATAGGCGCGTGGATGTGTGGCGATCTTCGCCGTGGCCGGATCGAACGCCTCGGCGTCGGTGCCGAACTTCATCCACGGCTGACGCACCTGCATCGCGACGTTCGAGTCCGATGCGACGAAGATCACCTGCCCCAGCCCATTCTTCTCGGCAAGAGTGAGATCGATGAGCGCGTCGGCCCAGTCCTTCCCCCACGCCTTGCCGATGTCCGGAAGCCGCTTGCCTTCATACTTCTTCAATGAGTCGACCTTGAATCCCACGACCTCGACGCCCTGAGGCGTCGCCGAGAGGCACAGACTCTCCCAGGCGGGCGACTCGACGACCATCTCCTTCTTGATCTTTGCCCGAGTCGCGGGATCGCGCAGGCGGTCGAGCAGCTTGCCGTCGGCGTGAGCCCAGGAGGGAATGCACGACGACAGGTTGTTCTGCCCAGCCACGTACGGGTATTGGTCGGTGGCAACGTCCTGCCCCGCGGCACGCACCGAGTCGATCTTGGCCACGACCTGTTTGGCCTTCGGCCAGTTCTTCACGCCGGCCGCCTTCAGATGATAGATCTCGACCGGAACGCCGCCCTCCTTGCCGATCTTGATCGCTTCGTCGACCGCTTCGACCAGACGGTCTCCCTCCGAGCGCATGTGCGTGATGTAGATGCCGCCGAATGGCGCGATCGCCTTCGCCTCCTCGATCAACTCGGTGGTCGACGCATAGCTGCCTGGCGGATAGATGAGCGCACTGCCCACTCCCATCGCCCCATCGAGCATTGCGTCGCGCACGACGCGTCGCATCGTGTCCAGCTCGGCCGGCGTCGCCGGCCCCTCGGACATTCCCTTGGCGTAGGCGCGCACGGTGCCGGCGCCGATGAACGACCCGACGTTCACCGCCATCTTGTGCTGTTCCATCTCACGGAACCACGCGTCGAATCCATGGGCGCCGCGCCAGTTCGGCATTAGGCGCCGCTGAGAGGTATCGATCGCCTGCGCGGTTGCCGACGCGATCACGCCATCGTTGACCGGCGCCCAGTTGTCGCCCTCGCCGAGGATCATGGTCGTCACGCCTTGCGTGATCATGCTGACGGCACGGCTGTCACCGGTGAGCAGCTGCACGTACGACTGGGCCTGAATGTCGATCACACCCGGAGCGACCACGAGACCATGCGCGTCGATTCGACGTTTCGCCTGCGCCGAGCGAAGGGCGCCGGCGGGCGCGATCCGCGTGATGCGGTCGCCGACGACACCGATGTCACCATTGAACCACGCGTTGCCCGTTCCATCGACGATTCTGCCGTCGGAGATCACGACGTCGAACGCGGTGGGCGTTCCGGCCGCGGGGCGCGAATCCTTCGCGCAGGCGGCGAGAGCCGCGGCGAACACCGCGGCAATATAGAGACGAGGCATTTGGCTACCGACCGGTTGGAGTAGAGCGCGGAGCGCGCCCAGCGACGATCGTAATGTTATCGTGCCCGCCCCGGTCCAGCGCAAGCTGCAACAGGTCCCGGCACACCTGTTCGGTCGACCGGATTGCGGCCAGATGCTCGGCGATCTCCGCGTCGCTGACGTGTTTGGTCAGCCCGTCGCTGCAGACCAGCGCGACCGAATCCCGTTCGGCAATCCCGATGCGCGCAACCTCCGGCGACGACTCCTCCGATCCAATCGCGCTCGCCAGCACGTGGCTGAATGGCGACGCCTTCACGCGCTCCGGCGCGAGCAGCCCCTGATCAACCAGCGACTGGGCCACCGTTTGGTCGCGCGTGACCTGCCGCAGCTCACCGCGCGAATAGGTGTAGCACCGGCTGTCGCCCACCTGGAGCACGTACAACCAGGGCCAAACGACGATGCCGAGCGTCAGGGTGGTGGCTGCACTTCCACCCCTATGCTCCTCGAAGTCGGCTCGCACCGCTTCGTGCGCCTCGCGCGCGGCAGTCCGCAGCGCCTCGAGAAATTCTTCGTCCCGCGACGAGCCGGCAGCGTGGTAGCAGCGCAGCGTCGACGACACGTACCGGGTGATCGTCTCCGTGGCGATACGGGCAGCATCGCCTCCGCTCGTCGATCCGCCAACGCCATCGGCGACGAGCATCAACGTCGCCAAGCGCTGGCCGCGCAACGGAAGCTGATCGGCGTGCGGCAGGCTGGTTCCGTGCACGACCACCTGCGGATGCACGGTGCACACCAGGAAGTGGTCCTGATTCTCCGAGCGGACCTTGCCAGGATGCGTGATGCCGAAGAGATCGAGCTCGTTGTCCAGGGGACGGGGCCCGTTCTCGAGGGCTACGGGCGTGGCGGCAGAATTCGAGATGCGCATCGTTGACCACCCGCGAAGACCCGTATCGAAACCCAAGGCGTGTCGCGCGCAATTTACGGCGCGACACGCCCGCGATTCTACTGTTTGACGAACTTCAAATTCACATCGATGTTCTGACCCGCAACGGTCACGGAACGCTCGACTCGCAGCGTCTTACCACCCGGATCGATCGACCACCGCTCCGTCATCTGCAGCGGCTGTCCCTGGATCTGCGCGTCGTTCGTGACGACGAACGACGATCCATCCCACGCGCCCTTCGAGGTCACGTCGAGCGGTCCGTTCGGCGTCAAGAATGTGTTGTTGGAGGCCGTGCCGTCCAGATTGATCACGGTCGTCCCCTTCTGCTCGCCCATCTGCGTCGTCGCCGCGGACTCGACGGTCATCGTCTTCGTGTCCTGGGTAACGAGGAGCGTCATCGTTTGCGGTGCCATGGGCCCCTGCGCCATCGTGGTGTCCAGCGACCACTTGCCAGAAAAATCCGGATGGGCCTGGGCCGCCAGCGGCGCGGCCAACGAAAGGAGTGCGAGCAGAACGGGAACAACGCGAAACATGGAATGCCTCAACAGCTAACAGCTCAACAGCTCGGCGCTCTACTTCTTCTTAGCGGCGTCCCTGAACACCTTCGATTCGCCCTCATAGGTGAATTTCACGTTGGCGCTTTTCTCCACCTGCGTGATTGCCAGCTTGCTCGAATCGAGGGGCACGTCGATCGACGCATCACGATCCAATAAAGGCAAATCGGGCACCTTCACGTCAAAATTGAACCAACGGGTGAGGGCCGCGACGACCGTGCGAAGCTGCTTGTGCTGCACGCTGATGTGTCCGTCGACCCACCCGAACGCCTGAGCAATCTCCTCCGGCGTCGGCTGCCGCGGAACGTTGTTCTCGACGAGCAGAGCCTGGCCAGCCGCGACGGTCGACGAGGTCTTACCTGCCTTGACCGTGACGGATCCGTCCTTCACGAGCACCATCATGCCGCTGTCGGTTGCGTAAGCGGACACGACGAAATTCGTTCCGTTCGCGATCACGTGAACGCGCTTCGCGATGACACGGAACGGTCCCGCCTTCGAATCGCTCGTTTTTGCGACTTCGAACTGCGCCGTCCCATCGACCTTGATCACGCGAGCCTTGTCAGGGAAGGCGTCGGGGACGAAGATCTTGGTCTCCGGTCCCACCTTCATCTTGGATCCGTCGCCCAGCTTCGTCCACAGGGTCATCTGACCCGGCGTCGTCGCCACGAGCGGCTGAATCGCCGCCGAGCTGACGAGTGCAAGGGCGCCGTCGTCCTCGCCCAGGCGATTCAGATAGAGCATTCCGCCGATCGATACGACGAGGGCGAAAGCGCCGATCGCCACCGGAGCGATCCAGGACGGTCGCTTCCCCGCCGCCTTCATGTGGCTCGCCGCCTCGTGTCGACCCGTCGTCGCGTGAGCCTCGTGCGCGGCGCTCGAGCTCGACGCGTGGATCGCCTTGTCGATGTTTGCCCAGACATCGGCCGGCGCATCGGAAGCGGCGGCGTGAGAGGAGTGCGCCTGTTTGCCGCCGGCGAAGCGCCCGGCGGAGGCACGGCGGCTCAGAGCCCGCGCCGCACCATGACGAATCTCGTCCGTCAGCACGGCCTTGAGCCGGTCTGCGGTGGGGATCGTTCCGCGCTGATTCCACGCGTTGACAAATGCGCTCTCGACGACTCGCGGCGCCAAAACGGTTGCGTCGCCGAGCTGCGCGCGTGCCGAATCGAGTGACGAGGCGAACTGCGCATCAAACTCTCGCTTGAGCGCGGCCTCGTCAGGGATGACGCTGTTAGGCGTCAGCGAACTGGGTGAGGCGGTACGGGCATCCGGCGACATTCACTGCCTCCATGGTTCGACGTTGGTGGCGTATATCATGGCGCACTGGGGAACAGTCGCAAGAGCATTACCCTGACCCTTGTGTCCGCTCAAACCCGCAGCTCACCCAGTTTGACCGATTACTCGACCTCGTCCCAGATCTGCCGATCCTTGGTCTCCTTCAGCAGGAGGCCGCCGACGACGAAGGTCGTCGCCGCAACGGCGATGGGAAACCAGAGTCCGGCGTAGCGGTTCCCCGTCGCGGCAACGATCGACGTCGCAATCACCGGCGTGAATCCGCCGAACCATCCGTTGCCCACGTGATACGGAAGCGACAGCGATGTGTAGCGGATCCTGGCCGGGAAGCTTTCGACGAGCAGGGCGGCGATCGGACCGTAGACCATCGTCACGTAGAGCACCTGCACGAAGATCAGCGCGACGAGCGTCCCGAATTTGAGCGGATTGGCCGCCGCGGTCATCGCTTGGTAGATCGGGATGTAGGTCACGGCCGCGAGCAGACAGCCAGCCATTATGATCTTCTTCCGCCCGATTTTGTCCGACAACGCACCGAAGACGACGAAGAATGGCGTGCCCAGCAGCAATCCGAGCGCCACGATCTGGTACGCGGTGTCGAGCGGAACCTTCAGGATCGTCTGGAGGAAGATCAGCGCGTAGAACTGCCCGGTGTACCACACGACCGCCTGACCCGCGGTGGCTCCGAGCAGCACGACGAAGAACACCTTCCAACGCTCCGCGCTACCGTAGCTATCCGCGATCGGTGCCTTGGAGGTCTTTCCTTCCGCCTTGAGTCGCGCGAAAAGCGGCGACTCCGCCATCCGCAGGCGAATGTAGTACGAGACGACAACCAGCACCGCGGAGAGAAGGAATGGAATCCGCCAGCCCCACGCCTTGAAGTCGGCGTCCGACATCGCGTGCTTCGTCGCGAGAATGACGAGCAGCGAGACGAACAGCCCGAGCGTCGCCGTCGTCTGAATGAACGACGTGTAGTAGCCGCGTTTCCCGTCGGGTGCATGCTCCGCAACATAGATCGCTGCGCCGCCGTACTCACCGCCGAGCGCGAGCCCCTGAAGCAATCGAAGCGTGACGAGCAGAATCGGCGCGCCAAGCCCGATGCTGGCGTATCCTGGCAACAGGCCGATGGCAGCCGTCGACCCGCCCATGATGAGCAGCGTCATCATGAAGGCATACTTCCGCCCGACCAGGTCACCGATACGGCCAAACACGACGGCGCCGAACGGCCGGACGGCAAATCCCGCGGCGAACGTCGCCAGCCATTTGAGCAGTGAGATCGTGGCATTCGACTCCGGATAGAACACGCCGGAGAGCACCGCGGCGAGGCTTCCGAAGATGTAGAAGTCGTACCACTCGATGACCGTACCGGCCGAGGAGGCCGCGATCACGCTCCAGATCTTTCGGTCTTCAACGGTCGCCGAAAGCGCGACGGGGCGTTCGGCGGAAGCAATGGGTGTCGTCATGGCCCAATACTGCAGCGCGCGACGGCTCAGGACAACAATCGACTGATCGAATCCGGGTGTATCGCCCAGCCGAACAGTCCAGCCAATCCCATCAACGCTCCCAGGGCAGTCGGAACCATCGCAACCCAGAAGAGCCACCGCTTGCGCGTCAGAGACGTGAGCGCGAGGAGCGAGATCGCCAGGGCAATCAGCGTGTCGGAAAGGTCGAACTGGTCGTCGCGGTAGTTGAGCGAGTCGTAGGCCTTCTGATCCGCCTCGGCCTGAACGCGCAGCGAGTCCTTCTTCGCCGCCTGGTCCGCGACGAGCGCCTTGTAGCGGACGATGGCCGAATCGACAGCGGGCCGTTGCGCCGGCGCCGCCGCGGCGCGCGTGATCGTCAGCTGCGCGAGGCTGGCCTGAGCAACCTCCTGTCGGATGTTGCGGGCCTGGTAGAAGCTCCAGTGATCGAGCTTGTCGGCCTGCGCCTGCTGCATAGCCTGAACGATGTTGTCGTCCTTGACCTTGCAGATGCCCATGAAGGTCGCCAGCAACGCGACGGTGATCGCGACCCAGGAGTTGAGTCGCGAGTGGTTTCCATCATCGGTTTCTGCCGCTTCCATCGGATCGATGTCCATTGGGCGAAAATAGACGACGGCGAACTCGACGGGGGCGTGTGTTGGGTTTTCTTAACGGCCGGTTGGGCCGCGGCACCTGCAACTACAACTACAACTACCTGATCGCGGAAGCGGATTGGCTCCGTGGATTCTCAAGTCTTCATTGCGGCTATTTGGAGTACGAGTCCTTTGGAAAATCCGATCGGGACGCCCCAGTACAAACAGGGGGATCAACAAAGAAAAAGACCTTCGAAGCACAGCACTGGCCACTAAAGCAATCTGCGTGAATCGCTTTTGATCCGGGCAGATCCGCGATGCACCCGCTGTCGACGCGGAATGAGTCGCCGTCCCTTGTGAGGCCGAATGGCGCGCCTCCGAAATGGCGACTCCGAAATTACGGCGTCAGCGTCGCGTCGTAGTTGGTGATGAACTCCAGGAACTTCGAGAGATCGAGCATGTCGCGCGGGGCGTAGCGAACGGTGTGCGAATCGATGCGCTGCACGTTCGACAGGTAGCCGAGCAGCTCCACCGGGCGATAGTTCTTGAACGACACCTCGAGCGAGAGTGGACGCGCCATCCTGTACGGGCGCATCTCGGCGCGTCGCCCCACGGCGACCTTTGCGTGCTGCCGAATGAGCGCCTGACCAGCCTCGGGGGTCATGGTGGCCGCGGAGTGGAATCCGATCGCACGTTTTACAGCGACACCTTCGATCGGTCCGAATCGCTGCTTCGACTCGGCGACGATCTGGTCGTCGCCGGTGATCATCACGACGGGAACGCCGTACTCCGCCGCGATCGCTGCGTTGACACCGGCCTCGGACATCGAGGTGCCGTTGATCGCGATCCGTGTCAGGAGCGCGCTCGACATGGTGTGGGCACGCACGCCAGTGGTGCTCGAGGTCGACGCGTGATAGCCGATGAAGATCACCGCGGCGAAGCTGGAGTCGATCCCCTCCATCATGCCAAGCGGACGCGGGAACGATCGCACGATGGTGATCGGGATGTCGTTGGGAAAGCGATCGATGAGCAGCGACTCGCCATTGCCATGCGAGTCGCTGATCACGAACTCCGTCGCACCGGCCTCGCGCGCTCCCTGGATGGCGGCGAGCACCTCGCCGGTCATCCACTGGCGCGCCTGCTGATACTCGAAGTTCGCGGGTCCGAGCTGATCGACCGACGCGACGCCGGTGATGCCTTCCATGTCCGCCGAGATGTAGACCTTGAGCCCGCGCTGCGCGTGGAGCGACGCGGCGCCGGCGATCAGCGCGATCGCGGCGAGGGAAATCCGAAGCGAGATCCGCATGGGTCGGCTAGTTCCTCGAGAGGAGGAATTGTTCGACCTTTCCGGCGGGCGTGCGGAACATGACCGCGCGCGCCGCGGTCGTCCCGGCGTCGAAGAGAATCGTCGTCACTTCGCTTCCGCCGCGCTCACCGCTCCCACCGACTCGAATGTTCTTGATCGGTCCGAGCGCATTCAACGCTTGCTTTGCCGCCGCCAACTTTTGCGGAGTGAGATAGTCGTTGAAATCGACGGCGAGCGTCGATCGGTCGACGGTTCCCTTCTCCAATCCCGCCAGCAGCGTGCGTGCCGCATCGATCGCCGCCACACCGCGAACGAGCGGGATGTCGACGTGCGGCATCAACCGGGAGATGAGCTCCTGATTGAGCGCCCCGACGGCCGCGAAGTCGGTGTTCGCGAGCATCACGACCGCGGACTTCGTCGACGGAATGACGGTGTTCTGCGCAATGAAACCGCTCACGGCGCCACCGTGCGACAGCGTGATCGCCTGGCCCCGATCGTTCACGCCCTCGCCGCAGCCATAGCCGCTGCTGCGACCGTCGGTCAGACGACGCGCGGTCGTCATCGTCGCGTACGAGCTCGCGGAGATCAGCTTGTGCTCGACGAGCGCACGATCCCAGTTGAGCAGATCGGTCGGCGTCGACCAGATCGCTCCGGCCGCGCCCGCCCACCCCTGCGCTTCGGGCGGCACCGGAATCGGCGGCGCGAGCCCGAAGGACGAATAGCCCTTCGCCATGTCGTTCGTCGCACTCCACGCCGGTTCGTACGCGGTGCGCGTCAGCGCCAACGGCGTGAAGAGTCGCTTGGTGATGAAATCGCCGAACGACTGGCCGCTCGTCTTCTCGATGACGCGACCAAGAATGAGGAAGCCGGTATTGCTGTACGAGTATCGAGAGCGCGGCTCGAAGTCGAGCGGGCGCGTTGCGTACTCGTCGATGATCGCGTCGGCCGTCGCCGGCTTCTGCATCTCGTTGTCGACGAAGTCGAGCGGGTAGTAGTCGCGATAGCCGGAGAGGTGCCCGCCCAGGTCGAGGAGCGTGATGTCCTTCGCCCGAGTGAGCTTGGGGAAGTACTTCGACACGGGATCGGTCAACGAGAGCTTCTTCTCCTCGGCGAGGATCATCAACGCCGAGCAGGTGAATTGTTTCGTCACCGAGCCGATGGCGAACATCGTGCGCGGGGTCACCGAGTCGGCGGTTCCAGTCGCTTTGATGCCATAGCCTTTGGCGAGAACGATCTTTCCGTCCTGCATGATCCCGACGGAAAGGCCAACGAGGTGCTTGTCGGCGACGGTGCGGCGAATGATGCTGTCGAGCTGCGCGGCGTTGACCGCCTGCGCCGGCGCGACGTGCGCTGCGATCGCGAGCAGCGCGGCGGTTCGTGCGATGAGTAAGCGTGGCATACCACATAAAAGACAGCTGGTGCGTTGCGCCGTCGAGGGGTCGGAGCATTTCCGCGTGCGGTGACCAGACGGCCGAACAACGACGTAAACCCTCGAGCGATCGATCGTGTCGAATCCTCGTCACGTTTCCCCTACCAGGTACTGGAGAGTCACCCGATGCCCGTGCGCTCCGCTCCGATCGTCCTTGCCTTGCTGGTCGCGACGACCGTCGGGGGCCAGACCGCCGACCCGACTGCGGCGCGGATCGACTCGGCCTTGCACACGTTGGCGACGAGGGGATTCAGCGGCGTCGTTCGCATCGATCGCGGCGGCACGACCCTGCTCGAGCGCGGGTATGGGCTGGCGAACCGCGAGAGCTCCACGGCGTTCGGCCCGACCACCGTCGTTCAGATCGGATCGAACACGAAGGACTTCACCGTCGTCGCGCTGCTCCAGCTTCACGAGCGCGGGCGTCTCGACATTCACGACTCCCTCGCGAAATTCTTCCCCAACACGCCGGCAGACAAACGGGGCATTACCCTGTGGCAGCTCGTGCAGCATACCGCCGGTTTCCCGATCGGCCTCGGTGGCGACTTCGAACCGCTGTCGCGCCAGGCCTTTCTCGACGCCGCGATGGCGCGCCCCCTCGCCTTCACTCCCGGATCGCGAGAGCAGTACTCGAATACTGGCTATTCGATTCTCGCCGCGGTCATCGAGAAAGTCAGCGGTGTGACATACGACGAGTTCGTCCGCGACAACATCCTCGGGCCGCTCGGTCTCAAGGAGACTGGGCTGCTCATACCCGGCTTCGATCCGAAGCGGCTCGCGCATGGATATCGCGCCGGTGTCGATCAGGGCACCATGCTCTCCAAACCTCACGCGACTGATGGTTCATATTGGAACCTACGCGGCAACGGTGGCATGCTCTCCACCGTCGGCGATATGCACGCGTTCTACAAGGCACTGTTCGAAACCGATCGTCTGCTCAAACCGGCGACGCGGAACCTGCGGTTTCATCCCGACGAGCCGATCGGACTCGCAGGTTCGGATCTCGTCAACTTCTTCGTCTACGAGCGGCTGCCGGGACGGCGCGTGGAAATCATCATTGCGTCGAACACACCCGACGTGCGACCGAATGCGGTGCGTGCCGCGGTCGGTCAGATCCTCGGCCTTCCCTCGCCGGACGGTGGCCCGCCCACGGTCGCTGGCCCACGCGCTAACGCCAAAGCTCCGACGCCCGCGATCGCAACGCTGATTCGCGACTTCGTGAACGCGGTCAACGGCGGCAACGCGGACTCGCTGACGAAGTTCATCGGCGACAACTTCGTGATCGACGCCGGCAGCCCCGGCGCCGCGCAGCGCGCCGAACGCTTCGTCGGCATGCACGGGAACGTCGGAGAGCTCAGGGTCACCGGGCTCGATCAGGTGAGCGACGAGATGGTCGAAGCGTCGGTGATGACGGCGAACGAAGGCGGAGCGACACTGAAGTTCGCGATCGAGACCGGCGCGAAGCCACGCATCAAAGGCGTACAGATTCTCATCGGCTGAGCCCACGACGTGCGATGACGATCTCAGCGTTTCTCGGCGGCGGATCGCAAAGAACTCGCTAAGAACGATCGCGCGCTGAACGCGTCGCTTGCCGCGGTGAGCGGCGCGTCGTAGCTAGCAAGATGTCGCATCGTCTGGTTGCATTGATGAACGTGCTGATGATCGCGGCTCTCGCGCACGCGAGCGCAGCCCAGCGCTTCAGCGCGCTGCAGGGAGATCCTGCCACTCCGAACCTGCCCTACGACGGCCGATTCACCTTCGCACGTCTTCGCTACACCGTCGCGTCGGGCGGCTATTACTATCGCGGACTTCCGGCCTGGGCGCACGGCTACTCGACCGCCGAAGAGAATCTGCTGGCGATCACCCACGAGGTGAGTCTGCTCGACGCGCACCGCGATGGTTCGAACGTGCTCGCGGCCGACGACCCCAAGCTGTTCAAGTATCCCGTCGCCTACATGACCGAAGGCGGGTACTGGGTGATGTCGGAGAAGGAAGGCACGGCGCTTCGAAAGTATCTCGTCAGGGGTGGCTTCCTCATCCTCGACGACACGCGCGACGGCCGCAGCCCGGGCAACATGGGGATGAGCAACATCGCGGGCAACTTCGCGCGGATGTTTCCCAACCTGCACTTCATCGAGCTCTCGATCGCGCACCCGATCTTTCACTCCTTCTTCGACATCACGTCGTTCAACATTCCGCAGTACTACGATGTCGGGCCGGCACGTTTCCTCGGACTGTTCGTCGACAACGACCCGAACAAGCGGCTGCTCGTCTTACTGAATTTCAACACCGACATCTCGAACTTCTGGGAATTCTCGGCCACCGGATTCGAGCCCGTCGCGTCGACGAACGAGGCGTACAAGCTCGGCGTCAACTATCTGATCTACTCGTTGACGCATTGAGGGAACTGCGCAGACCCCAACGGCTTTGGCACGAATGGCACGAATGAGACGAATCGAACCGTGAATGGGCCGGCGGAATCGTCGCTGGGCTCCAGGTCATGGTTTCATTGGCTTTTTGATTTCACTCGTCTGGTTCGCGTCATTCGTGTCCAAATCTGCTCCAATCGTCCTGGCGCGACCGACAGCGAGACGCAGGGCTCGGCACTCAGGCGCATCGATCTGCCCCTGAGACCTCGGATCCGAGATCCGAGAAATCCAGTGACCTCCGCGCGGCCTCCCAGGTTGGGCTTCTATGAGCCTCGCCTCGAGAGGAATCGTTCGCCTTGTCGCCCTCGCAGGTCTCGTAGCCTGCGGGGGAACGGCTGACCCGTTGCCTCGTCAGGTGATCGTCGGCGACTTCGGGGGGTCCAACGCGATGGTTCACGCTGGTACGCAGTCGGCGACGATCGACCTCGGATGCTCGTTGATCGAGATCAGCGCGCCCCTCCTGACCGACGATCAGGGCAACTTCCTTCTCACGGGTCAACGTTCGCGGCTGGGCGGTCCTCCGCCGATGCCGGGTGAAGGAACCACACCAATGCGCGTCAACGGGCACGCGTCCGACGCCAAGGGCGGCACGCTCGAGTTGCTCATTCAAACCATCCCCGAAGAACCGGGCGCGCCGACTGGCCCATCGACGCTCGTGGTCGCGGTCCGCAATCAGCAAGCGAATTTGCTGCGCTGTCCGTAGCCGCCTTGCCGCACGCGCGGCGCGCCGCGCAGATTGTGGCGATGCTGAATCCTTCTCGATCGGTGTCGTCGTGAAATCCACCGCCGACGTCGTCATCATCGGCGGCGGGATCATGGGGGCAAGCACGGCCTACCATCTCGCCCAGCGCGGTTGCACCAACGTCGTCGTCCTCGAGGCGAGCGAGATGTTCGGGCTCGGGTCGACAGGACTGAATGCCGGCGGCATCCGCTACCAGTTCGCGACCGCGGTCAACGTCGAGCTGTCGAAACTGAGCATCGACATGATGGAGCGCTTCCCGAGCGAGATGGATCAGGAGCTCGGGATAAAGCGCTGCGGTTATCTGTTCATGCTCGACAGCGAACCAGATCTCGAGCAGTTCCGTCGGAACGTGGCGCTTCAGAATGCGCACGGAGTCCCCAGCCGCATCGTCAGCCCCGACGAGATCGCGGCGCTGGCCCCCGAAGTCGAGCTGACCGGCATCATCGGCGGAAGCTGGTGTCCGCGCGACGGACTGGTCGATCCGCACGGCTTGCTCCAGGGTTACGTGTCGAACGCGCGACGCCTGGGGGCAACGCTCCTCACCAGTACGTCGGCGACAGCAATCGAGACGCAGGGCGATCGCGTCCAACGCGTGGTGACCAATGCCGGAACCATCGACACTCCTGCGGTCGTGATCGCGGCAGGGCCGTGGTCCGGCCAGGTGGGTGCGATGGCCGGCGTCGATCTGCCGATTCAGCCGATTCGTCGCCAGATCGCCGTGACCGCGCCGATCGCTGGATTGCGGCCGGACTTTCCCTTTGTCATCGACTTTTCGCGCTCGCTCTACTTCCATCGTGAGGGAACGGCAATCCTGACCGGCATGTCGAATCGCGACGAGCCGGCTGGATTCAACACGAGCGTCGACGAAGCGTGGCGGCTTCATCATTTAGAGAATGCTATGGAGCGGCTTCCACTCCTCGGCGACGCCGGGATCGCCGCGGAGTGGGCCGGGCTGTACGAAGTCACGCCGGACGACCAGCCGATTCTCGGCTCGCTGCCGCAGGTCGACGGTCTGTTCGCCTGTGCAGGCTTCAGCGGACACGGGTTGATGCACGGACCGGCTGCCGGGCTGGTACTCGCCGAGGAGATTCTCGACGGACGCGCGACGACGATCGACATCGACACACTGCGGTGGGGCCGATTCGAGGCCGGCGTGAGCGCGGGAGAGTACAACGTCGTCTGACGACGAAGCGCCGCGCGCCATCACCCGGCGCGATTTTATCGACGCCACTCTGGTCGGCGTCGGTGCGGCGCTCCTGAGCGCGCCATCGCCCGCGAGCGCGATGGCCGCGGCCGCGGAGCGTGCGTCGCCACCGAACGACACGTTCACCGGCCCCGGCGGCGTCAGCGATTACGCCAAATCGAACGGCAATACCAAGGCGGT
>Ga0310811_10001202_pt1 | contig 33185 bp, 28 predicted proteins | sample YCmetagenome_FD_207642 | JGI IMG/M metagenome (GOLD analysis project Ga0310811, IMG submission 207642) | Soil microbial communities from experimental microcosm in Duke University, North Carolina, United States - YC | ecosystem: Engineered > Artificial ecosystem > Soil microcosm > Unclassified ...
AATGGATGGACGATCCGCGCTCCGTCAACATCAAGGATCGTGGCGCCACACCGCCGCACGTCTATGATCTGAGGCTCCGCGAGTCGCTGTTCCACGGCGTGCAGGCCATTCGTCTGACCCCTGTGGGCGACGGCGAAATGTTCGGCCGCGACGGAATTCTGGCGCATTCGTTCATGCTCGGCCCGAGCGGCCAGTCGAACGGCTGTGTGTCTTTCAGGGACTACGAGGCGTTCCTCCGCGCCTTCCGTAACGGCGAGTTCGACCGCATGCTCGTCGTGGCGCGTCTCGGCGGCAAGCCGCCGGTCGTGGCGCGCGGACGTCGCGGCCATCCCGAGCGCTACGCATCCGCCGACCGTTCGCTCTGATCGCTTACGTTAGATCGATCCGGCCGGCCAAAGACTGACGCCGCGCCACCTATCCTTACAAATGTCGGGGTCTGCTTAACCCCCTGTCAGAGTTCCGCGGGGGCGGCGTTAGCCTCCGCGAATCACTTTTCTTCGCGCTCAAACCACGCGACGAGCCCGCACTTCACGCAGCGCATGACGTCGTAGCCGGGATGCCCGCCGCGCGCGGGAATCGACGACTCGGTTTTAAGGAACCCGCCGCACGTGGCGCACGCCGGGCGCTCGACCTCTTTGGGCTGCGGGTCGGAAGGATCAGCCATGATGTCCCCAACACTCTCATGTGTAAGTGTTGGACATCACTCCGCCCGGTCTAATGCGGGCTTAGCCCAGACCTGAAAAACTGAGCGTTGGCGTCAACACCTATCGCCGTCGGCTCCGCCCTATATAGGTTGCTTTCTTCGCACGCCACAACTGGAGTTGCATCGTACACGCCGCGGAAGTGCCGCACCCTCAGTTGGGCGCGTTGCGCCCGGCAAAGCCCGCGCGACGCAGGGCGTCGGCCAATGCGCCGCCCGAGGACCCGGCCTTGGTGCTTTGCGATGTTGCCGGGCTGCGCTTGACGGTGCCGCGCTCAGCAGCTGAAGGCCGCATCGGCTGCGCGCCGGCCTCATCATCGAGCCGCAAGGACAGGCTGATGCGTTTGCGCGGTTTGTCCACTTCCAGCACCTTCACGCGGACGATGTCGCCCGGCTTCACGACGTCGCGCGGGTCCTTCACGAAGGTCTTTGCCATCGCCGAGACGTGCACAAGCCCGTCCTGGTGGACGCCGATATCGACGAAGGCGCCGAAGGCCGCGACATTCGTCACCACCCCCTCCAAGATCATGCCGGACTTAAGGTCGTTGAGCGTCTCGACGCCTTCCTTGAACTCCGCCGTCTTGAAGGCCGGGCGCGGATCGCGGCCCGGCTTCTCCAGCTCGCGCAGGATGTCGGTGACGGTCGGCAGGCCGAACTTGTCGTCGACGAAGGATTTCGGCGAGAGCCCGCGCAGCACGGTCGCATTGCCGATCAGCACGTGGATGTCGCTCTTGGTGGCTTCGATGATCCGGCGCACCAACGGATAGGATTCCGGATGCACGGCGGAGGCATCGAGCGGATCGTCGCCGCCGGGGATGCGCAGAAAGCCGGCGCATTGCTCGAACGCCTTGGGGCCGAGCCGCGGCACATCCTTGAGCGCCTTGCGCGAGCGGAACGGCCCGTGCGCGTCGCGGTGCGACACGATGCTCTGCGCCAGTCCCGGGCCGATGCCCGACACGCGCGCAAGCAGCGGCGCCGACGCCGTGTTCAGGTCCACGCCGACGCCGTTCACGCAGTCCTCGACCACCGCGCCGAGCGAGCGCGACAGTTTGAATTCGCTGAGATCGTGCTGATACTGGCCGACGCCGATCGACTTCGGATCGATCTTCACCAGCTCCGCCAGCGGATCCTGCAGCCGCCGCGCGATCGACACCGCGCCGCGCAGTGTCACGTCGAGATCGGGCAATTCCTCCGACGCATAGGCCGAGGCCGAATAGACCGAGGCGCCGGCTTCCGACACCACGATCTTGTGCAGCTTGAGATCGGCGAGGCCCTTCACCAGCTCGATCGCGAGCTTGTCGGTCTCGCGCGAGGCGGTGCCGTTGCCGATCGCGATCAGCTCGACCTTATGCTTGCGCACGAGGTTGGCCAGGATGGCGAGCGCCTCGTCCCAGCGCCGCTGCGGCTCGTGCGGATAGATCGTGCTAGTATCCACAACCTTGCCGGTGGCATCGACCACCGCGACCTTCACGCCGGTGCGGAAGCCGGGATCGAGACCCAGAGTCGACCGCGCGCCCGCGGGCGCGGCGAGCAGGAGATCGCGCAGGTTGGACGCGAAGACACGCACGGCTTCCTCTTCCGCCGCGTTCCACAGCCGCATGCGCAGGTCGATCGACAGCGTGACGAAAATCTTGGTGCGCCACGCCCAGCGCACGGTCTCGGCGAGCCATTTGTCGCCCAGGCGGCCCTGATCGGCGATTGCATAGGCGCGCATGATGCGCAGCTCGTAGGCGCTGACCAGAGTGCGCGTCGCCGGATCGTCCGGCTCGACGGTGATGTCGAGCATCTCTTCGCGTTCGCCCCGGAACAGCGCCAGCACACGATGCGACGGCATCTTGCTGAAGGCTTCCGCGAACTCGAAATAATCGCTGAACTTGGCGCCCGCCTCCTTCTTGCCGTCGCGCACCGCCGACTTGAGGCGGCCGTTCGCCCACAGCTCCTCGCGCAGCGCGCCGATCAGGTCGGCATTCTCGGCGAAGCGTTCGATGAGAATGGCGCGCGCGCCGTCCAGCGCCGCCGCCGCATCGGCGACATTCTTGTCGGCCGAAATGAAAGGCTCGGCGCTGACCGCCGGCACATTCTGCGGCGCCGTCAGCAACAGGTCGGCCAGCGGCTCGAGGCCCGCCTCCTTGGCGATCTCGGCCTTGGTGCGGCGCTTGGGCTTGTACGGAAGGTAGATATCCTCGAGGCGGCCTTTGCTGTCGGCGGCCATGATCGCGGCTTCCAGCTTGGCGTCGAGCTTGCCCTGCTCGCGCACGGACTCGAGGATGACTTTGCGCCGCTCTTCCAGCTCGCGCAGATAGCGCAGCCGCTCCTCGAGGGTGCGAAGCTGCGCGTCGTCCAGTGATCCGGTGACTTCCTTGCGGTAGCGCGCGATGAAAGGGACGGTTGCACCACCGTCGAGCAACTCGACCGCGGCCTGCACCTGTTCTTCCTTCACTCCGAGTTCCGTGGATATGCGCGCCTGTATGGAAGTCATCAAAAAAGCACCTCACAAGGACGTCGAGAGACACTCTCGCCGAATCAGGCGGCGGATATGGGGCGCGCGCCTTTGATTCTTCAAGCCGCCGTCGGTGTTATCCAGCGTCTCGCGCGCAGCAATAATCACCACCAGCCGGGCGAACGAGCGCGTGACCCTAGCGGCCATCCTGCGCAGGTCAAGGCGGAGAGCTTCGGCTCTCCGCAGCCGTCCACACGTGGCTATCCACGGTAAAATGGACCAATCGACAAGATCAGATGCTGATGCGCTGATTACCGCTTTGACAGCTCGCCAGTCCGTCAGCCTCCGGCGATGGCAATCTCCAGCGGGAAGTCGTCGACGACCTCGCGCCCGCTGTCTGTAATGATGAATGTGTGGCCGAGGAAAATACCGAACAGGCCGTCGGCGGTGATCGGGTTGGGCTCCGCCATGATCACCATGCCGGGCTTGAGCACCTGCTCGAAGTCTTCGGCGGATACATGCTCGGCGACCACGTGCGGCTTGTCGGTGACCAGATCGATGCCGTGGCATTGCGTCGGGCGCGACTGATAGCCGTTGTCGCGAAAGAACTTGCTCGCAGTGCGCATCGCTTCCACCGGCTTGCCCGGCGCGATTTCCGCGACGATGCGGTGATAGCCCGGCAGCGTGACGTCGTTCCAGAACGCCTTCACCATCTCGGTCGGCTCACCGATGCAGATCGGAGAGCCTATCTGCGCCGTATAGCCGCGATAGCCGGCAGCGAGCTCCATGTTGATGATGTCGCCTTTCTGCAGCACGCGACCGGAGGGGCGCGGATTGCCGAAGACCTGCGCCGGATTTGCCATCGGCGTCGAACCGATGATCAGGAAGTCGATATCGCCGCCGCCATCAAGAATCGCCGCGCCCGCCGCTGCGCGCAGCTCGTATTCCTTCACGCCCGGCCGTGCGCGCGCGACCATCGCATCCATCGCGTTGCGGCACAGCACGCCGGCCTTGCGGACGCAGTCCAATTCCTCGGCGCTGTGGATCGACAGCAACTCGTGCAGGAAGCCCTTGGTGAAGATCAGCTCGGCATCGGGCAAGTTTTCGCGCAGCACATTGTACTGGTTCACCGGCATGTAATCGGCATGGCGCGGATCGATCTCCATCAACCCGATACGGCCACGCTCCAGCTTCAGCTCACGCAGACGCTCAACCATGACGTCGGCATAGCGTCCGTTGCGGCTATGGCGCACGTCCTGGACGGCGACCTCGACCTGCCGCCGCACGGCTTCGGCATGCGTGCCGCCCATCGAATAGATCAACGTCGGCTCGCCATGCAGCGGGACGAGCACGTAGCTCGCCAGCGCATGCCATTCCCAATGGCCGGTGAGCCACAGCATTCCGCCGCCGAAGCTCCAATGGCTCGGCCCGCCAGGCACGATGACTGCATCGAGCTTCTGCTCGCGCATCTTATCGCGCAGCGCGCGGTAGCGGCGCTCGTACTCGCCCTTGGAGAACTGCTCCCACACCGCGTCGCGGTAGTACGGAGTGTCCCGCATGTTCGCGAAAGGCAGGGATTGGTCGAGCTTGGTGCGCACGACCTCCCATGGCTGCGGGCCGATGCGCGGGGGCACGATGGTCATTGTGTCAATTCCTTGGTGGCAATAACGAGCATGCTCGGCGGGTGCGAACCCGCCGAGCATGTATGGAACGCCGATCAGTCAATCGGCTTAATATCGGCCTGCTTGGCGAGGTCGATGGTCGCGGCCATGTCGTCCTTGAAGAACTTCCCAAACTCGGCGACGCTCATCTGCGCCGGCTCGACGCCGAGCTTTGCCAGTCTCGCCACGAGCGCCGGATCGCTCAGCGCCTTGTTGGTCACGTCATGCAGTTTCTGCACGATATCGGGCGGCGTTTTAGCCGGCACCGACAGCCCGTTCCAGAAACGGAAGACCGCATCCGGATAACCCGCTTCAACGATCGACGGCACGTTCGGCAACAGCGCCACGCGCTTCGGCGCGCTCACGGCCAAGAGCGTCAGCTTGTCATTGTTGAGCGCGGCGGCGGCCGCCGCCAAAGGAAGGAAATAGAAATCGATTCGTCCGGCCATCACCTCTGTCAGCCCGCCATCTCGGAACGGAATGTGGCGAACATCGATCTTGGCAGCGAGACGGAAGCGCTCGCCTGCCATGTGCGACGACGAGCCGATGCCTGCGGAGGCGAAGGTCAGGGTGCCCGGCTTGGCTTTCGCGGCAGCGACGAGATCGGCGACCGTCTTGAAGCCGCTCGCTTTGGAAGCAACGAGCAGGTTCGGCGATGTCCCGATCAAGACGACGGGAATGAAATCGCGAACCGGGTCATAGGGCAGTGACTTATGCAGCACGCTCTCGGTCGCCATCGACGATGTGCTGGCCACCATCGTGTAACCGTCGGGATCTGCCTTGGCGACCGTGGCAAAGCCGAGGGTGCCGCCGGCTCCAGGTCTCGAATCGATGACCATGGCCTGGCCCACGAGCTGCGAAACCTGGTCGACGACGACGCGCGTCACGGTGTCCGAAGCGCTTCCGGCGGGAAATGGATTGATCACCCGTATTGCCCGGGTGGGCCATTCCTGCGCGTGGACCGTTGCAGCGGCCAACAGTATTGCGGGGAGAAGAGCAGAGAGCGCGTGACGAAGTGATGCGCGCAGCGTCGATACGAACGCGGACATAGTTCGGCCTCGGTGACGTTTTCCGGGCGGAGGATGTTTGTTGGAGCTTTTGAGGCCCGCCCTGCCTTGCAGCGCATACTTGCAGACAACAATGCCACAAACAAGCCGAGTGTGCGTTCGGTCCTGCCCACATGGCGGGACGCGGCTTGCAGGTGAGAAATGTCGGCCGCGCGCGGGGTCAGTCCTGCAAGAACTGCGGGTTGATGCCGCGCAGTTGGGTCCAGGCCTTGAGCGCTTCACGCGTGATTTCGCTGTGCCAGTTCGGCTTGGCTTTCCGATCTGCGTGCAGGCCGGTTGCCTTCGCGGTCTCGACGACCGCGAGTTCGCGCCGCTCGATTGCTTCCAAAAGCGCCTTTGCCCACGCGATGCAATCCTGCGTCACCATCGAGCCCGGCTCGATATCGCACATCAGCCGGCAGGCATCGGATACGCTGAATTTCTGTGTAAGCTTCCACGCGCCGCTGATGGTCGGCTTTGGCGCGACCGGCTGCTCGCGCGGCGCCTCGGGCGTCTTCTGCGGCATGACCATGACGGCCGCAAGGCACACGCTGGCGACAACTGTGCAATATGCGACGGCCATTGCGATCGGGGCGCTGATGCCGGATTGGATGGCCCACAGCGTGTCCGCGACGGCGAAAGTCGCCCCGGCGATGACAACCGTGACGCCGAGGCGCCCGAAACGATCGAGCGCGTCCTTCAAGTCCGCAACCGTCTTTCGGATAATGGCCGGGCTTGCGTCGATCTGTGCGTCGCCCGTCAGCGCAACAAGCTCTTGTCGGCCCTGGACACTGGACTGGTCGGATTGCAGCTCGGACACGAATGTTCCCAAATCACACGGCGGCAGTGTCACTGCCTATTCGCACTTGGCGCCCGGGGTCAAATGCGGGTGTGTATAAGCCGTCGGGGATATTCGCCGACTTGACCGCGCTCAGTGGCCCGTGGCCGTGCCGGTCCCCCTGCGCAGGAAGTTCTTGGCCAGCGCGTGGTAGATGCCTTCGGGACAGACGAGACGTGACGCCGCGTAGGCGATCAGCGCCGCGGCCATCAGCGGGATAACCATCGCGTGGTTGTCAGTCATCTCGGTGACGATGACGAAGGCTGTGATCGGCGCCTGCACCACGCCGGCGAAATAAGACACCATGCCGAGCAGGATGATCGGTTCGACCGGCCCGGTTGGGAAAAACTGTGCGATGTTGGCGCCGAGCCCGGCACCCACGGCAAGCGAGGGCGCAAAGATGCCCCCGGGAATGCCGCTGATGGTGGAGAATGTCGTGGCGATGAACTTGAGCGGCGCAAATGTCGCGGCGAGCGGCACGCCGCCTTCCAGCGCTGCTTTCACCTGGTCATACCCGGTGCCATAGACGGTATTGCCCGACACGATGCCGCAGATCGCCACCGCGAGACCGCAACCGAAAGCAAACGGGATCGGGTTTCGTTTGATCGCGCCGCCTGCAACTCCCGGCAAACCGCGCGCCATTAAAATGACAATGCGGCTGAAAACGCCGCCTGCGAAGCCGCCGGCAACGCCGCAGAGCGGCACCGCCAGCCAGTCGACGCCGTTGCGGAGCATCTGCGGCGTGCTGCCGAAGTAGGCGTAGTTGCCGACCAGGGCCAGCGACGTGAGGCCGGCGGCGATCACCGCGGCGATGATCAGGCCGCTGGTGCGAGTCTCGAACGTGCGGCTCATCTCTTCGATGCCGAAGACAATGCCGGCCAGCGGCGTGTTGAACGCCGCGGCGACGCCGGCGGCCGCACCGGCCAGGATCAATCCGGGCTGGCGGCGCGGTGACATTCGGCCGATCGCGAACATGATCGAGGCGCCGACCTGGACCGTCGGACCTTCGCGGCCGGCGGAAGCGCCGCACAAAAGGCCGAGCAGCGTGAGCAGCACCTTGCCGACGGCGATACGGATCGACACAAGGCCGCCGCGCGCGTCTTGCTCGCTCAATTCGCGCGCGGCGATGGCCTGCGGAATGCCGCTGCCCTGCGAATTCTGGAAATAGCGATTGGTGAGAAAGACCGACAGCGCGAAGCCGAGCGGCGTGACGATCAATGACGCGTAGCGCCATTTCGCCACGAGCAGATGAAATTCGGCCTGCACCCAATCGGCTGCGAGCGCCAGCGCCACCGCGACCGCGCCCACCGTGACGCCGCCGACCACAAACACGGCGCGCCGCTGCCAGCGCGCTGACGTCACTTTGACCGAGCGCAGATGCCGATAGGAGAGGAACTGTCTCATAAAGTCCGGGCTCCCAGATCGCAACGAGGCGCGTGCGTTTACCGATAAATCGGCTTGTACGCCTTGGCGGCGATCTGCGCCTGGATGTCGCCGGGGTGCGGGACGCGCGCCAGACCATGGTCATAGATGTATTCGGCGATCTTGGCCGCGACATGCAGTGACGCGGACAGGATCTGGCTTTGCGGCGGATAGATCAGCCCCTTCTCAAGGCTGTCCTCGCCCACCTGCTCGGCGACCGCGCGGGCGGCGACGATGAACATCTCCTGCGTCACACGCGTAGCTTCGGTCGCATAGACCGCCATGCCCAAAGCCGGGAAGATATAGACGTTGTTGCCCTGGCCGGGGACAAAGACCTTGCCCTCGATCTCGACCGGCGGATACGGACTGCCGCTGGCGAAAACCGCCTTGCCCTTCGACCACCGGTAGGCCTCATCGGCGGTGCATTCGGAGCGCGACGTCGGATTCGAGTATGGGAAGATGATCGGCCGTTCGTTGACCTCGGACATCGCCTCGATCACCTGCTGATTGAACAGCTTCGGCACGGTGCTGACGCCGATGATCGCATTTGGCCGGAGCGCCCTCACCGCCTCGGCGAAGTCGCCAATCGGCGCGTGGTCAACCGCGAACGGCCTTTGGAAGTCGGCAAGGTCCTTGCGCGACGACACCATCAGGCCATTGACGTCGAACAGGGCGTTGCGCTTGCGCGCGTCCTTGATGTCGAGGCCTTCCAGCGCCATCGCCTGCGCCAGCAATTCGGCGATGCCGGTCGCCGCCGAGCCGCCGCCGAGAAACAGGATGCGCTGGTCTGCGAGCTTGCCGCCGGTGATGCGCAGGCTGGCATAGATGCCCGCCAGCGCCACCGCCGCAGTGCCCTGGATGTCGTCGTTATAGGTGCAGACCTTGTCGCGATAACGGTCGAGAATTGGGACGGCGTTGAAGTTGGCGAAGTCTTCCCATTGGATGCAGCACTTCGGATAGAGCTCCTGCACGGCTTCGACGAATTCGCCGATGAAGGCGTGATAGTCTGCGCCGCGCACGCGTTCGCGGCGCAGGCCAAGATAGAGCGGATCGGCGAGCAGGCCCTGGTTGTTGGTGCCCACATCGAGTGTGATCGGCAGGCAGACTTCGGGCGGCACGCCGGCGCAGGCCGTGTAGAGCGACAGCTTGCCGATCGGGATGCCCATGCCGCCGACGCCGAGATCGCCGAGGCCGAGGATGCGCTCGCCATCGGTAACGACGATGAAGCGCACGTCGTCCTGAGGCCAGTGGCTGAGCAACTCCTTCAGCCGCCCTTTGGCGGTGATCGGCAGATAGACCCCGCGTGCGGCGCGGAAAATGTGGTCGAACTTCTGGCAGGCCTCGCCCACGGTCGGCGTATAGACCAGCGGCATGAAGGTCGCCGGGTCGGACATCAGGACGGCATAGAACAGAGTCTCGTTGCGCGCCTGCAGATCGGACAGCAGAAGATACTTCTGAAGATCGACCTCGAGGTTCGACATCTCGGCATGGATGCGGGCGACCTGATGCTGGAGCGAGCTCGGCGTCGGCGGCAGAAGCCCTTCCAGACCGAAGCGGCGGCGCTCGTCTTCGGTGAAGGCGCTTCCCTTATTGGTGCGCGGATTGCGGAGAAGCGCGTATCCCGAACGCGTTAGATCAAAAATCATGGTCAGCCGTCTGTCCCGTAAAAGGCAAGGCAATTGCAAAGATTAGCAGACGCAACGCATAGTTGGCCCGCGATATCTAGTCCCCCGTGACACTGCTTTAAATCGTCACGCGCGCCGTATCCATCCGGTTGAGCGTGCATTGGGGGGATAGCTGTGATGCGATCGCGGCCGGGAGGACAATGCCCCCGACCGCACAAGCCGGCAAACTGCCTTGGCCGGCCATCCCCTCGCCCGGTCGGCACGGCGTCCCTCGCAAGAGGTAATTGCCGCAGATTCGCGCCGCATGCTTCGCTCGGCAAGGTCCGCAATCGGGTTCGGGGGGCGACGATGCGCATCATATCGGCCGGGCTGATATTGCCTGTATTTTGGGCCGTTTATGCTGCACCTGCGGTCGCCGCGCCGTTTTGTTCGCCCAGCAGCAACAGCGCGCGCATCCTGACCAAGCCGTCTCCGAACGCGCTGCACCCGGACTGGCGCGGGGATAACTTCGTCGGGACCGGCTGGAGCCTCACACCGAAGAAGATCGTCACCAACGTGACCGGACGCTATGCCTTCGGGGATCTGCACGGATCGCGCGGCGGAATCGTCAATCGCGATATCTATGTGCTGCTGTCGGAGTGGGATTGTTCGGGAATTCCCAGCGGCGCCCCCGCGCCTGCTCCCGCCGCCACGGCCGATGCCACAAACTTCGACGGCACGTGGGAGCGTCTCGGCACCCAATGCGAGGCGTCGCACACGCGCACGAGCGGCGATTACTTCACGATTCTTGGCGCCGCTTATGCACCCAGTGAAGGCGTCACCTGCGCCAACATGTCGCTCAAACGCCCGGCGGGGAATGTTCTTGAGGTCGCAGCCCAGTGCGGTCCGGCAGGGCAAGGAGCGTTGCAGCCGATCCGACACCACTATCGGCTCCGCGGCGGATTGATCGAGGAGACGGCGGGCGCCGGCGTAAGGGCGCGTTACGAAAAATGCGACGCCCTCGCCTCAGGCGGCACCGATATGCCGCTGCCCTGTGCGGACAGCGCCTATGCCTTCGCCGACATCTCGGGCACTTCTCTCTATCAACCGATCCTCAAGATCAGATACGACGTCAAGGCGATCGAAGCGGCGCCAGGCCAAGCGTCCTGGCATGCGGTCAAATGCGATGCCGCCGGCCGCGTGGCGCGTATCGACAAGTTCGTCCTGGGCAAGCTCACCAGCACGACCGTGCCCGAATATGTCGGCGCCACCTCGTTCGTAAAGTCGATGATCATGTCGTCGCCGGATGGGGGTCTGCTGACGACCGCCCTTATCACGCGCGACGGCAGCAACCGGCCGGTGAGGGTCGAGTCAAAGGGGGCCGACGGGACATCGAAGAACGCGGCGACATTCGCCTATGAGGCCGACCGTCAGATTGTGCAGGTTTTCGACGGCGCGAGCGGCCAACTGACGTCGCGATGGGAGCGCTGGTTCTACCCGGATGGCCCGGTCCGCATCTGGAAGGTGTTCTACCCCACATATTGGTATGAATACCAGTATTCATCGCCGGCCGGTCGAATGCTGGTGAGATACAAGGGAGACAAGAACGGCGCCTTTTGGAAGACTACGTTCCAACATGACGCGTGGCAAAACGTCGTCAGCGAGAGCAGCATCGCGCTCAACGATACGACCGACACCGTCAGCAAGACTGGGGCCTACGCCCACGGCGATCTCGTGAAGGAAGTTGCCCTCCTCAAGAACGGCGACAAGCTGGAATGGCAGAGCCTTTACGACGAGCAGCACAATTGCACGGAATCACGCCTGACCGCGAACGGGCGCTACGTAGTGAAGTTCGTCGTGACCCGGAACGGCTCCGCATTGCAAGGGACGACCGCCTACGCACCGGACGGCCACCTGCTCGCGACCTATCCTGGCTTGGTCATGCGTTATATTCATCGCGATGGATCGCCGATTGATGGCGGAGCATTCAAGAAGAGCGCCAACGGCATGCTCTGGTAGCGCCACCGCGAGGATCGCGCGCAGGCGCCGCCGACGCCACGAAACATCCCGGATTACGACCCGTCGGCCTCCCGCCAAACGCTGCGCTATACTGGGCGGCGCCGTTCGCCTGCGGGAGGGTCCATGCGTCTCATTATTTGCGTCATTGCTGCAGCGATCGGCCTTACCGGGCATTGGGCCTCCGCGCAGACCGGCGGCAAGGCGGCGGCGTTCTGGACATCGGTGCAGGCCAACTGCAATGCGACCGCGGCGAAGCCTGCCGGCGCGCTCGGCCGCAACATTGCGCAGGCCGCAATCGCCGAATTCGACAGCTTCGGCGGCCACAAGATTGATGCCGACGGACGCCTGTTCCACTTCGGCCTGACCGAGGCCGAGAACGGGCCGGAGAATGGACGTGCCCGCGCAGAAGCGAGCCTTGGCCGTCTCGGCTGGTGGCAAGTGATGAAATACTGGCGGGCGCTCTACGGCAACGACATCGACAAGATCACCGACCAGCTCGAAGTGCGCGCCTATCGGGACGCCTCGACGTCAAGCGATGGAGCGCAGACCGCTGCGCGTCTCCCAATCGATTTCGGGCCGCTCCTGCGCGCGACACAGAGCGTGGCCGATCCCGAGATGCGTGAGGCCCTGCGCGAAACAATCATCCGCTCGGCTCTCATCGATACATCCTGGTCGGCCGCCTTCATCAGCTACGTGATACGGCAGGCGGGAGTTACCGCCGATAAATTCCAGTTCGCCAACGCGCATCGCGTCTATATCTACGATGCCGTCGCGACGAGCGCGGCGGAGCTCGCGCTCCAATCCGACGCCCACATCTACCGCGCCTGCCCGCTCGGAACGACCAAGCCACGCGTCGGCGATCTGATCTGCGATCAGCGCGAGCCTGCGCTCGCCGACGCCAGTGATGCGGCTGTCCGCGAGCGCATTTGGAGTGAACTTTCCGGCAGCGTCAGCGCCCGCACCGTGCGGCATACGCATTGCGAGGTGGTCGCCCACATCGATGCGTCGGCGCACAAGATGTACACGATCGGCGGCAATGTGCTAAACGGGGTGGCGGCCCGGAAGCTCAATTTGCGCCATGGCCTTACCTTCTCGCCGGTGCAGAAGGGCCACTGCGGCGGCGCCGGCGCTTGGACATTGCCCGAGCCCGCCGCCGATATGCCACAGATGCAGGGCAAATGTTCCCTCAACGATCAGAAGTGGTTCGTGCTGCTGCAACTGCGCTGAAAGGCACCATGCGGGGTGCGCTCGGACGCCAGTTGTGCCACGATCCCGCCGGGCGATCGTTGCTGTCATTCGAATCGGGGGAACTCACGTGCTTGCTTCACGCCGGTATGTTTCCGCCAGATCAGCCTTGCTGCTTGCGGCAGGCATTGTTTTGACCTGCGCCGCCTCGATAGGGGCCGCCCGGGCGCAAAGTTCTGAAGCCGCCTGCGACAACGCGGCCAACATCGCCGTGCTGCCGGCGCCTCTCTCGCCATGGAAGGGTGCGCCGCTGCGGGTGATCGTTGCTGCCGAGAAGCCGGTCACCGCCGAGCTATCGCTGGTCGCCCCGGACGGAAGCGTGGCGGCAACCTCGCGCCACCGCCATGATGGCCCTCCTTACTTCTGGTATGCCGACGTCAGCGCGCCCGCCGCGGGGACGTGGCGCGCGCGGCTCACAACATCTGAATGCGGCACCGTCACACGCGAGATCGCCGTGCGCGCCGACCGGCCGCCTGCGCCGCGCGCCGTGGCGGGCAGTGTCTGGCCCGTGCGCCACGCCTGGACGCGCGCGACCGAAAATCTGTTCTCCGCGTGGATCGAGAAACTGTTCGACGATCCGCTCGACGCGACGCCGTCGTGGCCTGCTCTGCACGAGGTGCTGCGCGACCGCAAGCGCAACGTCCTGTTCGACTATCTCGGACTTGGCGAAGACGAGATGAAGATGGTGCTGCGGCCTGATTGCGCCGACCTGCCCTACTTCCTGCGCGCCTACTTCGCATTCAAGATGGGCCTGCCGTTCGGCTTCTCGAACTGCTCGCGCGGCGGCGGCGGAAGAGCGCCGCAGTGCTTCCAGTGGTATAGCATCCAGAATGCGCGGGCGGAGCGTCCGTCGACGACAGGGCAAGAGGCTGACACAGCGTCGAAACGCGCCGGTCTCGTGCCCGGGTTCGGCCAATTCATGCATACCGTCGCCGATACGGTGCACTCCGGCACCGCGCGCACCGCATTGAACTCCGACAACACCGATTACTATCCCGTGGCACTCAGCCAGCAGACGCTGCGGCCGGGCGTCGTCTATGCCGATCCCTATGGGCATGTTCTGATGATCGTGCGGCGCGTGCCTGAAAAGGATGGATCTGCCGGCATCATCCTCGCGGTCGACGGACAGCCCGACGGCACCGTCGCGCGCAAACGCTTCTGGCGCGGCAATTTCCTGTTCGCGCAGGATCCCGCGCTGGGCGGCCCCGGCTTCAAGCGCTTCCGCCCCGTCATGCGCGAACCAAACGGCGCTTTGCGGCGCCTGACCAACAGCGAGATCGCCAAGAATCCGCAATACGCCGACTTCTCGCTCGAACAGTCGAAACTGGGCGTCGAGGCGTTCTACGACCGCATGGACGACGTGATGTCGCCCGAACCGCTCGATCCGATGGCGGCGCTGAAGGACGCGATCGACTCGCTCGATGAGCAGGTGAAGGTACGCGTGACGTCGGTCGAGAACGGACGCAAATTCTTAAACAGCGGGCGTGGCGAAGCCAGCATGCCGGACGGTCCGACGATCTTCGAGACCATGGGCGCATGGGAGGATTTCTCGACGCCATCGCGCGATCTACGTCTGCTGATCGCAATCGACGTGGTGAGGCATTTCCCGGAGCGCATCGCCCGGCGGCCCGATCGCTATGCGATGCCGCAGGGAAAGAGCGTCGCAGAGGTGCAAGCCGCGTTGCAGAACGAACTCGCATCGGAGCTTGCCACGCGCAAATTCACCTATCCGCGCACCGACGGCTCGACGTGGACGCTCACGCTCAAGGATGTGGTCGACCGCATGCCCGAACTCGAGATGGCGTACAATCCGAACGATTGTGTCGAGTTGCGCTGGGGTGCGTCACCCAATAGCAACGAAGCCGCCACATGCCGGCGGCACGCGCCCGCCGCGCAGCACGCAAAGATGCTGAAATATCGCGTTTGGTTCCACGAGCGGCGGCGACCGCCGCGCGCATGAGCGCGACGAAACTGATTGTTCCTGGCCCACGATCACTGACCGCGGGCACCTGGACGGCGGGCGCCACGCACCCGCCGTCGCCGATGAGTCAGTCTGCCGACGCCTCAGTGCGTATGTTGCGCGATAAGTTGGTCGGCGACGTCGTTCAGGTCATTACCGACGAAGTCCGGCTGCGGACCGACGCCCAGGAGATCGTTACCCGGACGCTTGATCAGCGCCGCGCTCCAGCCTGCAGCGACGGCGCCAAGCGTGTCCCAGGTATGACATGCGATAAGGCACATCTCCGACGGCCGCGTGCCTAGCTCTTTTTCGACATAGCCGTAAGCCTCGCGCGAGGGCTTGTGATGCTTCACGCCGTCGGCGCTGAAGCGGCGCTCAAAAAGATCGGCGATGCCGCCATGCTCGAGCTGGCGCGTCTGAACCTCCAGCAGATTGTCGGTCAGCGTGAAGAGCCGGAAGCCTGCGTCACGCAGCTTGCGGAGTGCCGCGGGCACTTCCGGGTGCGGCGGCATCGTGGAGAACTTGTCGGTGAGCTCCTTCTTGTCCTTGTCCCCGATTTTGATTCCCCGCGTATCAGCCAGCATTTTCATCACCGCCGCGCCGATGTCGGTGAACGGCACGTAGCAGCCGGCGACCGTCAACGCGGCGGAATACAGGATGAGATCGGCGAACCACAGGCGCATGGCGCCCTCGTCGCCGAAAATGCGCTCGAAGGTCGGGTTCATCGTTTCAAGATCGAGAAGCGTTTCGTTGACGTCGAAGACAATCAAGGGAAGGCCGGCCATTGGTCTCAACTCCTGTTAATCCGCTCGGTCGCTCCCCAGCCCTTCAGTGCTTCTTCAGCCGATCGCGATGCGCCGCCTGCTTGGCACGATTGCCGCAAACCGCCATGCTGCACCAGCGTCTTGACCGGCTCCGCGTGCGGTCGGCGAACATCAGCGTGCAGCTGTGGCCCTCGCATGCTTTGATGCCGGTGAAATCCTCCTCACACACGAATTTGGCCAACGCTTCGCCGATCGGGAGCAGAAGCGATTCAGGCGATCGCCAGCGCCGCATCGTCTGCAGGTCCAACCGATCGCCGGCGTCATTGTGATGGCGTGTGATCCGTGCGAACGCCTCGTCGCGTTCCAGGAGCTTGTTCAGAGGCTCCAATTCGCGCAGCGCCCTGGGCGTGAGGGGCCGGCCCATGTGCTTGCGCACGATGCCTCTGAACCACTCGCGCAGTGCACGGGCCTGATCGGCGACCTTGTCCAACTCACCTGGCATCGCGCGCGCCTTCAGTTCATCCAACGTATGCGCCGGCACGAGCTTGGCTTGAGCCAGCCAGCGCAAAAGACCCTCACCGTCATCGAGCCAGTCAACACGTGTATCGACCGGCGTCGCGACGGAGTTCACGAAATCGAGGCCGAGCGAGTCGGCGATGAAAATCGCGGGCAGTCTGTGCTGCACGGTTGGCCCCCCTCCAAAGCAGGCACCAACCACATAACCTTTTAGACGACCGTTGACAAGTTATCGCTCGCGCATCATAACCTTCTTAACTCTATTTTACTGGTTATCATCCTTTCGCTGATCTTAGGAGTAAAAGATGGCGGCCGAGAAATTGAATGTCGTGCTCGCTCACGGAGCATGGGCGGACGGGTCGAGCTGGGCGCGCGTCATAACGGCGCTGAAGACGGATGCCTCCGTGAATGTCGTCGCCGCGCCGCTACCGCTGACGTCTCTCACCGACGATGTCGCCGCACTCAACCGCAGCCTGGATCGGACAGAAGGGCCGATCATCGTGGCGGCGCACGCTTATGCCGGTGCGGTCATCGCCCTTGCACGTCCGGAACGAGTGAAGGCGCTCGTCTATGTGACCGCTCTCGCTCCCGACGAGGGCGAGAAAGTCGCCGATGTATTTTACCGCCTCGAGCCTCACCCTCAAGCGCCAAAGCTCGCACCGGATAGCAATAATTTGATCTGGCTGCCCGAGGCAGCCTTTGCGACGGCTTTCGCGCAACACGCCTCCGCAAGCGATCAAGCGGTTCTCGCCGCGGTGCAGCGACCGATATCGCTCACCTGCATCACGGTTCCCGTCGGGCGCCCGCTGTGGAAAGTCGTTCCGACTTGGTTTCTGCTTGCCGAAGAGGATCGCATGATCGTCCCGGCGACGCAGCGCTTCATGGCGGAGCGCATGAAGGCGACGATAAAGGCGCAGCCGGTCGATCACACGCCCATCGTCACGGCCCCGGAAACGGTTGTCGATCTGATCGGCGATGCGATCCGCGCCGTACGCCGCGGCTGACGCGAGTCGTAGCGAAAAGACATCGCGGACTATCGCGTTCGCACGATAACCGCTTTGTAACGATGCGTTCGGTTATCCGAAGAGGAGAAGTTTTCATGACGCCTGTCAAATATCAAACGGCCGATGCCGATGGTTTCAAGGTTTTCTTTCGCGAGGCGGGCCCGGGCGATGGACCGAAGCTGCTGCTGCTGCACGGTTTCCCGACCGCAGGCCATATGTTCCGCGACCTGATCCCGCTTCTTGCCGATCGATTCCGTGTTGTCGCCCCTGACCTGCCCGGCTTCGGCCAGTCCGACATGCCACCGCGAGATACGTTCCCCTACACCTTCGACAATGTCGCTCGCGTGATCGAGCGTTTCACCGAGGTCATCGGCTTCGATCGGTTCGCCGTGTACGCTTTTGACTATGGTGCGCCGACAGGGTTCCGGCTCGCGGTCCGCCATCCCGAACGGATCACGGCCATCATCTCGCAGAACGGGAACGCCTACGAAGAAGGGCTCAGCGAAGGCTGGGGTCCCGTCAAGGCTTATTGGCAAGACCCGTCGGAAGCGAACCGGAAAGCCCTCCGCTCATTCCTCCGTCCGGAGACGACCCATTGGCAATACACGCAGGGCGTCCGCGATCAAACACTGGTGTCGCCGGACGGCCAGAACCTCGACAACTTCTATTTGGCCCGCCCCGGTGCGGATGACATCCAGCTCGACCTGCTCGGCGATTACAAAAGCAACGTCGCTCTCTATCCGGCATTTCAGGACTACTTCCGCACGCACCGGCCACCGCTCCTGGCGGTATGGGGAAAGAACGACCCCTTCTTCGTGCCCGCCGGCGCCGAGGCGTTCAAGCGCGACATTCCGAACGCTGTCGTCCGTTTCGTGGATACCGGCCACTTCGCCCTGGAAACGCACGCGCCCGAGATTGCCGCCAGCATCCGCGATTTTCTGAAGTGACACGATGACGCCGTTGGGCCCCCGCGCCGGATAGACACATATCCGGGGCATGCACGCCAATCCAATTTCAAAATTGCACGAGAAAAATCATGACAAAATCGGTCGCGATCGTCACCGGCGCCAGTTCAGGCATCGGCAAGGCCACGGCACTGCGGCTCGCCCGCGACTTTGAAGCCGTCGTCCTTGCGGCGCGAAGCGGCGGACGCCTGGGTAGTGTCGGAGAGCAGGTTAAAGCAGTCGGCGCCGAACCACTCGTGATCGAGGTCGACTTGATGGCACCGGCGGCCGCCGAGATCGTTGTGAAGCAGGCGCTGGACCGCTTCGGCCGCATCGATGCGCTGGTCAACATCGCCGGCGCCGTCCCCGGGCTCGATGTGTTCCAGATGACCGACGAGCAGTGGAACAAGGGCATGGAGCTCAAATTTCACGGCGCGCGGCGGCTCACCATCCGCGCCTGGGACGCGCTCAAAGCATCGAAGGGAGCGGTCGTGTTCATTTCGGGTAATGCCGCCGTCATCCCCAAGCCTGGCGCCGCTGCGGTCGGCGTCATCAATGCGGCCATCGAAGCCTTGGCCAAGGCCTTCGCCGAACGAGGCATCGCCGATGGGGTCCAGGTGAACAGCGTCTCGCCCGGCGCCATCATGACCGGACGCCGGCTATCGATGCTTGAAAACGCCGCCGCTTCCAGGAAAATCGCGCTCGAGGAAGCCAAAACGCAGTTCCTCAAGCAGGCTGGCGTCAGCCGGTTCGGAGATGCGGAGGAAATCGCGGACCTCATGGCTTTCGTCGTATCGCCAGCAGCGCGCTGGATGACGGGCACGGTGCTCCGCATGGATGGCGGCGAGGTCAAGTCGGTCTGACCCGCGGAGGAGTCGGCGCGTGCAACCGCGGGATTTGCGACCGATTGCGATGGGGCGGCCATGGCACATCTTAGAAGTTCGACTGAACGATTGAATTTGTTCTCCGACGCGGTGTTCGCCGTGCTCATAACCGTGCTCGTCCTGGAACTGCACCCGCCGGAACGGCCCACATTCAAGGCGCTCCTGCTGCTCTGGCCGACATGGCTCAGCTACGCGGTGAGCTATGTGTTCATCGCGATCGTCTGGGCCAATCATCACCACCTTATGCGCTACGCGACGGAAGTCACGCCGCGGCTGATGTGGTTCAATTTCGGTCACCTGTTCTCGGTGTCTCTGCTGCCGCTGTCCACCGCCTGGATGGCCGTGAGCGACCTGGCGCCGCAGCCCGTCGCCTTCTATGCCGCGGTCTTCTTCCTCGTGAATGCCACGTATATCGCGCTGATCTGGGAGACCTTGGAGCGAGGGCCGGCCCGCGAACTCTCTGCGAAAGAGCGCAGGGTCATGCGCATCCGCTCGATCGTCACGCTCGTCATCTTCGCGGTCGCCGCGGGCGTTGCGCTTAAATTTTCAGTGGTTGGACTTGGACTGTGTTGCTGCTGCTTGATCGTCTATCTCAAGCCGGAAGCGCCGGGTGCCAGCACACCGTCCGTCCCCTAAACCGCCAACAAGGCAGCCCGATCGATTGGCCGACGTTGCATCCGCGCTGTGGCTGCGCCGGCGCAGCGTGCTAACCGTTTGCTTCGCGGTCTTTTTCTGTCTGGCGCAGATGGATTTTGCTTCACGAGCGATCGGCCAGGACGCGGACGTGCTCTCGGCCGCCAAGGAAGCATCAAAGGCCGCCAAGCCCGGATCGGTCTTCAAGGAGTGCGCGACCGGCTGTCCTGTGATGATCGTCATTCCTCCAGGCAAATTCATGATGGGGTCGCCGCAGAACGAGCCGGACCGCGAAGCCGGCGAAGGTCCGCAGCACGAGGTTACGGGCGCAGAGCCATTCGCGGTCTCAAAATGCGAAGTGACATTCGCAGAATGGGATGCCTGCGTGGCCGCATCAGCCTGCCCGGGCGTCGCAGACGGTTGGGGACGCGGGCAGATGCCGGTGATCAACGTGACCTGGTACGACGCGAAACAATATGTGGCTTGGCTCTCGCAATTGACCGGGAAGGAGTATCGGCTTCTGACTGAAGCCGAATGGGAGTACGCGGCACGGGCCGGCTCCGGCACCCGCTATTCCTGGGGCGATGTTGCCGACGTTGATCGTGCTGATTGTGACGGCTGCGGCAGCCATTGGGATCTCCAGCAAACCGCGCCGGCCGGATCGTTCAAGGCGAACCCATTCGGGCTTTACGATATACACGGCAATGTCTGGGAGTGGGTTGAGGACACCTGGCACCAGAACTACGACAGTGCACCAAGCTACGCGTCAGCGTGGCTATCGGGCGGCGACCACAATTTCCGCGTCATCCGCGGTGGCTCTTGGCGCAACGAGAGCGCACTCGTACGCGCGGCCGTCCGCGTCGAACGCAACATTCACGTCCGATTCGACACGCTCGGCGTGCGAGTCGCGCGAACGCTGAAGCCTTGATTCATTTCGTCCCTCTTCAGGTCCCGCAGGCACCAAACGGGCGGAAAACAGTGCGAGGCAATGCAGTTCTCGCCCTAATCCTCCAACTGCCGGATGGTCTGGTTGGCGCGGCGCAGGCGGCCGCTTAGTTCGCGGCCGAGATTTGCGAGAAGCTTGATCGCCGCCGATGGACACTCGCTGGACAGCGCGTCGAAGTCGTGGTCGCTCAACACGTAGCAAACCAGTTCTTCGTCGGCGACGACGGAAGCGGAACGCGCGCCTTTGTCGAGAAGCGCGAGTTCGCCGAACACCGTTCCCGCCGTGAACGTCACCAGGCGGATGTCGCGGTTGCCGGCCTTGAGCCGCACGCTGGCAAGCCCGCGTGCGATGAAGAAGATCTCGTGGCCTGGCGCGCCCTGCTCGAAAACGGTGAGACCTTTCGGATAGACGATGCGACGCAGCCGCCCTTTGACCGCGCCGATCTCGGCCGGCGAAAAACCGCCGAGAAGGCCGATCTGCTCGACGGCGATCTCTTCCACCGGCTCTGCGTCGCGGAAGGCCTCGTTCAGCAGGCTGTCTTCGGCGAACTCCATCGCGCGGTCAATGTCGCGGAAGGCATGCCGCGGGTCCACAACGCCACCGCCTTCGACATCTCCGGAGGGCCAGGCGCCGGAGATCAGAAGATCGATGTCGCGCGCCTGCAGCGTATTGCGGATCTCGGTCAAGATCTGCCGGCCGGTGCTGTCGATCTCGGTGACGCGGCGCAGGTCGACGATCACGGTGCGCGTCCCGCTCTCCGTCTCGCGCGCGATATCACGGCTCAGCCGCTCGGCGCTGCCGAAGAACAGCGCGCCCTGCAGTTCCGCCACCAGGATGAGTCCGCCTCTGCGCTCGAGGAATTCCGCCTGCCGCGCCGGCCGCATCTTGCGCGAATGCACGGTATCACAGCGGAACGAGCGGCGGATCACCGAGCGGCTCATGCGCAGGATGAACAGCACGGCGGCGAGCGCGACGCCGATGAACACCGCCAGCACGATGTTCACTGCGACACACAACACTGCGACCAGAACGGTGACGCCGATGTCGAAGGCGACGGCATTCCGTGCCGCTGGCGGCCCCGCGGCGATCTGCTTGAGACCGCGCAGCGTCCAGGGATCGATGTGCTGGACGGCGACGACCATGATGGTCGCGGACAGCACCACGCGCGGCAAGTAGCCGACGATGGGAAACAGCGCCGTCAGCATGGCAAGGATGAGCGCGGCGTTGAACAGCACCGACAGCGGCGTGCGGCCGCCGAAGGCGCGATTGGCGACGCTGGCGCCGATATTGATGCCGCTGGTGATGCCGCCGACGCCGCCAGCGATTGCGTTGGCGAGCCCGAGGCGAACCAGGAGCACGTTGCTGTCCGGCTGCGCGGCGCCCGGCTTGGCGACAAGCTTCGCGCAAAGCAGCAGATCGATCGCCACCACGATCGCCAGGCCGAGCGCGCTGAAGACAATGGTCGGCGCGGTCGCAGCAAAGCTCGCGGGCGTCGCAAGCGCGGCCATGCTCGGCCAGACCGCTGCGATGTCGTAGGGCGCGGCGGCGGCGCCGATCGCAGGGCCGAGCTGGGCCGAAAGCTGCGCCGCGACAAGCGCATAATAGAGCGCGGTGCCGAGCGCGAGGCCGAGGATCAGCGGCGGTACGCGCGGAAGGATGCGCTTAGCGTTCCACATGGCGGCGAAGACGATCGCAGCGGTGAGCACGCTCAGGGGCTTCGCTTGATCGATCTGGCGCAGCGCCTGGGTGAAAGGCATGCTGCGATCGAAGCCGAAGACATTACCGATCTGGACGAGGAACAGGAGGATGGCGGCCGCGTTCTGGAAGCCGGCCATCACCGGAAACGGTGTGAACTTGATCAATGTGCCGAGGCCAATGATCCCGAACAGGGCCTGGAAGAGTCCGGCGAGGATGATGATGGCGAAGAAGGTCGCCAGGAGATCCTGCGGCTTGGCGACAGTGTTGGCGCGAACGAGCCCGGCGAGCAGGAGACCGACGAAAAACGTGCTGGTGATGCGCGGGGCGTAAAGGGTGGTCGTACGGTCGCCGAAGATGACGACAACGACGCCGACCACGAAGGCCGTAATCAACCCGGCCCTTGCGCCATCGGCGAAGTATTCGTCGCCGATGGCCACGAAGGCAAACATGCCGAAGCCCATCGCCAGCGCGCCCGCGAGAGCGGCGGAGACGAGGCCCCCGGTGAGATCGGAGCGAATGTTGGAGGCGAAGGCCTTCATTGCGACGACGGTACAAAAAGTACCGACGCGCCTTCAATCATGTGATCGCCGACTTTCGCGCCGGCAAGACGGACTTCACAGACCCAGTTCGGACAGTCCCAGATGATCGGCCGGACGTACGCCGAGCGGCCAGAAGTATTTGCGGTCGGTCTCCTTGATGGGCAGATCGTTGATGCTGGCAATGCGCCGCCGCATCAGCCCGTCCTCTCCGAACTCCCAATTCTCATTGCCGTACGACCGATACCAATGCCCCGCATCGTCGTGCCATTCGTAAGCGAAGCGCACCGCGATCCGGTCGCCGGTGAAGGCCCAGAGTTCCTTTATCAGACGGTAGTCGAGCTCGCGAACCCATTTGCGGCTGAGAAACGCGACGATTTCCGCGCGCCCCTGGATGAACTCGGCACGATTGCGCCAAACGCTATCGAGCGAATAAGCGAGCGAGACGCGCTCAGGATCGCGGCTATTCCAGCCATCCTCGGCCATGCGGACTTTCTGAATGGCCGTCTCGCGCGTGAACGGCGGAAATGGCGGGCGAGCGCCCGACGTGGCGGGTTTCGACGTTGCTTCGACCGTGTTGCTCATGCTGCCACCCGTAATCCTTGCTTCGGTTTACGATCATCAGTGCCTGAGTCGGCTGAGAATTTCTCCCAATTCCGCTGATGAGAAACCCGGGCAGCCAGGAATTCGACGAACGTGCGCACCTTGGCCGGCAACAGGCGGCTGTGCGGATAGACGACGTGGATCATCGTGGGAGCCGCCGAATAGCCGTCGAGTAATTGCACCAGGCGCCCCGCTTCGAGGTCGTGCGCGACGATGAAACGCGGCAAAAGAACAATCCCCTCGCCGCGCAAGGCCAAGGTGCGCAGGGCTTCGCCGCTGTTGGCGTGAAAACGCGCCTGCCCCACCCTCACCGTCGTCTCGGCGCCATCGGCTGCCGCAAACGTCCACACACCGCTCAGTTTCGCGGCCGAGCAATCAAAACAACTGCGGTCGGCGAGATCGCCCGGACGCTTCGGCTCTCCGTGGCGGGCGATGTAGGACGGGGCCGCACAGGCCGTCATCAACGCGACGCCAAGGCGACGCGCGATCAGGCTCGAGTCCGGAAGCGGCCCCGCCTGGATCGCCAGATCGAATCCTTCGTCCAGCAGATCTATTCCACGATCGTTCAGAACGAGGTCGATCGACACATCAGGATAGGCCGATAGATAATCGGCAACCGCGCTCGCGACGACCGTGTTACCGAATGCGGCCGGCGCGGCCACCCTCACCAGACCGCGCGGCGCAGCGTGCAAATCCGCGGCGAGATCATCCGCCGCCGCGATTTCTCCGAGAATGTGCAGGCAGCGTTCGTAGTAGTGCTTCCCGACTTCGGTCGGACTTACGCGACGCGTCGTGCGATTCAGAAGCCGGGCTCCCAGCCTCTGTTCGAGCGTGCGCACATGCTTGCTGACCATCGCGGGAGAAAGACTGAAATAGCGCGCTGCGGAGACAAAACTCGCGCCCTCAACAACTTTGACGAATACTTCCAGCCCGGTGAAGCGATCCATTGCCACGCCTTGGTCAAGGTGTCACCCCTATCCCGGCGGAATATAAGGACACTTTGTCCAAGGGCTTGCTCCGGGTTGCCTCCGTTGCCGCGATATTGCGATATCGGCAGTTGGGCATCCGCGACAATTTTACCAAACCGCCGCGCGTCCCGGCCGCTGAAGCGACGGGGACGCGCAACAAGACAAGCCGGTCAGGCCGGCACCACAGGATGCTTCGTCTTGTTGAGACTCTCCATGACGGTCTGATCCAGCGGGAAATGCGCCTGCAGCAACTGCGGCGGTGTGAGGGCCAACCACTGGTTCAACGACAGGTCGGCGAAATAGCTGCTTCTGAACATTTCGAGGAAGCGCAGCGGCGTGTTGCCCGTGTTCTCGATGTAATGTCCCATGCCGAACGGCACATAGCCGACATCGCCACCACGATAGTCGAATGTGCGCGCCGCACCTTGCGCCGCGAACACACCCATGCGGGCTTGGCCTTCGATGTAGTACTGCCACTCATCGACATTCGGATGCCAATGCAGTTCGCGCATTCCACCCGGCTCGACCTCGACGAGCGCGGCGGCGATCGTCTTGGAAGCCTTGAACACACTCGAGTCGGCAATGCGCACGGTTCCGCCCTTGCTGCGGATCGGATCCTGCGCCATCAACTTATGCTTGAAGGTCTGCGGCACCGGTTTGGCTCCCATGAGCTTGTCTGGTCCGAGCGGACCCGGCACCTGTGCCTTGAAGATGTAGCGATCCTTCGGGTCGGGCAGATGCTGGAAGTTGGTCGGGGCAACGCCGAAGTTCTTGCCTAAGACTTCTTGCGGAATGTGCTTGAACCAGTCCGTCAGCAGGAAGGTATCGTCCTCGTCGAAGGAACCGTCGTCGAAAACCAGCAGGAATTCGCAGCCGTCCGGACCTAGCGACTGGATCGAATGCGGAATTCCGCCCGGGAAATACCATAAGTCGCCGACACCGACGTCGTCGACGAAACTATTGCCATCCTGGTCGATCGCCGTGATGCGTGCATTGCCGTAAAGCATGAAGGACCATTCGGCCTGCTTGTGCCAATGCATCTCGCGGATACTGCCGGCATTCAGACGCATATCGACGCCCGCAATCGTCGTCGAAATTCCAAGCTCGCGCTGCGTCACCTGCCGCGTCCAGCCCCCGTCCGTCTGCCGCGTATGGGCATCCGCGAAGGAGAAGCGCAGGTTCGGAAGTGTGCCCTGATCGGTCGCAGGCGGATTGAGCATGTCGGGATTTTCGCGGTCACGCATCACGTCGCGCGGCCCCGGATCACTTCCACCAATGCCTTGCGAGCGGTTGGGCTGCGGAACATTGGGGCTGGTCTGCTGCGCCATGGCGGACGTGGCCGTCAACAACCCGCCGGCAGCACCGACGGCCAATATATCGCGACGTGAAAATGGGTTCATGTTGGTCTTCCCGTCTGAGGGCCTTCTCAGCGAGCATGGGCAGGGAGAAGGCGGGGCATGTCATGGGCTCGGTGAGCCAAGGACGCACTAGAAACCGTGGCGAACTCGGCAACCGTTGTTTCCACTATCTGCGTACTCAGTGCACTGACGATAACGCCCGAAACGGCAAACAGTTTGTTGACTGCCAGTTACGAATGCGCGCCGCCACACCGGGCGGCACGCGCTATGCTGGTAATTCAATGCGTGTCGCGGAATTCTCGACAGGGCATTCCGTCTTAGCGAACAAGGCCGGCACTGGCACTGTCTCGGTAGAATGTTATACTTAGGACGCCGTTGTGACGCCCGGCTTGGCCCGCGTCTGCATACGCGCGCTGCGCTTGGTTCAGAAGCCACGAGAGCGACAGCTTGGTAGGTTTTCCAGATAGTGACCGAGCATCTCAGCGAAGGTCCGGCACGACCGCAACGGCCGAAGGACATTGCGCGTGAAGCCTTCAACACTACATCCTTCATGGGTCGCATTGACGCAATACGTGGCAGGGGCCCTAGCCTTGGGCCTTGTCACTTATGTCTGCATTCAATTCAATTTTAATCTCGCCAGCGCCGCCGTTGCCTATCTCATCCTGATCGCATTGACATCGCTTACCGCAAGAAACTTCGGCCTGTCGGCTGCGCTCACGATCGTCGCGGCGATCTGCTTGGATTATTTTTTCAATCCGCAGCATCGCACTTTCCGCATCAATGATTTGTCGAGTGCGGCCTTGATCATGGGCTTCCTCGTTGCCGCCTTGGCTATCAGCGCCACCGTGATTTGGCTGTTCGCCCGTTCTCGCACCACGCCCGGTCTCGTGACACGCGAACAGCTCCGCAGTGTTCTTGATGGAATACCCGCTCAGGCCTGGAGCAACTCGCCCGACGGCGCCGTCGATTTCGTCAATCGCCGCTATCTCGATTACACGGGGCTCACCTTCGAACAGGTCGTGGGATCGGGATGGCACGAGGCGATTCATCCGGACGACACGGAGCGCCTGATCGACATGTGGCGCGCGATGCTCAGGTCCGGAAAAGGCCGCGAGGCCGAGGGCCGCTTGCGCCGTTACGACGGCGTTTATCGCTGGTTCCTGTTCCGCATCGAACCCTTCTGCGACAAGACGGGTAAGGTGCTTCGCTGGTACGGCGTCACCGTCGAAATCGAGGATCGCAAGCGCGCCGAGGACGCTCTCCGGCGCAGCGAAGCGCAATTGGAGGACGCTCAGCGGCTCAGCCACACCGGCAGCCTGACCTATAGTCCGGCCGCGGGTTTAATTTCATGGTCCAAGGAGACTGCGCGCATCTACGGGTACGACGAGATGTCGACGCTCACGATCGAACGAATCCTCGAACGCGTGCACCCCGAAGACCTTGACCTGTTGAAGGGTCAGATCGATCGCGCGGTGCGTGGCGAACCGGAGTTCGATTTCGAACACCGCCTGCTGTTGCCGGATGGTACGGTGAAGCACGTCCATGCTCTCGGCCATGCGTCAACCAACGACGCTGGCGGCGGCGAAGTCCTTGGCGCGTTGATGGATGTTACCGAGCAGAAGCGCGTCCAAAATGCCCTACGCCGGAGCGAAGCCTATCTCGCCGAGGCTCAGCGCTTGAGCCGTGTGGGCAGCTTCGGATGGATCCCGGAAAGCGGAAAAATTCATTGGTCGGAGGAAAGCTACCGCATCTTCGAACTCGACCGGGATGTCCCCGTCTCGATCGAGCGGCTGTTCAGCCGCATCCATCCTCACGATGCGGCCGCCGTCAGGGCGGCCATCGAGCGTGCGTCGACCGGCAACTACGATTTGAATGTCGAGCATCGACTCTTGATGCCGAGCGGCGCGGTCAAGCACGTTCACGTCCTCAGCCGTGCCATCCGGGACAACGACGGGCATCTGGAGATCGTCGGCGCCATCATGGACGTGACTGCCACGCGGCGGACGGAAGAGCGCCTGCGCGAAAACGAGCAGCGCTTCCGCGATTACGCGGAAGTCGCATCCGATTGGCTTTGGGAAAGCGGGCCCGACCACCGGTTCACGCACATATCGGTCCGCCTCAAAGCGGCCGGCGTCGATCCGACCTCGGCGCTCGGCATGACGCGGTGGCAGGCCGGATCATGCGTCGAGGAAGAACCCGACAAATGGCATGCCCATCGCGAGAGGCTCGATGCCCACCTTCCCTTCCGCGACTTCAGGTATCGGATCTCCCGCCCGGACGGGTCGACGCTTTACGTGACGACGAGCGGCAAGCCGCGCTTCGACGGCGACGGCCGCTTTCTCGGCTATCGCGGGGTCGGCACGGATGTCACCGCGAATGTTCGAGCCGATCAGGCGGAATTGGCTCTCCACCAAGCGCAATCCGAACTCGCGCATGCCACGCGCCTCACCGCGCTGGGCGAACTCACGGCGTCGATTGCCCACGAGGTCAATCAGCCTTTGGCTGCGATCATCGCCAATGGCGACGCCTGTCTGCGCTGGCTTCAGCGCGATCCTCCCGACCTGGCTAAAGCCGGCGATTCGGTTGAGGCGATGATCAGCGACGGCAACCGCGCGAGCGAGGTCGTCCGGCGCATTCGCGCCCTCGCAAAGTACTCGGCGCCCCATGCGACGCTCGTGAACGTCAACGAAGTCATCGAAGAGGTCGTCCTGCTGGTGCGGCGCGAAATCATCAGCAGCATGGTCACCGTGACTCTTGATCTCGCGAGCGACCTGCCGGCGGTGCTGTTCGACCGGGTCCAGCTTCAGCAGGTGATTATCAACCTCGTGGTCAACAGCATCCAGGCCATGACCGACAATGGCGACCGCCTGCGCAAGCTCGTGATCTGTTCATCGCGCAATGCCAGCAACGAGGTGCACATCGCGGTGACCGACACAGGGGTCGGCATCGATGCCGACACGAAGAAGCGCTTGTTCGAGGCTTTCTTCACCACCAAGAGCAATGGCATGGGCATCGGTCTGTCGATCTGCCGTTCGATCATCGAAGGCAAAGGCGGGCGCATCTGGGCGACACCGAATGATGGACCCGGCGCGACATTCCAATTCACCCTGACCGCACAACGGGAGGCCGCCGCGTGACCGACAAGCCGCGCAACGACACGGCGTGCTCCAATGGCGAGCAACTCATCCTCGTCATCGACGACGACTTATCGATGCGGCAAGCCCTGACAAATCTGCTCGAATCAATCGGTCTGCGGGTGGCTGCATTCGGTACGGCGCGGGAGCTGCTGGAGGGAAAACTGCCCGTCGCGGCGAACTGCATGATCCTGGATATCCGTCTGCCCGGGCTCAGCGGACTGGATTTGCAAGCCGAACTTGCCAAGGCGAAGGTCAAGATTCCGATCATCTTCATGACCGGGCACGGCGATATTCCGATGACCGTGAAGGCCATGAAATCCGGCGCCATCGACTTCCTCACCAAGCCGTTCCGCGATCAGGATCTACTCGATGCGGTCGCAACTGCGCTGGACCACGATCGCAAGCGCCGGAATGACGAAAAGATCGTTGCGGAATTGCAGCGACTTGCGGAGGCTTTGACACCGCGGGAGCTGCAGGTCATGACGCTCGTGACCGATGGGCTGATGAACAAGCAGATTGCTCACGAACTTGGGATCAGTGAAATCACCGTGAAAATTCACCGCGGCAGCTTGATGAAAAAGATGGGGGCGCACTCCTTGGCGGATCTGGTGCGGATGGCCGGCATTCTCGGGCTCCGGCGGACGAGAGTACCCGAGCGCTAACACCTAAGTATGACTATTCCGGGTGTTTATAACATTGCACAATCCACCCCTTGAATTGACGTGGATCATATTCTCCTCGCACGGAGTGTTCTAGCGCTTCCATACCGAGAGAACCGCCGGTCCAGAGCGCCCCGCGCGGGCCGCGAGCAACGAGGGGGGCTCGGTAGGGACATGACCAACAAGCGCCCATCTCGATGCGCCGGGTGATGGAACGGCAACGTGCGAAACTCGCCAGTCATATCGATCGTCGATGACGCCGAGTCCGTCCGCGTCGCCATGAAGAATCTCATCGAATCGCTAGGATTTATAGCCTATACGTTTTCCTCGGCCGGGGAATTCCTCGACTCGCCCCAGCTCCAGGACTCAGCCTGCTTGATTTCCGACGTTCAGATGCCGTTCATGAGCGGGCTGGAACTGCAAAGCCATTTGAACGAGCAAGGGAACCCGACGCCGGTGATTTTCATCACAGCGTTCCCGGACGAGATTGCGCGCGAGCGCGCATTGAAGGCCGGCGCCATTTGTTTTCTCAACAAGCCGTTCAGCGCGCAGACGCTGAGCAAGTACCTCGACGAGGCGTTGAGCAAACGGGGCGATGGCGGCGCGTAAACGCTGCATCAATCGCGCCCTCTCGAGAGGGGCCGCCTCCCCGCTTCACCATGGCCGCCGGAAGCAGACCGGCTTCGCCTGGAGGACATCATGCCGTCCATCTTCGTCTTCGACGCCTATGGCACATTGTTCGACGTCCATTCCGCCATCGCGCGTCACCGCGCCGAGGCGGGGCCGGAAGCGGAGCGCTTGTCCGAAATCTGGCGTACCAAGCAACTCGAATACAGTTGGACCTTGACACTCGCCGGCCACTACATGGATTTCTGGACGCTCACCGAGCGTGCGCTCGATTTCGCGCTGGCACGCGTGGCCTCGGTCGACCGCGCGCTCAAGCCGAAACTGCTTGACGCCTATTTCCGGCTCGAGGCATTTCCCGATGCTCGCGAGGCGCTGCGCGCGCTCAAGGCCTTGGGCCACAAGACGGCCATCCTGTCGAACGGTTCCCCCGACATGCTCAAGGCTGCGGTCGATACGGCGCGTGTCGGTGACAATCTTGACGTGGCTCTTTCGGTCGCCCCGATGAAAATGTTCAAACCTCGGCGGGAGGTTTACGCGCTGGTCACCAACCATTTCAGTTGTCCGCCTTCGGACGTGACCTTCGTCTCCTCCAATCGATGGGATGTGATGGGCGCCGTTTCGGTCGGTTTCCGCGGCATCTGGGTCAATCGTGCAAAGATGCCGGACGAGTACGCCGACTTTGCCCCGCAGCGGGTGGTCGCCAATCTCGGCGCCCTGGCCACACTCCCCTGAATTCCGTGGAGCTTTTGCACAACGGGGCTGGCGCGCCGCCGCGATGCCGATTATATCGCCCCAATCCATGGACCCCATTATCTCCGTTACCGGGCTGTCAAAAAGCTATGCGTCCGGATTCCGGGCGCTCAACAACATCAGCCTCGACATTCGCCGGGGTGAAATCTTCGCGCTGCTCGGGCCAAACGGCGCCGGCAAGACGACGCTGATCGGCATCATCTGCGGCATCCTGCGCGGGACCAGCGGAACCGTCACGGTCGATGGCCACGACATCGTCAAGGACTTCCGCGCCGCGCGCTCATTGATCGGCCTGGTCCCCCAGGAACTGCACACCGACGCCTTCGAGAGCGTATGGGCGACGGTGAACTTCAGCCGGGGCCTGTTCAACAAGCCGGCCAGTCCCGCCTATGTCGAGAAGGTGCTGCGCGCTCTGTCCCTCTGGGACAAGAAAGACAACAAGATCATGACGCTGTCCGGCGGCATGAAGCGGCGCGTGCTGATCGCCAAGGCGCTCAGCCACGAGCCGCGCATCCTGTTCCTGGATGAACCGACAGCCGGCGTCGACGTCGAACTCCGCAAGGACATGTGGCAGGTGGTGCGCGACCTGCGCGCCGACGGGGTGACCATCATCCTCACCACGCACTACATCGAAGAAGCCGAGGACATGGCCGACCGTATCGGCGTGATCAATAAAGGCGAAATCATCCTGGTCGAGAACAAAGCCGACCTCATGCGCAAGCTCGGCAAGAAGCAATTGATCCTGCATTTGCAGAGGCCGCTCAATGCCATGCCGCCGTCGCTCGCCGCGCACCATCTCACATTGGCCAATGACGGCGCCGATCTGGTGTTCGACTACGACACCCAAGGCGAGCGCACCGGCGTCACCGGCCTGTTGAGTGACCTTGCGGAGGCGGGCATCCGGTTCCGCGATCTGGAGACGCGGCAGAGCTCGCTGGAGGACATCTTCGTTGGGCTGGTGAGCGACAAATCATGAATATCCGCGCGATCCAGGCAATCTACACCTTCGAAATGGCCCGCACCGGACGCACGATCTGGCAGAGCATCGTCTCGCCGGTGATTTCGACGTCGCTTTATTTCGTCGTGTTCGGCGCCGCCATCGGCTCCCGCATCACACAGATCGAGGGCGTGAGTTACGGTGCCTTCATCGTGCCCGGCCTCATCATGCTCACGCTCTTGACGCAGAGCACGATGAACGCCTCCTTCGGCATCTATTTTCCGCGGTTCACGGGCACAATCTACGAGATCCTGTCGGCCCCGGTCTCCGCCATCGAGATCGTCATCGGCTATGTCGGCGCGGCCGCGACCAAGTCAATTATTCTGGGTCTGATCATCCTGGCCACGTCCTGGCTGTTCGTGCCGCTGCGCATCGCGCACCCGTTCTGGATGGTGACGTTCCTGGTGCTGACCGCCGTCACGTTCAGCCTGCTCGGATTCATCATCGGCATCTGGGCGGAGGGCTTTGAACGGCTGCAGATCGTGCCGCTCCTCATCATCACACCCTTGACGTTCCTCGGCGGGACGTTCTATTCGACCAGCGTTCTGCCGCCGGTGTGGCAGACCATTGCCCTGTTCAATCCGGTTGTCTATCTGATCAGCGGCTTCCGCTGGAGCTTCTTCGAGATATCCGATGTGAGCCACGGCATCAGCGTCGCCATGACGCTGCTGTTCCTCGCGATCTGTCTCGGCGTGGTCTGGTGGATGTTCCGGACAGGCTACAAGCTGAAGAAATAGCAGCCGGCGCCACCCGGCAATTCAAGCCGCGTCGATTTGTATGCCTTGATGTCACTGGAGATGAAATGAGTCGTTTCAATAGCCCCGATCTGCAGAAACGCCAGGAAAGTGCCGCCGCCGCAAAGAAGGCGATGCTGGAACGCTTCCGCACGGCGGCCGACGACCCGGCGCGCGAAGAGCGCGAGGCCGCCCGCCGCACGATTGACGCGGCGCGCAAGCAACGCATGGCCGAGCGTGAGACCGCACGGCTGGCGCGTGAGGCGGAACTGGCGGCGCAGGCCGCCCGCGAGGCCGAGCTTGCCGAGAAGGCGCGGCGCGAGCAGGAGGAACTCGAGGCCATGCTCGCGGCTGAACGCGCAGAGGCCGAGACGCGCCTGCTTGCCGAGCAGAAGGCGGCGCGCGATGCCCGCTACGCCGCCCGCAAGGCCGCCAAGAAGGTCCGCCGGCGCGGCTACTGATATCGCGGCAAGAGGATCTCGATCGTCATTC
>Ga0310811_10001203_pt1 | contig 33171 bp, 22 predicted proteins | sample YCmetagenome_FD_207642 | JGI IMG/M metagenome (GOLD analysis project Ga0310811, IMG submission 207642) | Soil microbial communities from experimental microcosm in Duke University, North Carolina, United States - YC | ecosystem: Engineered > Artificial ecosystem > Soil microcosm > Unclassified ...
ATCGCGCAGCCTGTCCTCGCTGCTGTCAGCCACCAAGCGGCTGATCGCGGTGCGCAAATCGACGCTCGCCTTCGGCCGCGGCAGCATGACCTTCATCCGTCCGGCCAATCGCGCTGTGCTCGCCTATGTCCGCGAATACAAGGGCGAAGTCATCCTCTGCGTCGCCAACCTGTCGCGCTCGGCGCAGGCGACCGAGCTCGATCTGTCGGCCTGGAAGGAGCGGGTACCGCTCGAGATGCTGGGACGGACGCGTTTTCCTGCGATCGGCGAATTGCCCTACATGATCACCCTCGCGCCGTACGGCTTCTACTGGTTCGAGCTGAAAGAGCGCGACAAATCCGAGCCGGTGGCACCGCGCGCGGTGCCGGAGTTCGAAACGCTGGTCGTGCCGCTCAATTCGACCTGGGTATCGCTGGCGCGCACCCGCGGCGTGTTCGAGCACGACGTGTTGCCGGGACATCTGGCGCGGACGCGCTGGTATCCGGAGCATACGCCCGAAAAGATCCAACCCAATCTCGTCTCTGCCATCCCCTTCTGCGACATCGGCGACAACCGGCCGTGGCTCGCCTTCTTCGAAGCGACGCAGCGCGGGGTGACCGCACGCTATTTGCTGCCGATGCAGATCGAATGGGTGCGGTTCGACCGCGAGCGCTATAACCCGCGCGCCTTTGCCGCCGTCCGCCAGGGCGCCCGCGAAGGCACGCTGCTCGATGTCGCGACCGACCAGATCTTCATTGGCCTGTTGCTGCGCAATCTGCGGCAATCGCTGACGGTCACCGAGAATGGCCTCCGCCTCGAATTCCGTCCGACCAGCCACTTCTCCGACAGGCCGCTGCGGCATCCCGAAAGCATCCGCACCGTCGAGACCGGTAAGACCAACAGCACGGCGCTGGTGGACGGCGACTACTGCATCAAGGTGTTCCGCAAGACCGAGGCGGGCATTCACTCCGCGCTGGAGGTCGGCCGTTTCCTGAGCGAGGAAGCGCATTTTGCCAACACGCCCACGCTGCTCGGTACCGTTGAATTCGTGGAGGGCAATCAGCACAGCGCCATTGCGACCGTCCACACCCTGATCCAGAACCAGGGCGACGGCTGGACCGTGAGCGCGGCCTATCTCGATCGGTTCGTCGATGATCAGCGGCTTCTCGCTGTCAACGGAAACAAAGGCGAGAGCGATGAAGAGGCGCCGTACTTGCGCATCATGGCGCAGGCCGGGCGGCGTGTCGCCGAGTTGCATATGGCGCTCGCAGGCAATGCCGAGCTGCCGGCGTTCGCGCCGGAGCCGGTGACGGCGGAAGACGTGCGGCGCTGGACCGGAGAGGCCATCGCCCGCGCCGATCGCCTGCTCGATACGCTTTCCCAGCGCGACGCGGTACGCGAAGCGGACAAGCTGCTGGTCGACCGGTTGCTGGCGCAGCGCGATGCGTTGCACCGCCGCCTGAGCTCGCTGGTGCCCAGCGATATCGGCGAATTGAACATCCGCACTCACGGCGACTTCCGCCTCGAGCAGATGCTGATCGTCAAGGATGACATTTTCATCATCGGCTTCGAGGGTGACCTCGCCCTGCCGCTCGCCGAGCGGCGGCGCAAGACACCGGCCGCGCGCGATATCGCGGCGATGATCCGCTCGATCGATTATTCGGTGACCGCGGCGCTCGACCGTGCGCTGAAGGTGGCGCCCGACGAGCAGGGCAAGCTCGCCGCTGCGTTAACCCAATGGCGTGATCGCGCCACACATTCGTTCCTGACTGCCTATCGCGAGACCATGACAAACGCGCGGCTGTGGCCTGCCGATCCGCATGCAGCCGGCGCCATGGTTAACTTCTTTTCGCTGGAAAAAGCCGTTCGCGAGATCGAATATGAGCTGACGCACCGGCCCGAATGGCTGCGCCTGCCGCTGATCGGTCTACTGCGTCTGTTGGAGTCTTAAGTTGAGCATGATCTTATCGGAAAACCGATTCCCACCCCGCATCAAGTGCGGGGCAGGCTTTTTCCGGATCATGCTCGAAGCGAGCCGTAATGAGTAAATTGTCCGCCGAGGCCTATGCGATCGTCGAAGGTCGCCACGCCGACCCGTTCCGCTATCTCGGCATGCACACCGAGGGCGACAAGACGGTGGTGCGCGCGTTCCTGCCCGAGGCGACCAATGTCGAGGCGATCGGCGAGCATGGCGAGACCGCGAAGCTGTCGCGCATCCACGACGCCGGTCTGTTCGCGGGCACGATGCCGAACGGCTCGCGGCGCTACCAGCTCCGCGCGCAATATGGCGACCATGTCGCCCAGTTCGACGATCCCTATCGTTTCCTGCCGATCCTGTCCGATTACGATCTCTATCTGCTCGGCGAAGGCACGGACCAGCGGCTCTACGACAAGCTCGGCGCGCATCCGAGGATGATGGACGGCGTCGAGGGGGTCGCCTTCGTCGTGCTGGCGCCGAATGCGCGGCGCGTCAGCGTGGTCGGCGACTTCAATTTCTGGGATGCGCGGCGCCATCCGATGCGCGTGCGTGGCGTCGGCTATTGGGAGCTGTTCATCCCGCATGCGCGGGCCGGCGATCACTACAAATACGACATCATCGGCCCGCAGGGCCAGCATCTGCCGCTGAAATCCGATCCGCTCGCCTTTGCCGCGGAGATGCGGCCCAAGACCGCATCGATCGTGCTCGACGAGACCAAACTGCCGCATCCGCGCCCTGCGCCCGCCGGCATCAATTCGCGCAGCGCGCCGATGTCGATCTACGAGGTTCATCTCGGCTCCTGGCGGCGCAAGGGCAACAATGAGTGGCTGACCTATCGCGAGCTCGCCGAGCAGCTGCCGGCCTATGCGCGCGACCTCGGCTTCACCCACCTCGAATTCCTGCCCATCAGCGAGCATCCCTTCGACGGCTCCTGGGGCTATCAGCCGACCGGGCTGTATGCACCGACCAGCCGGTTCGGCTCGCCGGAAGATTTCTGCGCGCTGATCGATGCCTGCCACGCACAGGGTCTCGGCGTCATCCTCGACTGGGTGCCCGGGCATTTCCCCGACGACCCGCATGGCCTCGGCCATTTCGACGGCACCGCGCTCTTTGAGCACGCCAACCCCATGCAGGGCCGCCATCTCGACTGGGGCACGCTAATCTACAACTACGGCCGCACCGAAATCGTCAACTTCCTGGTGTCGAACGCGCTGTTCTGGCTCGACCGCTATGGCATCGACGGCCTGCGCGTCGATGCCGTCGCCTCCATGCTCTATCTCGATTACAGCCGGCCCTATGGGGGGTGGATTCCGAACCGGCATGGCGGCCGTGAGAATCTCGAAGCGATCGCCTTCCTGCGCCGCTTCAACACCGAAGTGTTCTCACGTTTCCCGAACGCCACCACGGCCGCGGAAGAATCCACCGCCTGGCCGCAGGTGTCGCGTCCGGTCGAGCATGGAGGACTCGGCTTCGGCTACAAGTGGAACATGGGCTGGATGCACGACACGCTGAAATATATCGGCAAGGATCCCATCCACCGCAAATATCATCACGGCGACATCCTGTTCGGCCTGCACTACGCCTTCTCGGAAAACTTCATCCTGCCGCTGTCGCATGACGAGGTCGTGCACGGCAAACGTTCCATCCTCGGGCGCATGCCCGGCGACGACTGGCAGCGCTTTGCAAACCTGCGCGCCTATTACAGCTTCATGTTCGGCCACCCCGGCAAGAAGCTCATGTTCATGGGCTGCGAGATCGGCCAGGAGGCCGAGTGGAATCACGATTGCGGGCTGGACTGGCACCTGCTCGAGCAGAAGAAACATGCCGGCATCCAGGCGCTGATCCGCGATCTGAACCAGCTTTATCGCTCCGTGCCGGCCCTGCACGAGCTCGATTGCGAGGCGGCCGGCTTCGACTGGATCATCACCGAGGACGCCAACCACAACGTGTTCGCCTGGATCCGCAAGGGCCAGGATGCCCGCGCGCGCTGCGTGGTGGTGGTGAATTTCTCCCCCAACGTCTATCACGACTATCGCGTCCGCGTGCCCTTCGGTGGCCGCTGGCGCGAGGCTTTCAATTCCGACTCCACCCTGTACGGCGGCACCAATGTCGGAAATTTCGGCGGGGTCAGCGCGGACAATCCCGCCGAACCTGAACTGCGCCTCACGATCCCGCCGCTGGCTGCGATATTCCTGACACCGGAAAGCTGAAGCATGCGCCTCACTGCCGGAACCTTCTCGCGTCTCGGCGCAAGCTGGGACGGGCGCGGCACCAATTTTGCGCTGTTCTCGGCTCATGCGCAGAAGGTCGAGCTGTGCCTGTTCGACAATCAGGGCCGCCGCGAGCTCGAACGCATCGAGCTGCCCGAGCGCAGCGAGGACGTCTGGCACGGCTATCTCAACGATGTCTCGCCCGGACAGCTCTACGGCTATCGCGTGCACGGCCCTTACGAGCCCGAGCACGGCCACCGCTTCAACCCCAACAAGCTCCTGCTCGATCCCTACGCCAAGCGGCTCGCGGGAAGGCTGGTCTGGAGCGATGCTCATTTCGCCTATCGCACCGGCAGTCCGCGCGAGGATCTGTCCTTCGACCGCCGCGACAATGCGCGCGGCATGCCGAAGGCCGTCGTGGTCGACGAGACCTTCAACTGGGGCCGCCGCGAAATCCGGCCGAGCATCCCCTGGGAAGAGACCATCATCTATGAGGCCCACGTCAAGGGCCTGACGCAGACGCGCGAGGACGTGCCGCCGAATCTGCGCGGCTCCTATGGCGGGCTCTCCTCGCCGGCCATGATCGCGCATCTGAAGAAGCTCGGCGTCACCACCATCGAGCTGTTGCCGATCCACGCCTGCGTCGACGACCGCATCCTGGTCGAGAAGAAGCTGGTGAATTACTGGGGCTACAACACGCTGTCTTTTTTCGCGCCGGAACCGCGCTACGCCCAGGACAATCCGCTCGACGCGTTCCGCACCACGGTGGCGCGGCTGCACGACGCCGGCATCGAGGTGATGCTCGACGTCGTCTACAACCACACCGCCGAGGGTAATCATCTGGGTCCATCGACAACGCCTCCTATTACTGGCTGATGCCCGACAACAAGCGTTACTACGACGACTTCACCGGCTGCGGCGCCTCGGTGAACCTGACCCATCCGCGCGTGTTGCAGATGGTGATGGACTCGCTGCGCTATTGGGTCGAGGTCTGCCACGTCGACGGCTTCCGCTTCGATCTCGCCACGACGCTCGCGCGCACCCCGACCGGCTTCGACCGCTACAGCGCCTTTCTCACCGCGGTCCGGCAGGACCCGGTGCTGGCGGGGGTGAAGCTCGTTGCCGAACCCTGGGATCTCGGCATGGGCGGCTATCAGGTCGGCGCGTTTCCCTCGCAATGGTCGGAATGGAACGACCGCTATCGTAGCGCCATGCGGCGTTATTGGAGCGGCGAAGGCAGCCTGATCGGCGAAGTGTCGAGCCGCATGACGGCATCCTCCGACCTGTTCCAGCATGATGGCCGCAAGCCGCGCGCCGGCGTCAACCACATCACCGTTCATGACGGTTTCACGCTGGCCGACCTCTTCAGCTACAACCAGAAGCACAACGAAGCCAATGGCGAGGACAATCGCGACGGCTCCAACGACAATCACAGCAACAATTGCGGCCATGAAGGTCCGACCGACGATGTCGCGATCGTCGCGCTGCGCCGCCAGCTGCGCAAGAACCAGCTCGCCTGCCTCTTCCTGGCCCAGGGCTTGCCGCTGCTGCTCGCCGGCGACGAGGTCGGCAATACCCAGAACGGCAACAACAACGCCTATTGCCAGGACAATGAGACCGGCTGGGTCTCCTGGCAAAATCTCGGCCGCGAAGGCGAGGACCTCACCGAATTTGTCGGTCATGTGACGGGCCTACGTGAAAAATTTCCGCAGACGCGCAGCCAGCGCTGGCTCGACGGCCGGCGCGCGGACGGCTCCTACGGCGTGTTGTGGCTGACGCCCGCGGCGGAGGAGATGAAGGAGGCCGACTGGAAATTTCCGGACGGCCGGTTTCTCGCCTATGTGCTGGGTCCGATGGAACCAGCAGGGGCGCCGATCTTTATCGTGCTGAACGCTGCACCGGAAGAAATCGCGTTCAAAATGCCGAAAATGCCGCAATACAGGAGCTGGCAGCAGGTGCTCAATACCACCGAAGTCAAGCAGACGAGCGCGGGTGCCGGCTTTGCCTCCGGCGCCGACACAAAGGCCCCGCCCCGCTCGGTGCTGGCCTTTGCAGGCGCGGCATGAGCGAAGCACGGTTCGGCGCCAGCCCAACCAAAGACGGCACCTCGTTCCGATTATGGGCGCCGGGCGCGAAGCGCGTCGACCTCGTGCTCGAGAAAAGGCCGCAAGGAATGCGGCGTGGCGATGACGGCTGGTTTGCGCTCGATGTTGCAGGCAGCGGGGCCGGTGCGCGTTACAAGTTTCGCATCGATGACGAGATCGATGTGCCGGATCCCGCCTCCGCCTTCCAGCCCGAGGACGTGTTCGGCCCGAGCGAGGTGATCGATCACGAAAGCTTCCGATGGTGGCGCGCGCAGGACTGGCGCGGCAGGCCCTGGGCCGAAACCGTCCTGATCGAAGCCCATGTCGGCACCTTCACGAAGGAAGGCACCTATCGCGCGATGATCGACAAGCTCGATCATCTCGCCGGCACCGGCGTCACCGCGCTGGAGCTGATGCCGCTCGCAGATTTCTTTGGCCGCCGCGGCTGGGGCTATGACGGTGTGCTCTGGTATGCGCCCGACAGCGCTTATGGGCGCCCTGAGGATTTGAAGACGCTGATCGACGAAGCGCATCTGCGCGGGCTGATGGTGTTCCTCGACGTGGTCTATAATCATTTCGGCCCTGAAGGCAATTTTCTTGGCCGCTATGCGCCGAACTTCTTCACCGAGGCGCATACGCCGTGGGGCAACGCGATCGACTATCGTGTCCCCGAGGTGCGATCTTTCGCGATCGAGAATGCGCTGTATTGGCTGCGCGATTACCGCTTCGACGGATTGCGGTTCGATGCCGCCAATCACATCCTGTCCGAGCCCGGGCAGCCGTCGATGCTGCACGATCTCAGCGTCGCCGCCGGAAAGCTAGCCACCGCAACCGGGCGGCACATCCATCTCGTACTCGAAAACGGCGACAACCGCGCCAGCCTGCTCGATGCGGCGCAGGAGCCGCCGCGCGGTAAATATCGCGCGCAATGGAACGACGACTATCACCACGCCTGGCATGTGCTGCTGACAAAAGAATCCGCCGGCTATTACGGCGACTATCAGCGCTCGCCGCGCGCCGACCTTGCGCGGGCGCTGGCCTCCGGCTTTGTCTACCAGGGCGAGGTCTCCAGCTTCTGGCGCAACAAGCCCCGCGGCGAGCCGAGCGGCAAGCTGCCGCCTGTCACCTTCGTCAATTTCCTGCAGAACCACGACCAGATCGGCAACCGGCCGTTTGGCGACCGGCTCGAGAGCCTCGCCTCAGTGCCGGCCATCGAGGCCGCACTCGCGATCACGCTGCTCGCTCCCGCCATTCCCATGCTGTTCATGGGCGAGGAATGGGGCTCGAAGGCGCCCTTCCCGTTCTTCTGCGATTTCGAAGGCGATCTCGCGCACGCGGTCCGCAGGGGCAGAAGGCAGGAATATAAATGGGCCTATGACAAGTATGGCGACGAGGTGCCGGATCCGCTCGAGCTGTCGACCTTCGAATCCGCCGTGCTGGACTGGCAGAGCTGCGATACGCCGGCGGGGAGTGGGCGGCTGACACTGGTGCGCGAGCTGCTTGCCGTTCGCCGCCGGGAAATATCGCCGCGACTGGCGGAGGCGCGTTTTGGCAGCGCCGATGTCACTGACGACGGACTGTTGACGGTAAGCTGGCGCATGAACGATGGCGCAACGCTGCGGCTAACAGCCAATCTCTCGCCAAACGAAATCACGCATCACGAGACAGCAACGACCGGAGCGCCGATTTGGGGCGGCGAAACCAACGGCCGACTTCCGCCCTGGTCGGTGATCTGGCGCATCGGAGGCTAGCATGCCACCGGCCATTCCGCTCGCAACCTATCGCCTGCAACTGACCGCGGATTTCAATTTCGAGCGCGCCGTCGAGGTCGTTCCCTATCTGAAGGCGCTCGGCATCACGCATCTCTATGCCTCGCCCTTCATGAAGGCGCGCCAGGGCTCGACCCACGGCTACGACGTGGTCGACCATACCAGGCTCAATCCGGAGCTGGGCGGAGAAGCCGGCTTCGCAAAGCTCTCCGATGCGCTGCGTGCGCATGATCTCGGCCTGATCCTCGACTTCGTTCCGAACCATGTCGGCGTGCATTTCGCCGACAATCCCTGGTGGCTCGAGATGCTGGAATGGGGCCCAGGCTCGCCGCACGCCAACGCCTTCGACGTCGCTTGGGACCAACTGCCCCATCGCAAGCGCGGCGGCGTGCTGCTGCCGATCCTTGGCTCTGCCTATGGCGAGGCGCTGGAGCGCGGCGAGATCGAGCTGCGCTACGACCAGAATGAAGGCAGCTTCTCCTGCTGGTATTTCGAGCATCGCCTCCCCATCGCGCCGGAGCGCTATGGCGAGGTCCTGCGGGTAGTGGTGAAGGAGGCCGATGCCGAGGCGAACGAAGCAGGAAAGCGCATCCTCGCCCTTGCCTCGCGATACCGCGGGCTTCGCCATCCCAATCGCCAGGAAGCCCCGCGCTTCAAGCACGAGCTGAGGGAAATTTCAGGCGGGGCCGAGATCATCGCACGCGGGCTTGCCGCCTATCGCGCCGGCGCGGAACGCCCCGCCCAGACGCTGGCGCTGCACCATTTGCTCGAACGCCAGCACTACAGGCTCGGTCACTGGCGGCTCGCCTCCAGCGACATCAACTACCGCCGCTTCTTCGACGTCAATTCGCTGGCAGGTCTGCGCGTCGAGGAGGCCAGCGTGTTCGAAGCCGTGCACCGACTGGTAAAGCGCCTGATCGCGGAGGGAAAGCTGCAGGGCCTGCGGCTCGACCACATCGACGGCCTGCGCGATCCCGCGCAATATTTCCAGCGCCTGCGCCGCCTGATCCGCGAGGCGCAAGGCAGCGATCACAAGCCGTTTTACCTGGTCGTCGAAAAGATCCTTGGCGAGGGCGAGCGGCTGCATGAATTCGCCGGCGTTCATGGCACCACCGGCTATGAGTGGATGAACGTCATCACCCATTTCCTCGCCGACGGCAAAGGGCTCGATGCGCTGGACGAAATCTGGCGCCAGGTCAGCAATCAGCCGCCCAGGCTCGAGCCGGTGCTGAAAGAAGCCAAACGCCGCGTGCTGGAAACGCTGCTCACCAGCGAGTTCATCGTGCTGGTTCGTCTCCTCGCCCGCATCGCCAGCGGCCATTATTCGAGCCGCGATTTCTCCGCCGACAGCTTGCGGCAAGCACTCGAGCTCTATGTGCTGCATTTTCCGCTCTATCGTACTTATCTTTCGGGCGCGGGACCGACCGCGCATGACCGCGCGCTGATCGAGATGACGATCGCGCGAGCACGCGCCGAATGGTACGCCGCGGACGAGGGCATTTTCGATTTTCTGCGCGATGCGCTGACACTCGACCTGATCAAGCCGGGACGGCCGCCGCACAGCGCGCCGCGCGTCCGCCGCTTTGCACTGAAGCTGCAGCAATTCACCGGGCCCTTGATGGCGAAGTCGCTGGAGGATACCGCCTTTTACCGCTTCCACCGCCTGCTTGCGCTGAACGAGGTCGGCGGCGATCCGGCGGCGCGAGCGCTTTCCGTTCCGGATTTCCATGAAATGATGCGGGCGCGGGCGCGCGATTGGCCGCATGGCATGACCGCGACCGCCACCCACGACACCAAGCGCGGCGAGGATGCCCGCGCCCGGCTGACGGCACTCTCGGAAATTCCGAGCGAATGGACCAGCACGGTGGCGCGCTGGAAGATCCTTAACGCGCCGCATCTCGTCATAGATGGTGCGATGCGCGCACCCTCAGTGGCCGCGGAATACATGCTGTATCAGACCCTGCTCGGCGCCTGGCCGCTCGAGGGAGCGGACGCATCGTTTACCGAGCGGATCAAGGCCTACGCACAAAAGGCCGCGCGCGAGGGCAAGGAGCAGACGAGTTGGCTCAATCCGCACGAAAACTATGAAGCGGGATTGAGTAGCTTCATCGAGCGGATTCTCGATCCCTCGCTGTCGGGCGAATTCCTGGAATCGATGGCTGCTTTGGCCAAGCGCGTCGCGCTGCTCGGCGCGCTCAACTCGTTGAGCCAGCTCACGCTGAAGGCGACGCTACCCGGCGTTCCCGATTTCTATCAGGGCACGGAGTTCTGGGATCTGTCCCTCGTCGATCCCGACAATCGCCGGCCGGTCGATTTCGAGGCGCGCGCGGCGGTGCTGAAGTCGCTGGGCAACACCGAATGGTCCACGCTGGCCCGGGGCTGGGTAAACGGGCATATCAAGCTCGCCTGGACGGCGCGTCTCCTGCAATTGCGCTCCCGGCTCGCCGATGTATTCACGTTCGGCGACTATCGCGCGCTCGAGGTTTCAGGGCCGCATCGCGATCATGTCGTGGCGTTCGCACGGCGTCGCGGCAAGGACGCCTGCATTGTCGCGGTCACGCGCCACCTCGCTGCGTTCACGGATGGCGGCCGCGACTGGCCGAGCAGCGCCGCATTCGAGGGAGCGCTCGGCTTGCGAGGATTTGCACCGGAGGGCATGCAAGCAGGCACGGAGGAGCTGCCGCTGTGGGCGCTATTTTCTGAAATTCCGGTCGCTGTGCTGAAAGCGCGATATGTGGGCGCCCAAAAGCCGGCTCGCAGGTGCGTCGCTGCTTGATGCTGCAGACGCGAAGGCCGTCCGGGATCTGACGGCCGGACGGCCTGGCGGGTGTCGTGCCGACTCGGAGATCGGTTCCCTATTCCGCGCTTGCGATGATGGTCAGCTCAATTCGTTACCAACAAGCTGATGAAATTCGGGCGTGCTGGTTTTTCACAGACTTTCGTTGCTGCGTTGCAGAACGATCAATCGCGTTTGGTGAGCAAGAGCTTGCCGCGATCGCGGATCACGACCTGCGCCATTTCTGCAAAGCGCTGCAACAGCCACGGCAGCGTCACCTCCAGCCGAACGTGATCGTCAGCGACGTTGATTTGGCCGGACGCCGCCTGACCCAACGCGCGTACGCGAAAGAACATCTCGTCGCCTTCCCAGCGCTCCTCATCCACCTTCAAGACAGGCACGCTCGCCGCTGCACGGCCGAGTCCGCCTTTGAGTCGTCGCACCGCTTCCTCGCGGCCGAGGCGATGCGGAATGGAAACGACGAGCGGGGCGGACATCGAACGATCCTCTTGTTGATTCCTTTGATGTAATTGCGCCCCGTGCAAAGGGAAGAGCATGGCGCATCGCGAATATCGCGCCGCAAAATCCGGAACTTTAGTGGTAGCCGCAGGTTTCCCCGGCTGACCAGGTGGACAAATGCCCACAGGGGCTGAGGAGGACAAATGTCAATTGGCACTATTATCCTGATTATTCTGATCATCGCGCTACTGGGCGGCTTCAGCGGCATCGGCGGCGGACCGTTCTACGGCACGGGTTATTACGGAGGCGGCGGTCTCGGATTGATCATCGTCATCCTGTTGATCCTGATATTGCTGGGAAGGCTGTGAGGCGAACAATATCGGTTACACGAAGACTGTCATCACCCGCGAAAGCGGGTGATCCATTATTCCAGACTGCCAGCCATCAAACTGAGAAGCTGCAGCGTACTGGATGCCTCGCGTTTGCGCAGGGGCTACGTCTCCAGCTTCTTCATCGCTGCCTTGATCGATGACGCGGCTTCATCATAATCTTCCCACGCCTTCGTCTTCGCGAGCAGCGACGGCACGGTGCGGACCGTGAATCGTTTCGGATCGAGATCGCCCTTCACCTGCGCCCAAGTCAGCGGCATCGAGACCGTGGCACCATTGCGGGCGCGCGGCGACAACACGGCGACCGCCGTCGACATCCGGTCGTTGCGAAGATAGTCGAGGAAGATCTTTCCCTTGCGCTTGGCTTTCGACATGTTGAGCAGATAGCGCTCGGGGTCGTCGTTCGCCATCAACTGGCAGACGCCTTGCGCAAAAGCCTTGGCTTCCTTCCAGCTCACCCGGTCCTTGGCGCCGGACAATAGAGGCACGACCACATGCAGCCCCTTGCCGCCCGTGGTCTTGCAGAAGCTTTCCATGCCGAGGAAAGAGAGATGCTTGCGCATTGCCTTTGCGGCTTCGATCACGTCCGCGAACCCAACATCCGGCGCGGGGTCGAGGTCGAACACCAGCCGTCCCGGCACGTCATATTCGTTCGGCGCGCAATTCCATGGATGCAGCTCGAGCCCGCCAAGCTGGGCCACCGCCGCAAGACTCTCGACACGGTCGATCTGCAAGTAAGGCTTGCGGTCGCCGGAGACCCTTACCAGCTCGAACAGCTTCGACGTGCCCTGCATGCCGTGGCGCTGGAAGAATTGCTGGCCCTTGATGCCGTCGGGGGCGCGAACGATCGAGCACGGCCGGCCCTGCAGATGAGGCATCATCCACCCGCCGACCGCCTCGTAGTACTGTGCGAGATCGAGCTTGCTGACTTCCTCGCCGTCGCCGGCGTCCGGCCACATCGCCTTGTCGGGATGGGAGATCACGACGCCCATCACCTCGCTCGCCTTCTTCTCTGCCATCTTCGCGCGTGGCGCGGGCTTGCCCGACTTGACCGCAGACTTGGCCGCGGCGGGTTGCGCCACACGGGTCATCGTCGGCAGCTCCGCCCTCACCTCCCGCGCGTCCTTGTCCTGCCGCAGGCCCTTGAACGCGGCCTGGCGGATGTTACCATCCGCGGTCCAGCCCGCGAACTCGATCTCGGCGACGAGCTCGGGCTTGAGCCAATGCACGTCGCGTTCCTTGCGCGGCGCATTCCTGCCTTCGAACGGACTTTTGTCGGAAGCCGCGGCCTTCAGCGCCGGCATGATCTCTCTGACCTTGTCCGCGCCGTAGCCGGTGCCGACCATGCCGACAAACGCGAGATGCTTGCCGCGATAGACGCCCGCCATCAGCGAGCGGAATTTGCCGTCGGTGATCTTCCAGCCGCCGATCACGACCTCCTGCCCGGCGCGCGCCTTGGCCTTGGTCCAGCTTTCGGTGCGGCCGGAGTGGTAAGGCGCGCCCAGCTTCTTGGAGATGACGCCTTCGAGCTCCAGTTCTCGTGCCGAATCCATCACGGCTTCGCCGTCGACCTCGAAATGCTCGACATAGCGGATGTTCCTGGCCTCGTGCCCGTCCAGCACTTCCTTCAACCGCGCCTTGCGGTCTCGCAGCGGCAGCCGGCGCAGATCCATGTCCTCGGTAAACAGCAGATCGAAGGCGAAGAAGATCAGCTTGCCGGTCTTGCCTTCCGACAGCGCGGCTTGCAGTGCGGAGAACTCCGGCACGCCCTTGTGGTCGAGCGCGACGATCTCGCCGTCGATCAGAACATCCGGCAGCGTCTTCGCTTCCTTGGCGATCGCAGCAAACTTTTCGGTCCAGTCCAGGCCCTTGCGGGTCTTCAGCGAGACCTTGCCGCCCTCGACGCGGAGCTGCATGCGGTAGCCGTCGAACTTGATCTCGTGGCCCCAGCCCTCGCCGCCCGGCGGGCGCTCGACGGACACGCAGAGCTGCGGCGCAACGAACGATGGAATCGAGTCGATGCGTTTCGCCTCAACGCGCTTCGCCGGCTTCTGCCCGTTCTTGCCGATACGATCTTTCTCGCGCGCTTCCTCGGCCTCGCCGCGATTGGAATGCCAGACCGCATCGGCCTTGCCGCGGCCATTCTTCGCCATCATGAATGGCTTTGGCGCCCTGCCCTTTCCGGATGCAATCTCCGCGATCGTACGACCTGAGGCGACCGAGCGATCCTCGTCGAGGACGTTGTTCTCCTCACCCTCCTTCGCATATTCATCGCGGTGCTTGATCAGGAGCCAATTGGTGCGGTTGCTGCCGTCGCGGTTATGGCGCATGCGCACCAGCACCCAGCTTCCATGCAGCTTGTCGCCGTAGAGATTGAACTTGAGATCGCCCTTCTTGAAACCGGCCGCAGGATCGTCCGATTCCCAATAGCCGCGGTCCCAGAGCTGCACCGTGCCGCCGCCATATTGCCCCTTCGGGATCGTGCCTTCAAAATCACCATAGTCGAGCGGATGGTCTTCGGTCTCCACAGCCAGCCGCTTGTCATGCGGGTCGAGCGAGGGGCCGCGCGTGACAGCCCAGGACTTGAAGACGCCGTCATACTCCAGACGGAAGTCATAATGCAGCCGGGTTGCGGCATGCTTCTGGATGACAAAGCGCGGACGGCTCGACGACGCAACCTTCGTCTCGCCCGAGGGCTCGGCGGTCTTGTCAAAATCCCGCTTCTTTCGATAGGTCGACAGCTTTCGCGAGGGCACGCTCAAACTCTTTAATTGGACGGCCGTGAGCCTAGCACGCGGTCAGTCCGAACCAAACCCGCAATCTCCGCTGGGGTGTCGGCCAACCGGTCCGCCGCAAGGTCTTCGGCAGCTGGGTTTTGTTATTGCGAGCGAGGCGAAGCAATCCAGACTATCTCCGCGGAAGCAGTCTGGATTGCTTCGTCGCTTACGCTCCTCGCAATGACGAATACTCCTACCGCTTCGCCCTGCGCTTCTTCGCGCTCTTTCTCTTCCCGGCCTTCTTCGGCACCTTGGCGCCCTTCGCGCGTGCTTCCGACAACCCGATGGCGATCGCCTGCTTGCGGCTCTTGACCTTGCGGCCGGAGCGGCCGCTCTTGAGCGTGCCTTTCTTGCGCTTCTTCATCGCCCGTCTGACACTGCTTGACGCTTTCTTCGAATATTTTCGTGCCATGAATTCTCTCCCTCGTGCTGGGAACTAATCCAGGCGGTGCTCGATGGTTCCGAATTCGCGCTCCGCTAATCGGCCGCGCGCAGGCGATAGCCGATGCCGGTCTCGGTCAGCACGAATTGCGGACGCTCGGGATCGGCTTCGATCTTCTGGCGGAGCTGACGCACATAGACCCGCAGATATTGTGCGTCGGTCAGTTCGTCCCACAACTCGTTCAGGAGGAAGCGATGGGTCAAGACCTTGCCGGCGTGCTGCACCAGCACGCGCAGCAGGTCATATTCCTTCGGCGATAATTTCACCTCGCGCTCGCCGACCTTGACGATGCGGCGCACGAGATCGACCGAAAGATCACCGGAGCGAAACACCGGACGTTCGCCATGGGCCTGCAATTGATGCCGCAACGCCGCGCGCATGCGCGCCAACAGCTCATCCATCCCGAACGGCTTGGTGAGATAGTCGTCCGCGCCGAGATCGAGCGCTTGTACCTTACCGGCCTCGTCGCCGCGGCTCGACAGCACCACGATCGGCACGGCCTCGTTGCGGCCGCGGATGGTGCGGAGCAGCTCATGGCCCTGGATATCGGGCAGGCCGAGGTCGAGGATGATCAGCGCCGGACTTTGCGTCAGCAGCTCCAGGGCCGTCTTGCCGTTTGGCGCTTCCAGTACTTCGTAGCCCTGCGTGGAGAGCCCCATCCGCAGCAATTTACGGATCGGCGGCTCGTCATCGATAACCAGGACCTTGATCGGCGTAGCGTTCATGCGGCGGTATCCAAGGCGCGGGCATCGGACGCAACCGGCAGCCGGATGGTCAGCACCGCGCCGCTGCGATCAGCGCGATTGGCGGCCGTGATCCGGCCGTGCATGGCCTCGACAAAGCCGCGGGAGATCGCAAGTCCGAGCCCGGTGCCGGGACGGACATGGTCGCCCTTTTGCGCGCGATAGAACTTGTCGAACACGCTTTCGAGCTCGGTCGGCGGAATCCCGTCGCCCTCGTCGGCGACCTGGAGCGACACCGAATCCCGCTCGCGGAAGCTTCGGATCGAGATCGTGGTGTCAGGCGGCGAATATTTAGCCGCATTGTCGAGCAGGTTGAACAGCACCTGCTCGAACAGGACCGCATCAAGCCGCAGCATCGGCAGGTCCGCAGCCAGCTCCAGCGACACCTTGTGACCCGCCAGGATCTTGCCGGCACGCCGGAGCGCGCTGCCGACGATTTCACCGACGTCGTGCAGCGCCGTGTTCGGCACGATGGCGCCGGATTCGAGCTTGGTCATGTCGAGCAGATTGGCGATGAAGCGGTTGAGCCGCTCGGACTCGTCGATCACGGTCGCAAGCAGATCGCGCTTTTCCGCATCCGACAGATTGCTGGCGAGATCGCGCATGGTGGAGGCAGCGCCCAGCACCGAGGCGAGCGGCGTCTTGAGGTCATGTGAGATCGAGGTGAGCAGGGCCGAGCGGAGTCGCTCGGACTCCACGGTACGCTTCACCCTATCCATGTCCTCGACCAGCAGCACGCGCTCGATCGCGAGCGCGCCCTGGTCGACCAGCGCGTCGAGCAGCCGCCGCAAGTCCGGCGTCAGTAGCGGCCCGGTGCGGTCGTCGTCGATGCCGATCACACCGATCAGGCCACGCCCGGTGCGCATCGGCAGAAACAGGCGTTTGGCACCGGGAAGGGTGTCGGAGCCGCGCCCGGCCGGCCGGTCGTTGCTCCAGGCCCAGTTCGCCGCGGCAAGATCGGCCTTGTCGAGCTCGTCCTCAGGCGGATAGCCTGCCTTCACCGTGAGCAGGCCCTCCTCCGGCAACAGCATCACCACGCGCACTTTCAGCATCAGCGCGGTCTGATACGCCGTCGCCCACAAGACGTCGTCGAGGGTTGCGGTGCCGGCGAGCTTGCGGCTGAAGGCATAGAGCTGCTCGGTCGTCCTGATCCGGCCGATCGCCGCGTCGGCCTGAGTACGCACCCGCGCCGCGACATTGGAAACCAGGATCGCGATCAGCATGAAGAAAAAGAATGCGGCGATATTGGTCGGATCGGTGATCGTAAAGGTGTAGATCGGCGGCAGGAAGAAGAAATTATAGGCGAGCGATGCGGCGACGCTCGCGAGCAGCGACGGCCCCAGGCCGTAGCGTACGGCGACAAGCACCACCGCGGTCAGGAACACGAGGTCGACGTTCTCGACACCAAAATAGGGCTTGATCAATTTGGCGGCGCCAAGGCCGACGACCGCGATCAGCAGCGCCATCAGATAGGGCCGTGGATTGAATGGCTCGGATCGTGTTGCCGTCTGCACCGAAGGCTTTGCGCCGGCGCCCGCAGGCAGCTCATCGCCGGCGATGACGTTGACGCTGATATTGCCGGCCCGCCGCACCAGCTCATGCACCACCGATCCCCGCATGATCTCGAACCAGCGCGAGCGCGACGATTTTCCGATGATGATCTGCGTCACGTTGTTGGCGTGAGCGAAATTGATGATGTCGTCGGCGATACGTCGGCCGACGCCGGGAATGGTCAGCGCCTCCGCGCCGAGGGCTTCCGCAAGCCGCAACGTATCGGCGAGCCGGTCGCGCTGTTCGTCAGTCAATTGCAGGCTGCGCCGCGTCTCGATGCTGATCACGGTCCATGGCGCATGCACGCGATCAGCAATGCGCTTGGTGTAACGCACGAGGCCCGCCGCGCCGGGATCCTCGCTGACGCAGACCAGGATGCGCTCTCCGGCCGCCCAGGGCCCGGCGATCGCATTTGCCTGCATGTGGTTGAGCAGCTGCTCGTCGACGCGGTCGGCGGTGCGGCGCAGCGCCAGCTCGCGCAGCGCCGTCAGGTTGCCGGGTGAGAAATAATGCTCCAGCGCACGCTCGGCCTGCTTGGGGACATAGACCTTACCCTCCTTCAGCCGCTGGATCAGATCATCCGGCGTCAGGTCGATCAGCTCGATGGCGTCCGCGCGATCGAAGATCGAATCCGGCACCGTCTCGCGGACGCGCACATGCGTGATCTGGGCGACGACATCGTTGAGGCTTTCGATGTGCTGGATGTTGACCGCGGTATAAACGTCGATGCCGCGCGAGAGCAGCTCCTCGACGTCGAGATAACGTTTGGGATGGCGGGAGCCCGGCGCATTGGTGTGAGCCAGTTCATCAACGAGGGCGAGCTGCGGCTTTCGCGCGATCACCGCGTCGATATCCATCTCCTCGAGGACCTGGTCCCTGTATTCGATGCGCTTGCGCGGGATGACATCGAGGCCGCGCAGCAGCGCTTCGGTCTCGGCGCGGCCATGAGTCTCGACAAATCCGACCACGACGTCGGTCCCGGCCTTGAACTTGGCGTGCGCGCTTTGCAACATTTCATAGGTCTTGCCGACGCCGGGAGCGGCACCGACAAAAATCTTCAGCTTTCCGAGAGGGCTGTCCTCCCGCCGGGCCGCCTCCAGGAGCGCCTCCGGCGAGGGACGTTGTTCGGGGTCACGGCGCTGATTTGCCATGCGGCCAATATAAGCGGAGCTGCGGCTCTATCCTAGCCTCACTCACTTCGCGGCCGCGTCAAGCGCGAGATTGAGCGCCAGAACGTTAACGCGGGGTTCGCCGAGCAAGCCGCCGAGACGGCCCTCGGTATTGTCGGTGACGAGCTGCCGAACCTCGTCCTCCGACAGGCCTCTCGCCTTGGCGACCCGCGGCACCTGGAACAGAGCGGCATCCGGCGAGATGTCGGGATCGAGGCCGCTCGCCGAGGTCGTGACGAGATCGACCGGAACAGGGATCGAGGGATTTTCCGCCTTCAACCTCTCGACATCTTCCTTGATCCGGTCGTTCAGCGCCTTGCTGGTCGGACCGAGATTGGAGCCGCCGGAATTGGCCGCGTTGTAAGGCGCGGGCACGGTCTTGGTCGGATCATTGGGATCGGACGCCACGGTCGCTGAGGGACGGCCATGGAAATATTTGTCGCTTTTGAACTCCTGCCCGATCAAGGCTGAGCCGATCACCTTGCCGTCCTTCTCGATCAGGCTGCCCGCGGCCTGTTTCGGGAAGATGGCGCCGGCGACCGAGGTGATGGCGAGCGGATAGGCGAGACCCGTGATCAGGGTAAGGCCGAGCAGGAGGACGATGGCGGGACGAATTTCGCGAAGCATTTTAGTCTCCTATGTCTCCTCGTCATTGCGAGGAGCGAAGCGACGAAGCAATCCATTCTTCTTTGCGATACGTTTGGATTGCTTCGCTTCGCTCGCAATGACAGTTGTTGTTAAGCCAGGTGCAAAGCGGCGACGACGAGGTCGATCGCCTTGATACCGATGAAGGGAATGATGATGCCGCCGACACCGTAGATCATCAGGTTACGGCGCAGCAGCGCGCCGGCGCCGATGGCACGGTAGGCGACCCCTTTCAACGCCAACGGAATCAGCGCGATGATGATCAGCGCGTTGAAGATGATCGCCGACAGGATGGCGCTCTGCGGGCTGTTCAAGTGCATGATGTTGAGGACGTTGAGCTGCGGGTAGAACGCCAGGAACATCGCCGGGATGATGGCGAAATACTTCGCCACGTCGTTGGCGATCGAGAACGTCGTCAGCGCACCGCGGGTGATCAGGAGCTGCTTGCCGATCTCGACCACTTCGATCAGCTTGGTCGGGTTGGAGTCGAGGTCGACCATGTTGCCGGCTTCGCGCGCCGCCTGCGTGCCGGTGTTCATGGCAACACCCACGTCGGCCTGCGCCAGCGCCGGCGCGTCGTTGGTGCCGTCGCCGCACATGGCGACCAGCTTGCCCTTGGCCTGCTCGTCGCGGATCAGCTTCAGCTTGTCCTCCGGCGTCGCCTGCGCCAGGAAGTCGTCGACGCCGGCTTCGGCGGCGATGGCGGCTGCCGTCATCGGGTTGTCGCCGGTGATCATCACCGTGCGGATGCCCATCCGGCGCAGCTCGGCGAAGCGCTCACGGATGCCGCCCTTGACGATATCCTTGAGCTGGATGACGCCGAGCAGGCGGCCATCCTTGGCGACCGCCAGCGGCGTGCCGCCGGCTTTGGCGATTTCGTCCGCAATCGACTGCAACTCGCGGCCGATATCGGAATTGAGCAGCGGCTGGATCGAGCGGACGGTATTGCCGCTCGCGACCGACTGCGATCCACCGGACACATAATTGAGAATCGCGTCGACCGCACCCTTGCGCACCGAGGCGCCGCCGGCGTCGACGCCGCTCATGCGGGTCTGCGCCGTGAACGGGATGAAGGTGGCGCCAAGCTCGGCCATATCGCGGCCGCGGATGCCGTATTGCTCCTTGGCCAGCACGACGATGGAACGGCCTTCCGGTGTCTCGTCGGCGAGCGAAGCAAGCTGCGCCGCATCCGCCAGTTCCTGCTCGGTCACGCCGCGCACGGGACGGAAGGAGGTCGCCTGCCGGTTGCCGAGAGTGATGGTGCCGGTCTTGTCGAGCAGAAGCGTATCGACGTCGCCGGCAGCTTCCACCGCGCGGCCGGACATGGCCAGCACATTGAAGCGCACCAGCCGGTCCATGCCGGCGATGCCGATGGCCGAGAGCAGCGCGCCGATGGTGGTCGGGATCAAGGTCACGAACAGCGCCACCAGCACCACGACCGAGATGGAGCCACCGGCATAGGCCGCATAGCTCGGAATGGTTACGGTCGCGAATACGAAGATGATGGTGAGCCCTGCGAGCAGGATGTTGAGCGCAATTTCGTTCGGCGTCTTCTGCCGCTCGGCGCCCTCGACCAGCTTGATCATGCGGTCGATGAAGGTCGAGCCCTGCGCCGCCGTGATACGAACCTTGATCCAGTCGGACAGCACTTGTGTGCCGCCGGTCACCGCCGAACGGTCACCGCCGGATTCACGGATCACGGGGGCGGACTCGCCGGTGATGGCTGCCTCGTTGACCGAGGCGACCCCCTCGATCACTTCGCCATCGGAGGGGATGTTGTCGCCCGCTTCGACCAGCACGATGTTGCCGACCTTCAGGCTGGTGCCGGGCACGAGGTGAATCGTACCGTCGAAGCCCGACAGCAGCTTGGCCTGGCTCTCGGTGCGGGTTTTGCGCAGCGACTCGGCCTGGGCCTTGCCGCGGCCTTCGGCGACGGCTTCGGCGAAATTGGCAAACAGCACGGTGAACCACAGCCAGAGGATGATCTGGAAGGTGAAGCCGAGATGTTCGCCGCCGGTGAGGAGGTCGCGAATGAAGATCACTGTGGTCAGCGCGGCCACGATCTCGACCACGAACATCACGGGGTTCTTGATCATCGCGCGCGGATGCAGCTTGACGAAGGACGCGCGGACCGCCGGATTGAGGATCTTCGGATCCAGCATCGTCGACATCGACGAGCGCTTTTGCAGTCTCATGGTATCCATGGGGGTCACTCCAGAATCAGTAGAGGTTGCCGGCGTTGCCCGCGAGATGCTCGACGATCGGGCCGAGCGCGAGTGCCGGGAAGAAGGTGAGGCCGCCGATAATCAGGATCACGCCGACGACAAGGCCGACGAACAGGCCACCCGTGGTCGGAAAGGTGCCAACTGATGGCGGATGCGATTTCTTGCTCGCCAACGAGCCTGCGATCGCCATCGCTGGCACGATCATGAAGAAACGGCCGACGAACATCGCGCTCGCGAGCGTCAGATTGTAGAAGAAGGTGTTGCCCGACAGGCCCGCGAAGGCCGAGCCGTTGTTGCCCGTGGAAGATGTGTAGGCATACAACACCTCGGTAAAGCCGTGCGGGCCGGCATTGGCCATCGAGGCCACCGCCGAAGGCAGCACCACGCCGACCGCGGTCCAGCCGAGATACATCAGCGGCAGCACCAGGATCGCGAGCATGGCCATCTTGACCTCGCGCGCCTCAATCTTCTTGCCGACATATTCGGGCGTGCGGCCGACCATCAGGCCTGCCACGAAGATCGACAGCACCACGAACAGCAGCATGCCGTAGAGGCCGGCGCCGACGCCGCCGACGACGATTTCACCGAGCTGCATGTTGATCAGCGGGATCATGCCGCCGAGCGCGGTGAAGCTGTCATGCATGGCGTTGACCGCGCCGCAGGAGGCGGCCGTGGTAACCACGGCGAACAGCGAGGACGCCACGATGCCGAAGCGGACTTCCTTGCCTTCCATGTTGCCGCCGGTCAGGCCGAGCGCATCCAGCGCAGTGGTGCCGTTGGCTTCGGCCCAATAGGCGACGGTGACGCCGGCCAGAAACAGCACGCCCATGACGGCGAAGATCGCCCAGCCCTGACGCTGGTTGCCGACCATGCGGCCGAACACGTTGGTCAGGGAGGCACCGATCGCGAAGATCGAAATCATCTGCACGAAGTTCGACAACGCAGTCGGGTTTTCGAAGGGATGCGCGGCATTGGCATTGAAGAAGCCACCACCGTTGGTGCCGAGCATCTTGATCGCAACTTGCGAGGCGACAGGTCCAACGGCAATGGTCTGCTTGGCACCTTCCAATGTCGTCGCATCGACATAAGCGCCGAGCGTCTGCGGCATGCCCTGCCAGACCAGGAACAGCGCATAGACGATGCAGATCGGCAGCAGCACATAGAGCGTGGTGCGGGTCACGTCGACCCAGAAATTACCGACGGTTCGCATCGATGAACGGGAAAAGCCGCGGATCAGGGCGACGGCCAGCGCGATACCGGTCGCGGCCGACAGGAAATTCTGATGCGTCAGGCCGAGCATCTGGACGAGATAGGACAGCGTGCTCTCGCCCACGTAGTTCTGCCAGTTGGTGTTGGTGATGAAGGAGATCGCGGTGTTGAAGGAGAGATCCTCGGCGACGGCCGATTGCCCGGCCGGATTGAACGGCAGGAACGCCTGCAGGCGCATCAGCCCATAAATGATGAAGAAGCCGCCGACATGAAACAGCAGCATGGAGACCGTGTAGGTCAGCCAATGCTGCTCACGCTTGTCGTCGACGCCGCTGATCCAGTAGAGCCCGGCTTCGACCGGGCGCAGGATCGGCGAGAGAAACGTGCGCTCTCCGTTGAAGACGCGCGTCATGTACCAGCCGAGCGGCTTCACCAGCGCGGTCACGATCGCGCAAAAAAGCAGAATTTGAATCCAGCCGATCACGGTCATGGGATTTCAACCCTTAATAGGATGTATGGAAGCGGCCGCGCGGTCAGAATCGTTCGGGCCGCAGCAGCGCATAGGTGAGGTAGAAGAGCAGGCCGAGCGAGACGAGGCCGGCGAGCGAGTAGTCGAAGATCATGACGTCGCCCCCTTCACAGTCGTTCGCAGACGTAGGTGTAGCCGATCGCGGCCGCGAAGAAGGCGAGGCCCAGCGCCGACATGAAGATGTCCATCATGAGAAGCTCCTATGCGTCAGATCAGCGGCGCCGCTATGCGCAGGTCGACCGCTTTTTATCCGGGTGAGAGGTGCCACCCGGCGCATAGGTTTTCGAGACGACGGCACTGCCGAAGTTATAGGAATCTCATAAAGACTACGGTGATGTCTCCACCACCCTGTCGTCCCTGCGCAAGCAGGGACCCACCCTTTATGACATTCCTATATCTCCGCCCTCCACCTCCTCTCGTTTTCAAACGGCGTTTTGACCAATTCTGCCGAGTGGCCGGTACTCCCGGCCTTTCGGCCTGAAGTGGGACAAGAGCCATGCTGCCAATCGTCGCGCATCACGATCTCGGCGACCTCAGCGAACGCCTTCGCAAGGCCAGCGAAATCGACGCCAATCTGATGACTGAGGTGATCGGCACCGCCTGTCGGCGGCATCCCTCACTCGGCCAGAGCGAGAAGACCGCGCGGGTCGATCGACTCATTCGGTCCGGCGCCTGGACCGATGCGGCGTTGGCATTGATCGATCTCGAGCTGCCGTTCTGGCAGATCCGGCGGCTCGCCTATGACGATGGCGAATGGTACTGCGCTTTGTCGCGCGAGCGCGAATTGCCCGACTGGCTCGATCAGTCCATCGAGGCAGGGCACGCGGACTTGTCGCTCGCTATCCTGGGCGCCTTCGTCGAGGCTCAGCGCATCAGCGAGCGGGAAAGCCGCACCAGCGTACCTGCCGTGAAGGCGACCGTGTCGGAATTCTACGAGCCATTGTCGATCGACAATTTCTCGTAAATGCGAAATCGGCAATCCAGGAGCCTCGTACCTACCCGGTGCCGCAGATATTTCGGCGCATGAGCCCAGTGCTCCCTTTGCACCTTCCCTCTACTGCAAATCAGTCAAGCGCGTGGCTCGATCCTTGCAAGGAGACTTACGCCGCGCTGCGTGCGCTCGGCTTGATACGCCCCACCGTTCTCGTCGCCTCGACGCCGGCCCACGCCGCTCAGCTGGTTTGCCACAAGGCCGGCGAGCGGGTCGGTGGCCTCAAGAAGACCTGCCACTACAATTGCGGTAGCTCCGAGGGCGGCCGACAGGAATATGTCTACGACCATTGCCCGAGCCGGACGGTACGCTGGCGGCTGAACCACGACAGCCAGTTCGGCCCCCGCCCCCGCGCCAGGAAAACGCGTAAGCGGCGGCAGTGACACCCGAATCGACCTTCGCCCAGGGGCTCCGTCCGGCGTTTGCCGAGTCTTTCGTTTGACTTGACGAGCATTCAAGTCTCCAACTTGGATATAAAAATCCACAACCAACATTTGGGCGAAGCCGAATGTTACTCGACGCAGCCATGTCCGGTACCCTGGACCGCATTCTCGATGCGGCGACCGACAACCTCAGGGTTGCCAAAATCCTGATCCAGATGGGTCTCGACCCCAACAATGTTACCTGGGACGCGATCTTCAACCGCTTGCTGGAGATCTTCCTGCACAACATCACCCTGGCCAACATGTTTGCCCTGGCCGGCGCGATCTTCTTTGTCGCCACCTTGCTGACGCAGACAATGGTGCCGCTGCGGGTCGCGAACATGATCGGTTGTTTGTTCTTTGCCATCTTCGGCGCGCTCAGCGGAGCCATCACAACCTTCTTGCTTTATCTCCTGATGATTCCGATCAATGCGTATCGACTGCGCCAAATGCTCGCCCTCGTGAAGAAGGCGCGCAGCGCAACGCAGGGTGATATGTCGATGGAGTGGCTCAAGCCGTTCATGACCCAGCGCAAGTATCGCAAGGGCGACATCCTGATGAAGAAAGGAGACGCGGCTCACGACATGCTGCTCACGGTCACCGGCAAATTCCGGGTCGTTGAAATCGACGTCGAGGTTCCGCCGGGACGCCTGATGGGCGAGCTTGGCTTCCTCACGCCCGATAACCGCCGCACCGCGACGATCGAATGCATCGAGGACGGCCAGGTGCTGACCATCACCTACGAAAAGCTGCTCGAGATCTACTTCCAGAACCCGCAGTTCGGTTACTACTTCCTCGTGCTCACCAGCCAGCGCCTGCTGGAAAATCTCGCGCGGGCGGAAGCCATCATCGCGCACAACAAGATTGCGCCACAGACTACCAACCGCTGACCGCCACCAGGTTCGACCGATGGGCGGCCACCCTTTTTGTTTTGGGCATGATCTCCGCGCAAACGCTACGCGTTTGTCGCAGGGAAAACCGCTTCACACTTTGTGCTAACGCGGCCCTCCGGGGCCGGATCATGCCTCTACTCCGCCGCCGCGGTCCTGATCTCGGCCGGCTCGGCGCGAGCCGCGCAGAACTTGAACTCCGGAATCTTGCCGAACGGATCGAGGGCCGGATTGGTCAGCAGGTTCGCTGCCGCCTCCGCATAGCAGAACGGCATGAACACCATGTTCTCCGGCACGTCGCGGTCGGCGCGAACCTTGACCTCGACCGCGCCGCGGCGCGTCTCGAGGCGAATGAAATCGCCGGGCGCGAGCCTCTTCTTGCGCATGTCCTTTGGCGACATGAACGCGACCGCCTCCGGCTCGATCTGATCGAGCATGTTCGCGCGGCGCGTCATCGAGCCGGTGTGCCAATGCTCGAGGATGCGTCCCGTCGACAGCACCATAGGATATTCGGCGTCGGGCAGTTCATCCGGCGGAATGACCTTCGCCGGCACGATCTTGCCGCGACCGCTCTCGGTCGGGAAACCGGTCGTGAAGATGATCTCGTTGCCGGGTTTGTTCGGATCGTCGGCGGGATAGGTGACGGCGCCCTCGCGCACCAGCCGCTCCCAGCTGATGTTGTCGAGCGACGGCATCAGTTGCGCCATCTCGGTGTAGACTTCGCCCGGGCCCGAATAGTTCCAGGGCAGTCCCATGCGCTTGCCGATCTCCTGGATGATCCAGAGATCCTGCCGCGCGTCGCCCGGCGGCTTGATCACCTCGCGCGCGAGCTGCACGCGGCGGTCGGTGTTGGTGAAGGAGCCGGATTTCTCCGCAAAGGCCGAGGCCGGCAGGATCACGTCGGCGTGGAACGCGGTCTCGGTGACGAACAGGTCCTGCACCACGAGATGGTCGAGCTTGGCCAGCGCGTCGCGCGCATGCTGGAGGTCGGGGTCCGACATCGCCGGATTTTCGCCCTCGACATACATGCCGTTGATCTGGCCGGCATGGATCGCGTTCATGATCTCGACCACGGTGAGTCCGCGCTCGGGATCGAGCTCCTGCCCCCAAAGCTTTTCGAAGGCGCCGCGCATGTCATCGCGGCCGACCGGTTGATAGTCGGGGAAGAACATCGGGATCAGGCCGGCGTCGGAGGCCCCCTGCACGTTGTTCTGGCCGCGCAGCGGATGCAGGCCCGTGCCGGGACGGCCGACCTGCCCCGTGATCAGCGCGAGCGCGATCAGGCAGCGCGCATTATCGGTGCCGTGCACATGCTGGCTGATGCCCATGCCCCAGAAGATGATGGAGGATTTCGCACGCGCATAGGTGCGCGCGACCTCGCGCAGGGTCTCGGCGGGAATGCCGCAGACCGGCGCCATCTTCTCCGGCGTGAACTCGGTGATCTTGGCCTTGAGGTCCTCATAGCCCTCGGTATAGCCGGCGATATATTGCTCGTCGGTCAGGCCCTCGGTGATGATGGTGTTGATCATCGCGTTGAGCATCGCGACGTCGGCACCCGGCTTGAACTGGAGATGCTTGGTCGCATGACGCGACAGCGCCTGCCGGCGCGGATCCATCACGAACAGCTTGGCGCCCTTTTTCGCGGCGTTCTTGATGAAGGTCGCCGCGACCGGATGGTTCACCGTCGGGTTGGCGCCGATCACCCAGATCACCTCGGCATCCATCGCCGCCGAGAACGGCGCCGACACCGCGCCCGAGCTCAAGCCTTCGAACAGCGCCGCAACCGAGGAGGCGTGGCAGAGCCGCGTGCAGTGATCGACATTGTTGGAGCCGAAGCCGGTGCGCACCAGCTTCTGGAACAGATAGGCCTCTTCATTTGACCCCTTGGCCGAGCCGAAGCCGGCCAGCGCCTTCGGACCCTTCTCGTCGCGGATCTTGACGAGGCCCTTGGCGGCGATGTCGAGCGCCTCCTCCCAGCTTGCCTCGCGGAAATGAGTGTAGGGATTGGCGGGATCGACCTGGTCGTAGGCGTCCTTCGGAACGTTCGGCAAACGCACCAGCGGCTTGGTGAGCCGGTTGGGATGATGGATATAGTCGAAGCCGAAGCGGCCCTTGACGCAGAGGCGGTTGTGGTTGGCCGGACCGTCGCGGCCTTCGGCATAGATCACCTTCTCGTCCTTGACCTGATAGGTCACCTGACACCCGACGCCGCAATAGGGGCACAGCGAGTCGACCTTCCGGTCGGGATAGGTGACGCGGGTCTGCTTGTCGTCGAGCATGACGGCCGGCATCAGCGCGCCGGTCGGGCAGGCCTGCACGCATTCGCCGCAGGCGACGCAGGTGGATTCGCCCATGGGGTCGTCGAAATCGAAAACGATCTTGGCATCGTGATTACGGTAGGCCATGCCGATCACGTCGTTGACCTGAACCTCGCGGCAGGCGCGCACGCACAGGCCGCACTGGATGCAGGCATCGAGGTTGACGCGCATCGCCGGATGGCTGGCGTCGGCCTTCCAGCGTTCGGCCGAGGGAAAGCGGCTTTCGGTGACGCCGGTTTTTTCGGCCCAGTGCCAGAACTTCGATTCGGGATCGTGCGAGGTCTCGCGTGCCGGCTGGTCGGCGACGAGGAGCTCCATCACCATCTTCTGCGCGGCGACGGCGCGGTCGCTCGCGCTCTTCACCTTCATGCCGACGGTGGGCGTGCGCTTGCAGGAGGCAGCCAGCACGCGCTCGCCTTCGATCTCGACCATGCAAGCACGGCAATTGCCGTCGGGCCGATAATCGGGCGCCGGCGAGTAGCACAGATGCGGGATTTCGTTACCCTGACGCTTGGCGACCTGCCAGATGGTTTCTCCCGGTTTCGCCTCTACTTGCTTGCCATCGAGCTCGAACTGGATCTTCTTCATTCCGCTGCGTCCTTGAACTCGTCCGGGAAGTATTTAATCACCGAGGTCAGCGGATTCGAGGCCGCCTGGCCCAATCCGCAGATCGAAGCGTCGCGCATCGCCTGGCTCAATTCGTCGAGCAATTTGCGGTTCCAGACCGGCTTCTCCATCAGGATCGCCGCCTTCTGGGTTCCGACACGGCAGGGCGTGCACTGGCCGCAGCTTTCGTCCTCGAAGAATCGCATCAGGTTGAGCGCCGCGCCGCGCACGCTGTCCTTTTGCGACAGGATCACGATTGCCGCCGAGCCGATGAAACAGCCGTATTTCTCCAGCGTGCCGAAATCGAGCGGGATGTTGTCCATCGAGGCCGGCAGGATGCCGCCCGACGCGCCGCCCGGCAGATAGGCATAGAAGGTGTGACCATCGGCCATGCCGCCGCAATACTCGTCGATCAGTTCGCGCACGGTGATGCCGGCGGGCGCGAGCTTCATGCCTGGATTTTTCACGCGGCCCGAGACCGAGAAGCTGCGCAGCCCTTGCCGGTCGTGACGGCCATGGCCCTTCCACCAGTCCGCGCCCTTCTCGACGATGTCGCGCACCCACCACAGCGTCTCGACGTTGTTGATGAGCGTCGGCAGTCCGAACAGGCCGACCTGGAACGGATAAGGCGGCTTGTGCCGCGGCAGGCCACGCTTGCCCTCGATGCTTTCGAGCAGCGAGGATTCTTCGCCGCAGATGTAAGCCCCGGCGCCGCGCCGCATATGCAGCACGGGACCGCCCGGCGGCAGCTTGGCGATCTCGCGATCGAGGATTTCGCGCGAGGCCGGATATTCGTCGCGGATGTAGATGTAGACGTCGCTCGCCTCGACCACATGCGCGCCGATCAGCGTACCCTCGAGGAAGCGATGCGGATCGGTTTCGAGATAGTAGCGATCCTTGAAGGTGCCGGGCTCGCCCTCGTCGCCATTGATCGCCATCAGGCGCGGTCCGGGCTCGCCGAGCACCGCGCGCCATTTGCGTCCGGTCGGGAAGCCGGCGCCGCCGAGCCCGCGCAGGCTCGCATCATCGAGCGCCTTCAGAAGATTTTCCTTCGAAAGCTCGCCCGAGCGCAAGCGGCCCAGCAGCTTGTAGCCGCCGTCGGCGACATAGGCCGCGTAGTCGATATATTTGGGCAGATGCGCGTGGGTGTCGCCGGCTTTCGCCGTGGCCAGCACGTTAGAGACCGTGGCGTGGTCGACGAAGTTATGACCGACCTCCGCGGCAGGCGCGGTGTCGCAGCGGCCGACGCAGGGCGCGCGCACCACGCGGATGCCGGGGCCGGACTTGTCCTGCAAATCCTTCAGCAGCCTCTCGCCGCCGAGCATGGCGCAGGTGAGCGAGTCGCAGACGCGGATCGTGAGCGGCGCAATATCAGGCTCGCCCTCCTTCACGATGTCGAAATGCGCATAGAAGGTCGCGGTCTCGAACACTTCGGCAAAGGAAAGCTTCATCTCGTCCGCAAGCGCGGCGAGATGCGCGGCCGAAATCTGGTGATATTTGTCCTGGATCAGATGCAGGTGCTCGATCAGGAGGTCGCGGCGGCGCGGCCGGTCGCCGAGCAGCGCTTCGATCTCCGCCGAGGCATTTGGATCAATCTGGCGGCCCTTGGGTGTGGCCTTTGCCCGCTTGCGCCCCTCGCCGGGGTGCTCGAATGGGCGAACCTTCTGGACGTCGTGGTTCATGGAAACGTCCGTTCTCCGTGTTGTTTTGATTTACTCTAATCACTGGCATGCCAGATGCCAAGAGAAAATTAGAGCGGCTATAAGCATTTAAGGGGCATGCAGCCGCGCTGTCATGCCCCTTTTGCATTGGTTTAGCGCCCTGAGGTACTCAGGTCTTGTTCGCCTCGGGGCGGCACGCCCGCTCGAGCAACATGAGCGGGCCGATCAGCGCAAAGCTATTGAAACAGCTTGAGCGCGTTGCTGATCGTCTCGATCACGCCCCAAGCGAGCGGGATTCCGACAAATCCCCAGGCGAGGATCACCTTCAGCATCATCGAGTTGTCAGTCTGCGTTGCCATGTTTGTTCTCCTCAAGCTCGTGCGCCAACAGGCACCGGTTTTGCAACCGAGTCGGATACGGCATCATGCGCACGCGGGTCGTCCGGCCTCATGTGATAGCGCGCATTCACGGCCTTCACGAGCGCGTTGCAGATGAACCCGATGACCAAAAGGCCCGCCATGATGTACATGGTGGTGTTGTAGGCCTGCGCCTTCGGTACGCCGTGGTTGACGTTGTATTCGCGGATGTAGTTGACGAGCACCGGGCCGAAGATGCCGGCCGCCGACCACGCGGTCAGCAGCAAGCCGTGGATCGCCCCGACATAGCGCGTGCCGAACATGTCTTTCAGGTAGGCCGGCACGGTCGAAAAACCGCCGCCGTACATGCTGATGATAATCAGGAAAGCGCAGACGAATCCGACCACGCTGCCGATCGATCCGGTGTAGGGCACCGCGCAATAAAGGAAGAAGCCGAGCACCATGAACACGAAGTAGGTGTTGCGCCTTCCGATATAGTCGGAGGTAGTCGCCCATGCGAAGCGGCCGCCCATGTTGAACAGGCTCATCAGACCGACGAACCCTGCCGCTGCCAGCGGCGTAATATGACCGGGGAACATCTCCTGGCTCATGGCGGAGGCTTGACCAAGCACGCCGATGCCAGCAGTAACGTTGAGGCAGAGAACCCACCAGATCAGCCAGAACTGTGGCGTCTTCAGCGCGTCGTAGACGTAAACGTCGTTCTTGCTGATCAGCTTCTGCGCGGTGGCCGGCGGCGTGTAGCCTTCCGGCTTCCAGCCTGGCGCCGGCACGCGGACCAAGATGGCGCCAATGATCATGAAGACGAAGTAGACGACGCCCAGCACGATGAACGTTTCGGCGACGCCGATATGCGCCGATGTCGTGAACGTGCGCATGAGCCAAACCGACAACGGGGAAGCGATGAAAGCGCCTCCGCCAAAGCCCATGATCGCCATTCCTGTCGCCATTCCCGGACGGTCGGGAAACCATTTGATCAACGTCGAGACCGGTGAGATGTAGCCGATACCAAGCGCGATACCGCCGAGCACGCCGTAGCCCAGATAGATCAGCCACAGGGTATGGGCATAGACGCCGACCGCCGAGATCAGGAATCCGCCAGCCCAGCAGCATGCCGCCGTGAACATCGCGCGGCGCGGCCCGCTCTCCTCGACCCACCGACCAAATACCGCGGACGATACGCCAAGGAAGAAGATGGCGAGCGAAAATATCCAGCCGAGCTCGGTGAGCTTCCAGTCGTCAGGTGCCGACTTCGTGATGCCGATGAGTTTTGTCATCGGCAGGTTGAACACGCTGAAAGCGTAGGCTTGGCCTATGCATAAATGCACACACAGCGCCGCCGGCGGCACCAGCCATCTGCTGAAGCCCGGCTCTGCAACCGTATGCTCTCGATCAAGAAACGATAATGCGCCCATCAATCTTCTCCTCCAGTCGCCCTTTTGGTAGTTTGTTTCGTCGCGATCCTGTTCACCCCGAACCAGTCACACAACGGTCCCTCTCTGCCGCTCCAAGTGTCCAAGTCCACGTGTCCAAGGCCCTGCACCAAGGCCGATTTGCATTGCTGCTTCGCAGCATCCCAACATGCGCCGGAATCGCTAAGCGCACTCGAAGCTTCAAACACCGGCTCCGGCGCAATATGCCGACGCAGCATTCTGTGCCGACACATCATTGTGCGGCGCGAAGCAACTGCAAGATCCCCCGATGCCGCGCACACACGACACGACTGCACTTCCGCCACCCGCGAAGACATCGAATTGGGGCAGAAGCGGCCGGTGATGTCGATTGGTAAAAGGTAGCGACCACCGCCTTTGCAACTGCGTCATGGTCGATTGACGATCGCTATCGGTAGATCGAATTTTTCTATCAAGCAGCTGGCGCTGCCTTGCAGCAGCATGCGATCTCGTTCCCGCGGCGCCTTTCGCCCGAGTTTTGATCATATGTGGCCCTCATCATGCAGAGGGCGCAGGGAATGCCGGGTGCACACCGCACCCGCAGCCTCGCGTGGAAAGCAAAAATCACGCGAGTTAGTCACCGCAGGTACGCCGAAACACGCCGGCATTCCCCGCACAATGGTGTTAACGGCTGCTTCGCGCTCTCCCCGGTGTACCGGGCTTGATAGCCACCGTCGCCTGCGCGGCGTGTCGGACCGTAGGGCCGGCAACGCCATTGCGCAGGCTTGATCCCAGCGTCGGGGGATCGGGACCACGCGACTTGGCCGTCCGCGACTGCCAGCGCCCGTCTTGCGCGCCGCCGCGTCCATCGCATCCCGCACCCTACGTCCGTGACGATCGCGATACGCCCCTCTTGTGGGCACGAGACAGCCTTCCCTACACTGATTTGCATTTCTGGAAAAGCGAAATATTTTTTGCAAGGGGGCTGGACAGATGGTTTTTGCCGGCCGCAGTGATTTGCCCGACGGGGCAAAATCATTCGTGCACGGGAAGCGCGAAAATGTGGCGCAACGCGGATCATCCGACGGCGTGGACATGACGGAGTTTGGGAGAGCGACGAACCGAGCCTTCCCGAGCCGTGCGACCGCCGCCGTCGCGCAGCTCGGTCCGACATCACTCCGCTTGATTGGAAGCGAGCGCCGCCTGCCCGGCTGCCACCGGCTCGTCGCTTTCGGATGGCGGCAGAAGGTACCTCGGCAGGTAAAAGGCGTTCGCAATCAGCGTCGGAATCACGGCACTGCCGATGACGGCCGCGACCAGTGATGAATACTGCGCCTGATTGATGATGCCGTGCGACAATCCGAACAGCGAGGAGATCGTCCCGAATGTGAGCCCGGTCGACATCAGGAGCGTCGTATACATCGCCTCCCGATCCTGCGCTGCGAAGAGCTTGGTCACGGGATAAACACCGGCAACCTTGGTTGCGATCTTGACAAGCAGAAAAAACAGGAAGGCGGCGGGCGCCGCCACCAGCGACGGGATCGAGACGAACGAGCCGGCGCGGATGAAGTAGAACGGCGTCAG
>Ga0310811_10001204_pt1 | contig 33164 bp, 23 predicted proteins | sample YCmetagenome_FD_207642 | JGI IMG/M metagenome (GOLD analysis project Ga0310811, IMG submission 207642) | Soil microbial communities from experimental microcosm in Duke University, North Carolina, United States - YC | ecosystem: Engineered > Artificial ecosystem > Soil microcosm > Unclassified ...
GGCATTTTTCGATGACGGATCGTGAAGCCATTGTAACCCATTTCAAGGACGCCTTCCGAGCCAATGAATTTGACGGTGCTGGTTTCGCCCTGGCCACTGATAAAATTGACGCGGAGCATAAGCTGGAAGGCCGAATGCTCGGGAGTTTCAGGGTAATGCATAATAGCCGTCAGAACATCGGGGACATCACGACCGTCCTTCCAGTAGGCGATCTGCCCGGAAGATACTATTTTGTCCGGGCCTTTCGAGTCGGTTATAAAATGAATGCCTGACAGAAGATGAACGAAGAGATCGCCCGCGACTCCGGTCCCAAAATCCCGATAGTTGCGCCACCAGAAGAATTTTTTGGGATCATACGGCTGATGGGGACTACCGGCAATGTAACGGTCCCAGTCCACTGTCGACGGCGAGCCGTCGGTAGGCTGGGTATATTCCCAGGCTCCCAGTGCACTCTGTCTGTCGAATGAGGCTTCAATACAGGTAAGCTGACCGATCTCCCCTTTTTTATATAGATCCCGAGCTGCCGCATATGCAACACTGCTTACACGCTGACTGCCGATCTGCATCGCTTTGCCGCTGCGCCTGTAAGCCGCGATAAGAGGAAGCCCTTCGCTGACCTTGTGGACCATCGGTTTTTCACAATAGACGGCCTTACCCTTTCCGAGAGCTTCAGTGGCGATGCGGGCATGCCAGCTGTCATTGGTAGCGATAATGACAGCATCGATGTCCTTGCGATCGAGTATTTCGCGATAGTCACGGGTCGTGATCAGGTCCTGGCCGTATACTTCTTTAGCACGCTGAAGCCGCCCGGTATAAAGGTCGCAGGCAGCGACGAGCTTTACGCCTGGCACCTGTATGGCCGTGTCGCTGTCATTGAAACCCATGATGCCCATGCCGATGCAGCCGATCTGCAGGTTGTCGCTAACGCTTATGCGATGGGGTATCTCCAGTAAACGTTGATGATGGCCGTCCCCTGGCTGGAGGGACGGGATCGTTCCGGTGGAAAGCAGAAAGGACGCGCCTCCCAGCTTTTGAAGGAAATTTCTGCGCGATCTTTTTTCTGGTCTTTCGTGATTCATATGGTAGCTTTATAAAATAAAAGTTACGATAAAATCAGGAAATATGACTTCAAAAACCATCACCCCAAATAAATGGCCGCAGCTCGTTTATGAAGAGCTGAAGGATACACTGAAGACTGTTCAACTGTGGGCGCAGATCATCGGTAAGATACGCCTGGTGAGAACACCCTGGATAAATCATAGCTGGCATGTGACCTTATATGTGTCGGCGCGGGGACTGACTACAGGCAGCATTCCCTTTGAAGAAGGCAGTTTCCAGATCGATTTTGATTTCATCGATCACCGGCTCCTGTTGGCTGCCAGCAATGGCAGCCGCGCGGAGTTCGGTCTTTCATCGCTGTGTGTAGCCGATTTTTACTATGTGCTGTTTGAGAAGCTTGAGCAAATGGGCATTGAAGCGGAGATCTACGCCAGACCCAATGAGCTGGAGCATGCCATACCTTTTGCAGAGGATACCCTCCATAAGACCTATGATCCGGTGCAAATGAATAAATACTGGCGGGCGCTGGTCAACATCGACTCGGTGTTCACAAAATTCAGGGCGGAATTTATTGGAAAATGCAGTCCGGTACATTTGTTCTGGGGAGCCTTCGATCTGGCTGTTAGCCGGTTTTCCGGCCGGGAAGCGCCACTCCATCCGGGAGGCGCGCCCAATATGCCGCTGAATGTGATGCAGGAGGCCTATTCACATGAAGTAAGCAGCGCCGGTTTTTGGGGAGGCAGCGACAACTACCCCCATCCCGCCTTTTATTCGTATTGTTATCCGACACCTGATGATTTTGGGAAACAGCTTGTTGAGCCGGCCGAAGCGTTCTTTCAGCAGGAGCTGGGAGAGTTTTTACTGAATTATTCCGATGTGCAGGCTTCGGAACACCCGGAGACAGCCTTACTTAAATTTTTGCGGTCGACATATAAGGCCGCAGCCAGAACAGGCAATTGGGATCCCAGCCTGGTCTGTGATCTGACCCGGTACGAGAAATAAAAAATAAGCCGGGAGCCCGGGGCCCACGGCTTAATGTCTTATTCAGCCCGACCGCAACGGCGGCCATTTGAATTTGTGTTATTGCAGCTTGCTTACCTGGTCATTATAAAATTTCACTGTCGCAATAACATCGGGCACATTGTGATACCAGTTCTCCTCGCGTTCGATAGAGAACATGCCTTTAAAGTGCTGCCGTTTCAATTCCTGGAAGATAGGAGCCCATTTTATGACGCCGGTTCCGACAACCATGTCTTTGGCCTCTGTATTGCCGGCAGAGTCGACGTCTTTCAGATGTACCCCGAAGACATGTCCTTCCAGCTTCTTCAGACATTCCACCGGGTCCAGGCCGTTGCGCGTCCAGTGACCGACGTCCGCACAGGAGCCGATATGTGGATGGCCCTTGATGGCTGCCACTACTGAGTCGGGATGCCAGTAGGCATTTGGTCGGGGGTGATCGTGGATGGCGACATTGATCCCATAGATGCCGGCGAGGCTGTCGATGCCATCCCATTGGTTCTTCAATGGTTCCGCGGTAATATAGCTAAGGCCGAATTCTTTGGCGAGGTCGAAGTATTGTTTCCACTCGTCCAGGGATTTAGGGGTAATAACGCCCATCGCCACTATCTGGATCCCTTTGGCCTGCAGGAGCTGTTTGATCTTTGCTTTGCTTTCAGCGGACATCCGTATTCCGAAAGTGTCCTTCATGTCGCCGCCCAGCGGTTGTCCGGGGAAAGCTTCTACATATTTCAGACCTGCACTGTCTGTCCTTTCGATGGAAGTGACGAAGGGTCCAGCAGTATGGAACGTCCATAGTTGAACGCCTATTTTCCAGTCTTTGGTAACATCTGCTGCTGCAGAGTCGGAGGTCTTAGTGGTAGAGTCGGAAGGCGTCGTGTTGCCGCCAGGTCCTCCGCAGCCGGACAGGCTCATGATAGCGATCGCGGAAAAACAAAACAAGCAAGCGTAGGCTAGTTTTTTCATGTCAGATGATTTTGTTAGTCAAAGCATTGAAATTAAGGCATTTTCAGGAGGCGAAGTAGGCTAAAGCTTTTAGGGTTAATTTAGCTATATGAAGTATTTGTTGCTGTTATTGCTGTTGCCCGTGGCTGCCTTATTTCCACCTGCTCCCGTCCATGGACAGACAAGGAGGGAGGATTTACATACTGATTTTGTGCTGTACAACCGACGGGTAACACTGGAGAAGGACCTGCGGGAACGGATCATCGGCAAACATTTTTCCATGCCGCTGGACAGCAATTCAGAGGATGGATATTTGTCGGGCTGCTGGGCCGTCTCCCAATTCCTGTTTGATGGTCCGGAGGTGCTGGAAGGCTTTGGACATCTTTTCGCGGGATATGATTTGCTGAGTTACGATACCCGGCAGGCTTTACTGGAGGCAGTGTATGCAGTCGCGCCCGGACAGTATGTTTCCGAAATCAACGGCGTACTGGACCGGGAGACGGACGCGCATTTGTTTGCCTTGTGTGCAGTGTATCTATACCGGCAGGATACGAGTACTGATAATGCCAACCGGCTGAAGATACGCCTGGTGGAAAAGTTCCCGGCCGATACACTGGCGGTTTTGCAGGAGCTTTCGACCTGGCTGAGCTATCATACGGCGATTCGCCGGGGGAAGGTTCCGGATGTCGGAGAACTATTCCGTTATCGGCGGGGTGACGGGCAGAAGGTGATTTATTCCTTCCAGCGCTGGGATAGGGATTATGCGGGTCTGGCGATAGTGCAGAATGCAGATGGCAGTTTTGTGCGGGACAGGCAGGGGCGTCTGCAGGTTTTCCGGCAGCTGGCAAGATCGGGACCGGATCTGCCCTATTTTATCACGAATGGGAATACGCCGCAAGGTATTTACAGCATCCAGGGCACGGATGTATCCAGGACGAATTTTATCGGGCCGACACCAAATTTGCAATTGCTGCTGCCGTTCGAGGGTGAATGGGGGAAGTATTTTCACGATAGCTCGCTGGTGAGCCCCGGAGCTGTGGCCGCTATCATGGTGCATACCCCGGAGACCAGGGATGAGATGAATATGGATTCGCTGGCCTTATACCGGCAGCTCCTGCCGCCGGGCTGGAGGTCATATTCCCCGATGATGGAGGCATGGGCAGCAGGACGGGTCGGGCGGACCGCGATCATTGCACATGGGACGACCATCGACCCGGAATATTTTAAGGGAAAGCCATATTATCCCCTGACACCTACCATGGGATGCCTGTGCGCCAAAGAGTTGTGGAATCCTACAACCGGTCATTTGCTGGTAAGCGAGCAGAATGAACTCGTAAATGCCTTCCTGTCCACACCGGGTAGAAAGGGGTGGCTGCTTGTCCTTAATTTGGATGACCAGCGCAGACCGGTGAGCCGGGAAGAGGTGGAGGCGCTGATAAGACAAAAATAAGAACCCCCGCCGGGAAGTCGGGCAGGGCATGAAAAAACCCCGGCTGGTTGGCCGGGGTTGAATGGTAATTTTCCGCGTCCTTAGAAGGGAAGATCGTCGATAGGCTCGTTGATCTCGCCAGCCGAGGGGACCCTTGAAGGACCAGCCTGAGAAGCATAGCCTCCTTCCGATCCGGACCCGCCGGAATAGCCGCCGCCTTCGCCTCTGCTGCCCAGCAATTGTACGCTCTGTACCCGCAAGGTGAGGGAGATCCCCGTGGTCCCGTCATTTTTGGGATAGGTTCTTACTTCCGGGGTTCCTTCTGCGTATACTTGGGTTCCTTTTTTGAGATACGGTGCAATGCCGGTGCGATCGGTCCAGTAAGCACATTCGACCCATATCGTTTTATCCTTCTGGTTGCCCTGTGCATCGCGGAATTTCTCAGTGTGGGCCACGTTGAAATTGATCACGTTCTTTCCATTCACCGTATTGGTGACACAGTCCTTTCCCAGGTTGCCGATTACTTGAAGCTTTATCATAATGGTAAATTTGAGTAAAAGGGCAATTTACGGGATTTTCTAAATTGGGGGGAGGCAAAGTTTTCCTGAATTTTTCCCCGTTAAAATCGTGACTCGCCAGGCCCTGCGACGACTACCAACGGCTCAACAGAAACGCCCGACGGCAGCCAGGAGCCGTCAAAGGCTCGATCTGGTTAAGTCGGCTGACAGGGAAGTCGGATATTTGAGTGGGTCGGACAGGGGATTTACGGCATGGAATTGACCGGCGGTTTGATTAACTTTAACCGGGCCGGAAATCTTCTTTTACATGAGATTACGCTGCACCATATTATTGTTTGTCATATTAGCGGCTAATACGCGGTCCTGGGCCGGAGTAATAGACACGATGGCTTTCCGCATCCGGATGGATAGCCTTGAAAGAAAAGCCGTTCTTCACACATACAGAAAGGATGACCCCGCAATCGACGAGATGAGCTGTTATGCCACGGAGATCCTGAGTGACTCAAGGCGTGTAGGTTATGCGCATGGCATTGGGGTCGCTCTGGCTCTTCAGTCATTCATCGTCTACAGACAGGTGAATGATTTTACCCGAAGCGAACAGCTGGCTCGGGAATCCCTGGACTGGTTTAACCGAACCAGCGACAAACGTTACATGACATTGGCGCATTATACACTGGGGTTCTCACTTTTTGCACAGAGTCGTTTTGATGAGGCTATCCACTATTTCAACCTGGGCCGGGAATATGCGCGCCGGACAGGCAATTCCCTGGAGGACATTTATATGTTGTCGCTGACAGGTGAGGCTTACCGGGAGAGAGGGGATTATGAAAAAGCCTTTGATATTTTACAACAATGCGTACAGCTTGCCGAAGCCATTCATAACCCGGAACTGGTAAAGGCACAATACCTGACCCTGGCTGCACTGTTCATGCAAATAGAAGACTACGGCGCCGCAGACAAATATTTCCGGATAGGATTGGGTGCGGACGGCCCTGAAAAGGCCGACCCCTGGAGCCTGCTGGTTTATTCAGAGCTGCTGACACACGAGCGCAAATACGATAGTGCGTTGTATTATTATGCACTTATGGATAGCGCCAGTCTGGGACCGGCAATGTTGCGTACTTATCTTGTAAGTAAGGGCGAATATTATTACTTCCGGAAAGAATACAGTACTGCTCTACCCTATTTTATCAAAAGCCTTTCTTATCAGCGCCAGCTGAACGATCGCAACCAGGTAATGCGTTGTCTGCTGGACCTGTCCAGAACATATGAGCAGCTGGGACAAAATGCCGAGGCGTTCCGGTATGCAAGAGAAGGTCTGGCTACCGCTAAGGAGACCGACGCCCGGCAGGTCATCCGGGATGCAAGCCAGGTCCTTTCGACGCTTTATAACAAGGAGGGGAGGACGGACAGCGCATACTTCTATTACAAGCGTTACATCGCCACAAAAGACAGCGTGCTCAATGACCAGGTAAAAGGCAAGTTCGCGTCCTATGGATTTGAGCAGAAGATCAAGTGGCTGAAACAGGAAAAACAGCTGCAGGATGTATGCCTGCAGCAGGAAATGACGACCAAAAATATTCTCATCGGCGCTGTCATCGTGCTTGCATTGCTTGGTTTCATCTATGTCTGGAATATCCGGCTGAAAAGAAAGAATGAGGCGCACCTGCGGCAGCGGGCTGAGAACGAGCTGGAGATCCAAAGGCTGGAAGGCGAACGGGCAAAGGCGGCACTGCAGCAGCGGGCAAAAGAGCTGGAGATCCAGGCGTTGCGGTCACAGATGAACCCGCATTTTATCTTCAATTGCCTCAATGCCATCAACCGGTTTATCTTAAGCCACGAAACGGAGGTGGCCTCGGATTATCTGACAAAATTCTCCCGCCTGATGCGAATGATCATGAACCATTCCCGCCATTCGCTGATCACCCTGGCCGAAGAAGTGGAGATCCTGGAGCTCTACCTGGGCATGGAAGTTCTGCGATTTAAGAACGCATTCGACTACCAGATCTCCATAGACCAGGACATCGATACGGACGATATACACATACCCCCGTTGTTGCTGCAGCCATTCGTAGAGAACGCCATCTGGCATGGGCTGATGCATAAGGAAGAAAGGGGCCTTTTGTCTATCAGCATGGTCGTGGAAGACGATACGCTTCTATGCACCATCCGGGACAACGGAATAGGCCGCAAACGCGCTGCCCAGCTAAAGAGCAAGTCTGCTGAAAAACATAAGTCCATGGGCCTGCAGATCACAGCAGAACGTCTCGCATTGCTGACCGGCACCGGCGAAGCGGGGCATTTCTTCCGGATCGAGGATCTGTATGATGCCGAAGGGAACGCGATGGGGACTCAGGTAGTGCTGACGATCAAGATCAATAGCCCGGCCGGGGAACCGGTAGAGATAAATTAGAGCCGGGTCAAAATATAGCTATTTATGATCAACGCCATTATCGTAGACGACGAACCTTATTGTTGCGAAGCATTATCCATCCTGCTGGGACGGTATTGCCCGCAGGTAAATGTGAGCAGCAGCTATCATTCGGCAATCGATGCGCTCGGCGCCATCCGGGAGCAAAAACCTCAATTACTGTTCCTCGACATCGAGATGCCGCGAATGAATGGGTTCGAGCTGCTGGAAAAGATCAAGGACCTCCAATTCGAGCTGATCTTTACAACAAGCTATGATCAATACGCCATAAAAGCGATTCGTTTCAGTGCGCTGGATTATCTCTTAAAGCCCATCGACCGGGAGGAACTGGTAAGATCGATACAGAAGGTCGAGCAAAGGCTGCAGTCTCCCCTGCCTCAGCAGATAGATCTTCTTTTCCAGAAATTACAAAGCCCCGCACAGTTGTTCAGCAAGATAGCCATTCCCACGATGGAAGGCTTGCAAATGGTATCTGTGGATAGCATCATTCACTGCACATCCGACAGCAACTACACTATACTGACGCTAAAGGATCAGCAGCGGGTTATCGCATCCCGCACCCTGAAAGAGATCGAGGAGCTATTGGAAGATTATTCCTTTGTCCGTGTGCATCATTCCAATGTTGTGAATCTGAATGAAATCGTCAAATACATCAAAGGCGAAGGAGGATACCTCGTGATGTCCGATGGCTCTTCCGTGAATGTCTCGCGAAGCAGGAAGGAAGGATTGCTGAAGAAGCTGCAGCCAAACAGACCATAGGATGTCTCCCAACTACTCACCCAAAAAGTATAATTCCGGTTGTTTTCTGCCAGGTACTGGTTGTGGCTCGGATTATGGTTCATGGCGAATTAGCTTTGTTTAAAATTGATTACCATGAACAAAATAATCGTTTTGCTGCTGGCTGCTCTATTCAGCGCTGTCGGCAACTCTGCAAGCGCGCAGACCTCGGATAAGGCTGTTTTGCTGAATGCTTCCACCATCGGTGCCGATCGTGCGGCGGTAAAAGCAACCAGGGACCTTTGGGCCAGGGTCGGAGACAAAAAAAATGAGGCCTGGTACAAGCTGCCAAAAGGATACCTGGCAACGTTTGAGGAAGAGGGTGTGGAAAGCAGGCATGTTTATGACCAGAAAGGATATTGGATGTATTCGATGATGACCTACCAGGAAGATCATCTGCCGGCAGAGGTAAGAAAAGAAGTGAAAAGCAACTATTACGATTATTCCATCGGCTGGGTAAAGGAAGTGAAGGAGGGAGAGGATAATGTGTATGTGGTGCATGTGGAAAATAAGACGGAATGGAAGGATCTGTCGGTCCGGGATGGAGAAATAAGAGTGCTAAAGGCGTTCTGCAAACAATAAACGACTTGGAAACAGGGCTTTATGGCATAGCCCGGAGTTTCGGTTCCCATGGCCGCGGAGGGTGAGCAGACCTGAAGCGGCCTTTTCGTTGGTCAGGAGCCCGACATTGCAGGTCCAGATTATTTAGTGTAAATTTGCGGTTCGAAAAAAAAATTATTATGAGCCGTAAAGGAAAAGTCCTGGTAGCGATGAGTGGCGGTATTGACAGTACCGTTACGGCTCTCATGTTGCATGATGAGGGCTATGAAGTAGTAGGCATCACCATGAAGACATGGGATTATGCAAGCGCAGGTGCATCAAAGAAAGAGACAGGATGTTGTAACGTGGATAGCTTTAATGATGCCCGTATGGCTGCGGTGCAACATGGTTTTCCGCATTTCATACTGGATATCCGGGAGGAGTTTGGAGGATTTGTCATTGATAATTTCGTCGACGAATACCTGGCAGGCCGCACTCCTAATCCCTGTGTCCTCTGCAACACGCATATCAAATGGCGGGCGCTGCTGAAGAGGGCCGATGCCATGGATTGTGAGTTTATCGCAACGGGACATTACGGCCAGATCCGTCAGCATACGAATGGCCGGTATACTGTTGCCAAAGGGATTGACGAGACAAAGGATCAGAGTTATGTCTTGTGGGGCTTGCAGCAGGATCTGCTGAGCCGGACATTGTTGCCGCTGGGGCCGTATCGTAAGACAGAGATCCGGCAAATGGCGCTGGACTACGGTTATCCCGAGCTGGCAAAAAAGGCCGAGAGCTATGAGATCTGTTTTGTGCCGGACAATGATTACCGCGGATTCTTACGCCGCCGCGTAGACGGACTGGAAGAAAAGGTAATGGGCGGCAATTTTGTAGATAAGAATGGGAATATCCTCGGGCAGCATAAGGGTTATCCTTTTTATACGATCGGCCAGCGCAAGGGGCTGGATATTACGTTTGGCAAGCCTGTATATGTGACCGGGATCCTGCCTGAAACGAATACGGTCGTACTGGGAGAAGAGGTCGACCTCGACCGGCAGGAGATGATGGTCGGAAAGATCAATATGATGAAGTATGATACGATCACGCCGGGAATGGAGGTCATAACCAGGATCCGCTATAAAGATGCCGGTGGCCTGAGCAGCCTTTATCCGGAAGGAGACAAAGTAGGGGTACGGTTCTACGAAAAAGCTAAAAGCATCGCCCCGGGTCAGAGTGCTGTCTTTTATGAGGGAGATGAAGTGGTCGGCGGGGGTATTATACAGCGGACATAGCAATAAATAAGTATCCGATACGTTACAATCCGGGAAGTTATGTGCTTCCCGGATTTTTATTTTACAGATATGAAAAATCGACTAAGTCTCCTTCTTACGCTCATCGTTGCTGTGGTCGTGATCAGCTGTAAGAAAACCATTAATTATAAAAATACTTCCGGTTTTGTGGGTGATCCGGTGGATTATTTCTTGCCTATGCAAGTGGGTAAGTATGCTACTTACCGGCTGGATTCCCTCTCTTTTTACTTTTATGGACAGCTGGATACGACTACAAGCTATCTGGCCAAGGATTCCGTGGAAAAATCCTTTACCGACGGGTCGAATAATCAGGCCTGGCTGGTCACCCGCTATTTGAGCGATCTTTCGGGATCTACATGGACGGCGAGTCAGACTTATACCGTGACGCCTTCGACCCGGCAGGTGTGGGTAACAGAGAATAATTTGCGCTATCTCAAATTGGCTTCCCCTGTCACCGAAGGACTTAGCTGGCCGGGGAATAGTGCGCTGCCATATGCGCCGTTCCAGGATTTTTTCGACTTTAGTGACGATTCGCACCTGAGCATGGGCGCATGGAATTATACCTATCAGGATGTGGCGCAGCCTTATACCCTCGGCGCTGCCAAATACGACAGTACAGTGACTGTGCTGCAAGCAAGCGATTCGATCAATGTGCCGATCGTTGACCCTAAATCATTTGCTTCAAAGACGTATTGGATCGAGACTTATGCAAAACATATAGGGCTGGTTTACCGGCACACAGCTATGTGGGAGTATCAGCCGCCCACGCCGAATGGGTCACAGGTCGGGTACAAGATCGGGTTTGAGATGACGATGACATTGATCGATCATAATTAGCCATAGCGCCCCTATCGCGTAAAGCGGGCCGCGAACATGGTATCGGCGTGATCATCATATCCTTTTATATTCTCCATTTTATCTTGTTTCAGGCCATGAGTGGTATCCCGGATAAGGGCGGCCATTTCTTCATTTTCCTTTTTAAAGACGGAGCAGGTGCTGTATACGAGCCAGGCACCCGGTAACAGCCGGGGAGCGATGTGTCCCATGATCTTTTTTTGTATCTCGGCATACTGGAGGATCTTTTGAGGATTGAAGAACCACAGCTCTTCGGGGGTACGGCTCCAGGTGCCGCTGCCGGTGCATGGGACGTCAGCAAGGATGAGATCGGCATTGGCCGCTGCGTCGGGAGGATAGTTGCGGGTCAGGTCAGTGAGGAAGGCCTGGTAGTTTTTAATGCCTGCTTTAGCGAATCGGCTTCGGAGATTGCGAAGGATAGAATCGCGAATATCCGATACGGTTATGTTGAGCTCGGGGTAGAGGTCGTGGACCAGGATGGACTTGCCGCCGGATGCGGCGCAGGCATCCCAGAAGAATTCGGGCGCGATCGATCCCGCCTGCCCTATCGGCAACTCTAAAAAACCGGCGATGCGCTGGGAACTGTAGTCCTGTACGACCACTTCCTGGTCAGGGGTGAAGTATTCTTCCACATTAAAGCCATTGGACAGGCGAAAAGTAAAAGGAGGAATAAAGATCGCGGAAGCTTTGACACCCGCGAGACCCAGCTTTTGGCGGACGGCCTGTTCCTGGCCGGGACGGATACGCAGGAAAAGATCGGGCTGGCGAAGGAAAGACAGGCAGAAGGCTTCGTGGTCGATGCCGGCGGAAAGTTCCTCCTTCCAGGGGAAAATGTCCGTCACACGAAAGCCGGCTCCGGCCGGTTGCGTTTGAAAAAAGGCTATCTTTTCGCCTAGAGGCAGAGCCGCTTTTTCGTCATATTCCGGCCTGAAGTATTGCAGGAACTCTGATGGCTGATCATTGCAGAGAAAAAGACCGGCGAGTATCCGGTCCCCGACAGACAGCTCCTTGACAGCATGGCCAAGGCGGTAGAAACCATAGACAAGGGTACCAAGCAGCCTGCGGTCCCGGGAGCCCATTTGCTTGTTGTCGCGAAAATAGCTCTTCAGCCAGGCATATAGGGGCATCTCACCCTGGTAGGTGTCGATGATCTGTAGCGCGTAACGAAGCTGGTTATCGAATTTCACTATAGCTCGAGCAATGCTTTCACCGGATCTTTTCCAAACAGCAGCTGATCGGGATTCTCCAGCAATTCCTTGATGCGTACGAGGAAGCTGACAGATTCACGGCCATCGATGATGCGGTGGTCATAGCTGACCGCCAGGTACATCATAGGGCGAACGACTATCTGCCCGTTTACAACAACGGCTCGATCTTCGATCTTGTGCATGCCGAGAATGGCAGACTGGGGGATATTAATGATCGGTGTAGACATCAGGCTCCCAAATACGCCGCCATTGGTGATAGTGAAGGTTCCACCCTGCATTTCTTCCATGCTGAGCTTATTGTCGCGGGCCTTGGTTGCCAGCTCGACGACTTTCTTTTCGATATCGGCCATGCTGAGACTTTCGGCATTGCGGATGATAGGAACGACAAGTCCTTTGGGAGCGGAAACGGCTATGGAGATATCGCAGTAATCATGATAGACGAGCTCATCACCGTCGATATAGGCGTTGACGGCGGGCCATTCCTGCAGGGCATAGCAGGTAGCTTTTGTGAAGAAGCTCATAAAGCCCAGGTTGACGCCGTGTTTTTCTTTGAATTTATCTTTGTATTTCGCGCGGAGTGCCATAACGGCGCTCATGTCCACTTCGTTGAAGGTCGTGAGCATGGCCGTGGTGTTCTTGGCTTCCACGAGACGGCGGGATACCGTCTTGCGGAGGTTGCTCATTTTTTCCCGGCGGTCTGCACGGGTAAACAACGCTGCGCCAGGCGTCCGGCCGGGATGGGCCAACGCTTCGAGGACGTCGTGCTTCAGGATCTTACCGCCTGTGCCGGTAGGAGTAATCGAGCCTGCGTCGATCTTTTTATCGGATATGATAGCGGCTGCTACTGGAGTAGCCCTGATATCATTAGGTATAGAAGTTACCGGACCTTGTGCAGCGGCGGTGGCCGTTGCAACGGGGGCCTTCGCGGCAAGGGCTGCGGAACCATTGGAAGAAGATGCGGCTGCCTGAGCGGCGGCCGGGGCGGCTGCGGAAGCCTGAGCGCTGCTGCCTTCGGGGCGGGCGGCAGTCTCGTCGATCCGGGCTACGACGTCCCCGATCTTCAGCGTATCACCTTCTTTGCCTACTGTATTCAGTACGCCTGCTTTTTCCGCATTGACCTCGAATGTTGCTTTTTCGCTTTCCAGCTCTGCAATTACTTCATCACGTTCAACATACTGTCCTTCCTGTTTGAGCCATTTTACCAGCGTTACTTCGCTGATAGATTCGCCTACTGCCGGAACTTTTATATCGATCATTTAATCCTCCTTCTCCCCTGCGGGAGTTGTGTTTATTAAAAATGTTTATCTTATTATTAGATGCTAAACGCCGTTTCGATTATCTCTGCCTGCTCCTGTGCATGAACCTTCGAATATCCCGTAGCTGTAGCAGCGCTGGGCTGACGGCTGATGACACCATAGTTGATGCTCTTCAGGTTCATTTGCAGGAAGGAAGCAGCCCCCATGTTGAGAGGTTCTTCCTGTACCCAGAACCAGGTGGAAGCCTGGCTGTACTTTTTGTACAAAGCTTCCAGCTGTTGAACAGGCAGCGGATACAGTTGCTCGAGACGAACAATGGCCACGTCATTGCGATTGTCTTTCTGCTGGCGATCGGCCAGGTCGAAATAGACTTTGCCGCTGCAGAAGAGCACCTTCTTCACCTGGTTGGTATCATTTACAAAAGTATCGTCGATCACTTCCTTAAATGCTCCTGAAGTGAACTCTTCCATCTTCGAGTAAGTACCGGGGTGACGCAGGTTAGCCTTCGGTGAGAAGTTGACCATGGGCTTACGGAAGGGCCAGGCCAGCTGGCGGCGGAAGGCATGGAAAAGGTTGGCCGTAGTGGTGACATCGGTAACGATGATATTCCATTCGGCACACATCTGCAGGAAGCGCTCCATGCGGGCGGAACTATGCTCGGGACCTTGTCCTTCATAACCATGGGGCAGCAGCAGGGTGACGCCGTTCATACGCTGCCACTTTTGTTCGGCTGCGACGATAAACTGGTCGATAATGGTTTGTGCGCCATTGCTGAAATCCCCGAACTGAGCTTCCCACATGACCAGGGCATTGGGGTTTGCCAGGGCATAACCATATTCAAAACCCAGTACAGCATATTCGCTGAGCAAAGAGTTGTAGATCCGGAACTGGCCTTTTGCATCTGGCAAACGGCTGAGACGATTGTACAGCTCGTCGGTGTTCTCATCCCGCAGGACGGCATGGCGATGGGAGAAGGTTCCCCGCTGAACGTCCTGGCCGCTCATGCGGACGTCCTTTCCATCGAGCAGCAGGCTTCCATAAGCAAGCAGCTCACCGGTAGCCCAATCGACCTTTCCTTCTTCGGTGAAGAGCTTGACCTTATCCTGGAGTAGTTTTTCTATTTTCCGAAGAGGTTTGAAGCTCTCCGGCCAGATCATGATGGCGTCGAAGATCTTTTTAAAATCCGCTTCAGTGATAGCCGTGACCGGCGACTGATCGAAGTCGGCGCCCGCGGCCTTACGGAGGCTCTGCCACCAGAGGTCCGGTTTCTGATAAGTATAAGGCAGCGGATTTTGCTTGACGTCATCGAGTCTTTCCTGCAGGTCCGCCCAGAATTTCTTTTCCATTTCTTTCGCCAGTTCAAGCACGTCAGCCTCTCCATTCTGCGTGAGGAACTGCTGGTACATTTCCCGGGGATTGGGGTGCTGATCGATGAGAGCGTAAAGATGCGGCTGGGTAAATTTCGGATCATCGCCTTCGTTATGACCATGACGGCGGTAGCAGACCAGGTCGATGAATACATCCGCGTTGAACTCCTGCCGGTAACGGGTGGCTATCTCGGCGCATTTCACCACGGCTTCTGCATCGTCACCATTGACGTGTAATACAGGGGCCTGGATAGTAGCCGCCAGCGAGGTGCAATAGTCAGAGCTGCGGGCGTCATCGAAGTCGGTAGTGAAGCCGATCTGGTTATTGATGACGAAATGCATCGTGCCTCCGGTGTAATATCCTTTCAGCTTGCTCATCTGCAGCACTTCATATACGATACCCTGACCTGCAACAGAGGCGTCGCCATGGATCAGGATAGGAAGGATCTTGTCATAATCGCTTTCATACAGCACGTCGGCTTTGGCGCGTGCGAAACCTACCACAACCGGATTGACCGCTTCGAGGTGGGAGGGGTTGGGCATCAGCTTCAGGTGAACGGTTTTACTGCCGGGGGTCTGCACTTCACTACCATAACCCATGTGATATTTTACGTCCCCGCTGCCCATGGTCTGATCCATCTTGGCAGTGCCTTCGAACTCGCTGAAGATCTGTTCGTAGGTTTTACCCATGATATTGGCCAGGACATTGAGCCGGCCGCGGTGTGCCATGCCGATGACCACCTCCTGCACATTGTGGTCTGCGGCAACATTGATGATGGTGTCGAGAGCAGGAATAGTGGCTTCGCCCCCTTCCAGGGAAAAACGCTTCTGCCCGATATATTTAGTGTGAAGGAATTTCTCGAACATAACGCCCTGGTTGAGTTTTTCCAGGATGCGGCGTTTCTTCTCCAAGGGAAGAGGGTTCAGGAAATTCTTCTCCATTTCCATGGTGAGCCAGTCGATCTTTTTTTGATCGCTGATATATTTGAACTCTATGCCAACGTGGTCGGCATAAGTCTTTTGCAGATGAGTGAGTATTTGCCGGAGGGTGGTGGTACCCAGCCCGATGAGGTTGCCGGCAAAGAAGTTCTTGTCCATGTCCTCTTCCGTAAACCCGTAGAAAGCGAGGTCCAGATTGGCGCCGCGGTCTTTCCGGGGACGGATAGGATTGGTTTTGGCGAGCAGGTGCCCCTTGTTCCGGTAGCCAAGAATAAGGCGATAGGCGCCCAGCTCTTTCTTCCAGTCAACACCATCTGAGGTGGTCAGAACCTTGCTGGCGCCACTCCCGGCGGCGCCGTTGGCAGTAGCGGCGCTTGCGTTGCCATTACCGTTGATTACCAGTGATTTGCCTTGGGTAACTGCGAAATCAAACCCTTCAAAAAATTTTCTAAACTCGGGATCCACAGCATCGGGGTTCTTCACAAAGTCCTGGTAGAGTCCCTCGATATAGGCTGGATGAGAATTAGTTATAAAAGAATAGTCCTTCATAGAAGTTCTGTTGAAAATGGCCTACAAATATCGCTCAAAATTAATCAAGGAACGGGAGGATTTTGATGGATTTTACCATTTATTTGATATTTAACGACATGAGTAGGGTGGGCGGGTATTTGCAGGGTCCCCCTAAAGCCGGCTAAAGGAGGACGATTAGGGCTTATTTGAGGATTTTAACCTATTTTCCTCAATTTAGCAATTTCAAATTTGGTGATTCCCGCAAATCGTTCTACTTTTGCCGTCCTAAAAATGTCGAGTTCATGGCAAATCATAAGGCAACCGAAAAAGATGTAAGGCAAGCTGAAAAGCGCAGAGATCGTAACCGTTACAACGGTAAAACCACCCGTAACGCGATCCGTGATCTGAGAGCGATCAAGGTGCAGAAGGAAGCAGGGGAAAAGCTGCCCGAAGTAGCTTCTATGATCGACAAACTGGCTAAAAAGGGCGTTATCCACAAAAATAAGGCAGCAAACCTGAAGAGCAAGCTGGCTAAAAAAGTGAATGCGTTGGCTGCTGCTGCCAAGTAGTCGATATGCCGTCGCTTGATCCATTTGCGACTGTATGGGATTAGAATGTATTTGTAAAATAGTTTGATAAAAAAGGACTGTCATGGACAGTCTTTTTTTATTTTGCGCCCTTATGAGAAAATATTTAGCTCTTCTGCTGCTGGTTTGTTCCTTTTCAGACTCCGGGCAATCCCAGTCCCTTCCAACACCTTTCGAACAGTCGGAAGGCCGTCGCACCGCCACCTGGTTAGAGTGTATCGATTTCTATAAACAGCTGGATAAGCAGTCTGCCCAGCTATCCATAAAGGAGATGGGCATGAGCGACGCAGGATATCCCTATCATGTGGTGCTGTATTCCAATGACGGGGTCACAGATCCCGCTGTATGGCATCAAAAGGGGAAGGTGGTATTCCTTATCAATAATGGCATCCATCCCGGAGAACCAGACGGCATAGACGCCAGCATGATGCTGGTGCGGGACCTGGTCATAAAAAAGATACATCTGCCGGACAACGTCGCCCTCGCGGTGATCCCCCTCTATAATATTGGCGGCGCGCTGAACCGGACCTCTTTTTCCCGTGTCAACCAGGATGGCCCCGAGAGCTTCGGTTTCCGGGGTAATGCGCAAAATCTCGATCTCAACCGGGATTTTACCAAATGTGACAGCCGGAATGCCCAGTCTTTTGCCCGGATCTTTCATTGGGTGAACCCGGATATCCAGATTGACAATCATGTCAGCGATGGCGCCGATTATCAATATACGATGACCTTGCTGAGCTCTCAATGGAATAAGCTTGGCGGGGAGCTGGGAACCTTTCTGCACGACGTATTCCAACCGGCCCTGTTTGCGGGTATGGAAAAAAAGGGATGGAGTATGACGCCTTATGTGGACTTTGAGCAGGGGAATCCAGGCAAAGGATGGGAAGGTTTTTATGACGAGCCAAGGTATTCGAGTGGGTATGCCGCTTTGTTCCATACAATGGCTTTTATGCCGGAGACACATATGCTAAAGCCGTTTAAGGATCGGGTGCGATCGACCTACGCACTGATGGTTACGATGATCGAACAGGCTTCTTTGCATGGCGCCGAGGTGCTGGAAAAAAGAAGGCAGGACTTTGCCAGTGACGCGCAAAGCACCCGTCTTGGCCTGGACTGGAAGGTGGATACGACACGCTGGGATATGCTTTCATTCAGGGGTTATGAGGCTGATTACAAACCCAGCGCTGTCACGGGAATGCCGCGTTTGTATTATGATCATTCGCGTCCATTTGAAAAACCGGTGAGGTTTTACAATTATTTTAAGGCAGATCTCTTTGCAACGGTGCCCGCTGCCTACATCATTCCACAGGGCTGGCATTCGGTAACCGAATTGCTCGCGTTGAATGGAGTCAGGATGCGCCGGCTGACAAAAGATTCCGTAGTGAAGGTGACGACGTATCATATTGCGGATTACCGGTCATCTCCAAGACCATATGAAAAACATCATAAGAATACTGGAACAGTGGTAACCACCGATGTGGAGCCAATACAGTTCCTGCGGGGGGATTATGTGATCTCTACCAGTCAGCCTGCCAGACGTTTCCTCATAGAAATGCTGGAGCCGACAGGGGACGATTCCTATTTCGCCTGGAATTTCTTTGATGCCATCCTGCAACAGAAAGAGGGATATAGTGCTTACCGGTGGGAGGATGTAGCCGGGCCCTGGCTTACGCAACACCCGGAGGTGAGGACCTTGCTGGAAGAGAAGAAAAAGTCAGACAGCGTATTTGCGCAACGCGGTGGAGCCCAGCTGGACTTTGTGTATAAGCATTCACCCTGGTATGAACCGGCACATTTGCGTTATCCGGTGTATCGGGTCGATTGAACGGAAGCCGACTGACCGGCAATGAATTACGGGAGGCAGCCATGGCTGCCTCCCGTTTTATAGTATCGTAAAATTTACTAGAATCTTCTGTCACCGCCGCGATCACCGCCTCTGTCACCACCGCCGCCGCCAGGACGATAACCTCCACCACCGCCACCTGGGCGATAGCCACCACCGCCGCCGCCGCGATAACCGCCCCCACCGCCACGATCGTCTCGACCACCACGATCATCACGACCGCCACCGCCACCTCGTCCATCACGACCGCCGCCTCTGTCATCACGACCACCTGGGCCACGACCGCCGCCACCGCCGCCTCTGTTCTGCTCGTCGGCTTCTTTAACGGCCATTTTCTTGCCACGGATAGAAGCGTTGTCGAGTGTTTCGATAGCCTGGCGGGCTTCTGTGTCATCCGGCATGTCTACGAAACCGAAGCCTTTACTCTTCCCTGTTTCCCTGTCCATCACAACTTTCGCGAAATTCACTGCGCCATACAATTCGAACATCTCTTTCAGGTCTACGTCATCAAAATCATAAGGAAGACCTGCAACAAAAAGCTTCATGCCGATAGATTTAAGAGGTAAAATTACAAAGATAAAAACTATATATTCTAATTATCTAACAATAAGTTCGACTAATTTTCCACCATTTTGCCGATTCTTTGCTTGATTTCGCAAAATTGACATCACCCAGATTTACTCCATGATCTTCGGTGCAAAAAAATCCCCAGATAAAAATAGAGTTTTACTACAACATTCCCTAACAATAAATAGAGTATATAGCTTTTTACCCATAGGGGGCAGGAAAAGAAACCCCTTACGCTAAACGGGCGGAAATCTTTCTGACTATCGCCCCGCGGACCTTTAAGAGTTGGATACGGCATTTAGTCGACTCATTTGCTAGATTGCTAAAACCTTTTTTGCCAGGGGGCATCCGGGCCTGGGATTTGCAGGCCTCTTTTGATCATTAACCTGTAAACCCGCCGGCGGTGGTTAGCCGGTCATTTAGCCATGGCAAAAGAAGTGAAACGTATTCCGGTAACAGGACAGGAGCAGGCGGCAATTATCATCAACAGGCTCAGTCAGGAGTATGGTATGAAACAGGACACGACCAGGCATCAGTTTCATGTCGCGAATGATCGGTATGCGGCATATTATGATACGGAAGAGGGCGTCGTGAAACTGGAGGTTATACACCCGTCGGTAACGGAGGAAGAGATAAGGGAGTTTTTGATGGAGTTTCCTACGTTTTTCTAGTAAAATTCAACACCACCGTGCTCCTATTGCTCAAAAGATCATAAGAGCTCGTGGTCATTTCGCCATCGGCACCGAAGATAAGATGAGGATTATGTTCTTTTACCCATCCAACAGCCGCCTCCATTTCTCCGACAGGTGCCGTCACCGTAAAGCTCATTACTTCATTGACTGTCTTATCCAGAAATACAAGAGTGACCATATTCCTTTTATAGTCATCGAAACGGAACGTAAAGTAATGAGTAAATGATTCATGCCCTTCACTCCGGAACTGATCCTTCGATTTTTGAAGGAATTTGTCAAATCCAACCTTGTCAATATACTCTCTTGTATAGGTAAAAAGTTGGAGATGATTGTCTGGAACGGCTAAGCCGACTATCTTACTCATGCTTGTAATTTACGCTTTTTAAAAGCAAAGCGGGAGATTATATCCCTCCACCGCAGCGTAAAGGCAAGCTTTCCGAAAAGCCAGATTGCAATCCGCTGCTGGTTAGCTTTTTGCGCAGAAGACAGGTCCAATGATTAAAAAGGTAATCCAGCCTGATGCTGGATTACCGATCACGATTTCACCTAAAAAGAGGCGCTGGCACTTCATCGCCACCGGATCATTGCACCACCTTTACCGTACCTGCCCCATTATAGGAGTGGTATTCCCCGTTATACATTGCATCTGCACTCACTGGCCCCATATGATAGGTCCCCGGTGAGACGGCCCGCACAGAATAGTAATAGGTCTGGTGCAGGGACGTGGAGTTGACGAAGAGGTTGATCCGATCATCCCGTACGTCGAGAGCAGTAGGCGTACTTTCACTCTTGATCCAGTCCATGCCCGGCAGTTCTTTGGTCCGGGGATTTTCGATCTCAAAGCCGGCAGGCAGCATGTCGGTAATGACAATGTTGCTGATATCCGTATTGAAAGTTTTATCCAAAGAAAGCTGGACGATGATAAGATCGTTTTGTTTGAAAGTGTTGCCGCTGATAGGACGTCCATACCGGTCAAAGAAGCGTTTGCGTACTTTGAGATAGCTGTCCTCTTCCTTATAGGCTCCGGTAGCGCTGATGCCCTCTGCTTCCCAGAAATAATAGAGGCGGCCGTTGCCTTTGGCCGCTATTTCGACACGCGGGAAGGTGGCGCCGGAACCGGTGGAACCCGATGTGCCGCCGGAACCCGCAGATCTGCCCGAACCAGCACCCCGCAGCTCTTTTGTAGACAGATTGACAGGATTGCCATTTGCATCCATAACACCAACGCTGCGACCATCGACACGGACTTCCGCCGTCGCAGTGCTGCCCGCTGCCTGCCGGGCAAGCTTGCCCAGACCCAAAAAGCCAAAGGCCAGTTCCTGGGTGGAGTACCAGTAACGCGTCTTCAGCTTATTCTTTACATGCTGAGCCATTACAGGGATCTGGGGGTTATTGGGATCTACATCCACTAATACATCGAGGGCCAGCGATTCATCGCGAATGTCTGAGTAATAGCTGCCGCCGGTCTGGGCTACCGACTCCTCCCCTGCAAACTGCGAAGGCAGGAATTCGCGGAAACTCTTCTTGTCCCCGGCCTGGGCATAAGTCGCAGCCAGCAAATACTTGCAGTCCAGAGCCAATAGGGCTGGACTGGCTTTATAATAGTTCATCACACTGACATTGGGCTGACCGGCCAGCGCTAAAACATAGAGCCCATAGATGACTTCCTTCGGGACGATCTTCTTATTCTGATCTCTATTATAGTAATAAGTAACAGTTTCACGATTCTTCAACCGGCTATTGATATATCCAAGCATCGTACCGATCAGGTTCTTGTCGACATCAAAACCGGCTTTCTGCGCCTCGACAAGAAAGTGCGCCGCATAAATTGTAGCCCACCAATCCTCTACTTCGCTGTTATCCCAAAGCGTAACAGCGCCATTATATAATTGCCGCATTTTGATCTTCCTTATCGCCTCCTGGATATTGCCGTTGGCAGCCACCCGCTGAGCCGTATTGACATTGGTCTTCCTGACAAGAGCCGCCAGGTCGCCGAAATAGAGCTGTGGGAATGCGGTCGAGACGGTCTGCTCGGTACAGCCATAAGGATATGCTATCAGCCTGCTAAGGTATTGTCCCAGCTCAGCTGCCGGCGAACGGCTGACGACCAGCTTGTAATCGACGCTGGAAGGAATGAAGTCTGCCGCATTCCAGTCGATCGGCTGGTTGCTGCCTCCCATCACCGATCCGCTGCCCGTCATCTTCTGCAAAGGAGCAGAAGGCCGGATACCTATTTCCGTTTCATCCGTAAAGTGCTCGCCCATGGCATTGACCTCTACCGAAACTTTACCCAGCCCCATTGCGGGTGGCGCAATCAGCTGAAACAGCGCCCGACCCTCACTGTTAGCCCCGATGGTGACGGTTTGCTGGTCATCTCCAGGGGTTCTCAACGCCCCCTCGAGTTTCAGCCGCACCGCAGCGCTGGCAGGATTACCTGTAGTATTACTAATGGTCACAGGCATGGTCACCGTATCGCCCGGACTCATAAAACGGGGCAGCGCGGAGCTAAGCACGATCGGATCGGCTACCGTCATCTCCGCTTCTTTCGAGCCAAAGCTTTCATTTTTATAGGCCACCGCCATCAGCCGCACCTGGCCGGAGAACTGGGGAATATCGAATTCAAATTCCGCCTCCCCGCTGCCATTAGCCTGGGCTATGCCGCTCCAGTAAGAGACGATCTTTATGCGTTTCGCCGGCATCGGGTTGACGCGCTTCTTCATGTCACTTTCTCCGTCACCACCCGTACTGCTGAGGCTGGGCTTTACCTCCGGCAGCAATAATGGATAAAGGTCATATCCATTGACCTCAAGAGCCCGTTTTGCATAGAAATGGTCATACGGGTCGGGAGTTTCAAAGTCGGATACCTGTAATACGCCATTGTCCACTGCGGCCAGGGTAACCATGCTGCCAGGGAGAGCTTTCACCCTCACCTTTTGATGCGTATGCGACCGCACAGAGGTCTGGGCAGTGATCTCCACCGGGATCTTTCTTTCCTTTGCCTCCACTTTCACTGACTGGTATCCATGAGCGACCGTCAAAGGAATGTCCGAGAGCTCATGAGGTTTGATCAGGGTTGCAGTGATATAGACATTGGGAATGGCATCGATCGTAAGAGGCAGGTCAAGCGAGGCCGTCCGTTTGTCCACGTTGACATATTGATAAGAGATGACCTTGTCAGTCTCCATCGTTACCAGCATACGCCCGCTGAACGGCGTTTTGAACAGCGCCTTTACACTCTCGCCGGTATAATACCCGGACTTATCCAGCTCAATTTCGATATGCCCCTCATTGTTGACGTCAAAGGAATTGTTGTCCCCGCCCCAGCTGCCATAGCTATAAAAGCTTCTGCTCACATAGCTGTTCGAACCGGGTACAGACACCCGCAGTTCATAGTCGCCGGGAGATCGGGGTGTAAAGGAATATCTCGTATTCTCACCGCTGACGCTGACGATCCCCGAATTGAGAAGCTTGTCTTCTTTCTGGGACTCATAGCGGAAATAGTTGCCACTCTTCGTCAGCACGGTGCGGTATTCATGTTTGATGACCTGCACCCTTGCCGAAATGCCGTTCAACACCCGCTGATTACGATCCAGCGCGATGATGGGAAACTGCACGGCCTGGTTGAGGGCATAGTAGGAAAACCCATCGTCAGCCACCCCAAAGAAGACAGCCTGGGTGAAGATATCGACCGAGGTGCTGCGGCTGACAGGTCGGCCGGTCTCATCAAATACAGTAGCATAGAAGGTAGCCTGCAACAGACCGATATTCTTATACAGCTCGGGAACCTCATATTTCTCGACGGCATTGCCCTGGTCATCGGTCTTACCCTCCCGATCCGCCTTGTCAAAGGAGACATTATTGTCGGAAAGGCTAAAGTCGAAGCCTTTGAAATTTTTTGGACTGAACGCCCTCCGTTTGACCTGGATCTCACATTCGTAATTCCTGTTGGCCGCTGGTGGTCCGAAGAAGTTGACAGCATGAATGCTGAGATGGGAAATATCGCCCGCCTCGAGAGAAGTCTTATCCAGCTTAGCCGTGACCTTGATCCTGTCAGGGACGAATTCCTCGATACGGAAAGGCCGGGTCGAGAGCAGAACGTCATTCGAAGTATATACTTCCAGTGAATATGTGCCCGTGATGGCCGACTCAGCGAGGTCGACATTCCCTTCCAGCGACCCCTGCGCATTCAGCGTTTTGCGGAAGGTCTTCAACTCTTTCCCATTGGGAAGAAGGAATTTTAGCTTGACCGGCAGCTCTCCGGGGGATTTCCATTGCCGGTCGCGAACGATGACGGAGAAGTTGACCTTCTCCCCCGGCCGGTAGATATCCCGCTCCGGATAAATAAATGCGTCGAGCCCGGAAGTATTGCTTCGGGCGCCCCCCACCTCGAAACGGGAGGTATTGACACGGGTAGTGCCAAAAGGCAGGTAGTTGAAGTCTTCTGCGGATTTGGCAATGATCATCGCCGGCCGGAAGCCTGCGAATTCTTTACGTGTATAAGTAATCTCGGCAATGCCATCGGCACTGGTAGCACCCGTTCCCAGCAGCTGGTTATTGGCGCCATATGCCATGATGGTGACCCCGGGCATGGCAGCAGCCGTCTTGATGGAATTGGCGAAGACAAGGATCTTTTCCTTTCCTTCCTTTGCGATGAGCCCAATATCGGAAAGAGAAACGAAACGCCTGTCGCTGATCCAATAGTCCTTGGTGGACCTGATCATGACATGATAGATGCCTTTGAATTCCGGCAGCTTATCAGCAATACTAAGGTTCAGTAAGCGGCCATTGCCGCTGCCACTTTTTTGCAGGCTGCGGGTATCCACTTCCTGCTCGTATACCACGTCACCTAGAACGGCGCCGGTATTGTCGTCGCCTGCATAGTACCCGCCGCTATTTCCTTCTTCACCGTCCCCATCCCCGTCGCTGCTGTGGGTTGTGCGGGAAGTGGAGGTTTCCCTCGGGTAGTAGGTATATTGCTGCGCCATCAGCAGATTATTTTCGTAGATCTTGGAGACGATAACTTTGACGCGCGGCACGTTGATGATCTTCACTTCAATGTTCTGAGCCCCTTTGCCAGAAAGATAGACGCCCTTGCTGTTGGCAAAGCTGATGGAAGGAGCCAGTTCGCCAAACGTGATATTTGTTGTATATTCCTCGTGTAAAACCCCACCAATACGGCCACGCAGGCCCTTCGTCAGGGTCAGGGCATAACTTTTCGACTGGTCGAAGTTGTCGCTTTTGATAATAAAGCCATCATCTGCCGGCTCCACGGTGAACTTCACAGCGGGGGTGAAAGAGACACTGGCAGCCAGCCCGCCCGCCGGGACCTGCTGACTGGTCTGGACATGAATAGATCCCGTCTCTCCATCATGTTCGGTAGTCACTTCATTGATCGTAAGCACAAATGGAGAAGGGATAGAGGAAGTCATTGAGATCTTATCCTTCAGCCCGTTGGTGCCTCCTTCGGGTAAAAGGCCTTTGTCGATGGAAATATTTGCATCAAGAGTCTTGTCTTCCGCCTTCAGATTGAGCAGACGAAGGGAGATGCGATCCGATGCAGAAAGGGTCTGAAAGACATAGTTAACAGGCTGGCCGCCTATCTGGATCGCCAGTTTGTCCTTTAAAGAACCGGGATTGACCGCATAGTTGAATTGCAGGTCGATCTGTGGTACGGCCGTGCTGCTGTTCTCCTCCTGCAGCATCCAGGTTACATTGGTATTGTCAAGCCTGAGCTCCGGAGTATGAAAGATCAGGTCCTCCCCTTTTTTTATGCGGCCAAACTTGCTGAATTGAAGAATATCACTTTTAAGCGTTGCCTTAAAGGTCGTCGCAGGCGGCAAGGGCTGAGAAGGAGAGAATACCAGCTCGTCGGGATGTTCCCACCGAAAACGGCCGGGGATCTTTGGTTCGAAAGTAACATATTGAGTAGAATCCCACTGATCGAGCAGCGAGTCCTTGACCAGCGGCTGGTCAAACCGGAAGAAGAGGTTGCCCAGAGTTGGTACTTCATCGCGGGCATTGGTGTAATCCAGGCTAACCATGCTGCGATTACAGGATATAAGGAACAGGGTTGAAAAGGCGATCGTCAATAAGGCAATGACGCCGGAAAGTTTACGCATAAGGGGGTCTGATAAGAGTTAATTAGAGCCGAGCACAGCGAAGGCTGGACGAAGGCCCATGATTAGATATTGAGCGCCAGGGTCCATTTTTTTACCCAAAGGGCCCGCAGCGCTCATAAACGCTGTTAATATACAAAAAGCCCATAAAAAAACTATCTCGTTTGCTTGCGGCAATTGAAGAAAGTAGGAAATTAGTGGGAAGCTAAGGAGGATGTGAAGATGGCATATAATGGAAATAAATTCCAGGATGAAATTACATAACTCCAAAGCCTATTTGCAAGCGGTCGTATGATAAGAATTTGTTAATTACATTTATTGCCGGAAATACCGGAAAACCATGGAAATCCCTTTTCGGGGAGTTAAGATCTCTCCGACCCTTCTTCGCTGGACGAAGACCACTGTGATCAGCCTAACAAGCCTCTTTATTCTTTTTCTCCTGTTAAACTGGCTGTTCCCCCTACCCGACCAGGTGGAATATTCGACTATTGTCACAGACAACAAGGGCGCCGTTGTACATGCCTTCCTGACCCGGGATCAGCAATGGCGGATGAAGACCGAACTGAACGAGATCTCGCCCCTGCTGCGCAAGACCATTGTCGAAAAAGAGGACAGGTATTTCTATCGTCATCCCGGCGTCAATCCTCTGGCCATGGCCCGGGCTTTTGCCAAAAATATCTTTCGAATGCGACGTACTTCCGGCGCCTCCACGATCACGATGCAGGTGGCACGTTCGCTGGAGCCAAAGAAACGTTCCTACTGGAACAAGCTGGTGGAAGTCTTCCGGGCATTTCAGCTGGAATGGAAATACAGCAAGGACGAGATCTTACAGCTTTATCTGAACAAAGTACCCTATGGAGGCAATATTCAGGGCGTAAAATCGGCTTCTATTCTTTATTTCTCCAAAAACCCCGATCACCTGTCCCTTGCAGAGATAACGGCCCTATCGATCATCCCCAACCGGCCCTCTTCGCTGGTAATGGGAAAGAATAACGACCGGATCATCGAAGAACGCAACAAATGGCTGAAAAGATGGGCTTCCACGGGCGTCTTTACCCCGCAGGAGATATCCGATGCGCTGGCCGAGCCGCTGACCGCAAGCCGGGGAGCCGTGCCCGCTTTTATTCCTCAGCTGGCCTGGAAGCTGAAGAGAAAAGGCGACCCGATCATCCACACGACCATCGAGATGAACAAACAGCTGAAGATAGAAAAGCTGGTAAAAGATTATTCGCGTACACTGGCATTGAAGAATATCCGCAATGCAGCGGTGATCGTGCTGGACAATCAAACACATCGCATCGTCACCTATGTGGGGAGCGCGGATTTCCGCGATTCACTGGATGGCGGCCAGGTAAATGGCGCAGCAGCGATCCGCCAGCCGGGCAGTACCCTGAAACCGCTGTTGTATGGCCTCTGTATCGATGCTGGGCTGCTGACACCCAAAATGACCATCACCGATGTACCGGTCAACTATGAAGGGTATGCGCCGGAGAATTATGACCGCAAGTTCAACGGTTATGTAACGATGGAATATGCGCTGGAGCATTCGTTGAATATACCTGCAGTAAAGAGCCTGAAGAGACTGGGTAAGGATAAGCTGATACGAAAGCTGTCGGAATGCGACTTTCAGCAGATCCGCCGCGATCAGAATAAGTTAGGGTTGTCGATGATATTGGGAGGATGTGGAGCGACATTAGAGGAATTGACGGGGCTTTATTCCATTTTTTCGAATGAAGGGAGATATGTGCGGCCCCGGCTGACCTGGGATTCAGGCGACTCTGCAACCTCGGCCACGGGCAAGACCATTTTGAGCCCCGCAGCGGCCTTTATGATCAATGAGACCCTGTCAAAAGTAAACCGGCCGGACTTTCCACTGAACTGGGAGAGTACGGTACATCTTCCAAAAATAGCCTGGAAGACGGGCACATCCTATGGACGCCGGGACGCCTGGAGTATCGGATACAACCGACGGTATACGGTGGGGATCTGGGTCGGCAATTTCTCGGGGCTGGGCATCCCCGAGCTGAGCGGAGCTAACGTGGCGACACCGTTGCTGTTCACTGTTTTTAATACAATAGATTACGATGACAACGCCTCCTGGTTTGGTCAGCCGGCCGATTGTGATGTGCGGATGGTATGTACGGAGACGGGATTGCCGCCAAACGACTTTTGCACGCATCTGGTAACGGATTATTTTATTCCGTTGGTGTCGCCGGCTCGGAAATGTGATAACAGGCAGGAAGTGTTCGTATCGGCCGACGAAAAGATATCCTATTGCCGGAACTGTCTGCCGCCGGGCGGCTACAGGAAAAAACTTTATCTGGTCGTGCCGCCGGAGATGAAAGAGTATTTCGAAACTAACCACATTACCTATCCGATCATCCCTCCGCATAATCCGAACTGCGAGAAAGTTTTTCATGAGGGGGCGCCGGTGGTGACTTCACCATCCAATGGCAGCGAGTACCTGATCAACCGGAAGGACCCGGAACCTTTGCAGCTGCGGTGCCGCGTCAGCAATGATGTGGGGAAAGTGTACTGGTATATCAATGATAAGTTTTACCGGGCTGGAGAAGCAAGGAGCAGACAGTTCTTTATCCCCGATGAAGGCCCTGTGAAGATCTCGTGTACAGATGACAAGGGAAGGAACAGGAATGTGTGGATAAGAGTACGGTATGTTAATTTGTAGAAGAATAATTGACATGCCGGCCAATAAGAGACCAGCCCGTGGAATTATGTTTGAACAGACAGGTAAAGCTGATACCGCAGTTTGCCCCGCATATGGAATTGAGGTCGATGACAGCATAATGACCATCATCAGTAAATTGAGGCAAAGAAAAGCTAAAGATCAGTTTTTCCATGACTGGCGCCTTTGACGGTGTATTTATTTTTCGACGGCGATGTGTACTGTCCATAGGAATATATCTTTCGGGGAAAAGAAGTGAATCAGCCTTTTTCGGAGTGATGCAGATCGCCTTTTCAAGTCGATCCTGCTTCCAGTAATAAGGATAACGGGAGAGGTAGGCTTTCTCGGAGAGTTCATTGAGGGCAATAAAGGGTACGTTCTCCCGGAGGTAATATTTTTCCCATTCATCATAGTCATATTTTACGAAGCGGCAGGTGTCGGCGCCGGTGATGAGATAGTAGTGATCGAAGCTGGAATCGACGACGGTATGATAGACCTCATTGAGAAAGGCTTCGGGACTGGGGAGTTGCGGCCAGGATTCGGGGATAATGGGTTGCGCTTTTACGGATATTTTTACCGCCAGTAAAAGGATGAGGAGAAAAAGCCTGTTGGTCATGAATACAAGATCACAAAAAGAATGTTAAAGGGATTATAAAAGAAAAGCCCCCGCTTCGGGGGCCTGATAAGATAAAAGTGTGCTTAATCCGCTTTATGTACGGAACCGGCGCCGCTGACGTGCTGGTTGACCGTAGTCGCATTGCCTTTATAACTGACAGAACCGGCGCCGCTGACTTCGGCATCCAGTTTCACGCTGGCAAAAACTTCAGCAGAGCCCGCCCCGGATATCTCCACTTTTGTATTTTCGGCAAGCAGTTCATAACAATGCGCATGGCCGGCGCCAGTGAGGTCCAGGTCGACGTCTTTGGTCTGGCCTTTGAGATCAATAGAACCGCTGCCGGAGACCTCTGCGGTCAGGCGGGGGGCGTCCACTTCCATTTTAATATCACCAGCTCCGCTGACATGCATAGAGAGGTCTTCGGCATTGGTGATCTTTGTCTGGCCAATTATATCGCAGGCTCCGGAAGCCTTGATCTCGTTGTAAACCTTTGTCGACACATATATCCGCAGGTCGCCGGTGGGCACCAGATGAAATCCCGGACGATCCCGGACGATGATACGATCGCCTTCCTGCCGGACTTCGATATACTGAAGGAGATTTTCGTCGCCTTCAATTTTGACCGAGGGGGCATCGCCCTGCGAAACAAGGACCTTAGCCGCTCCGCTGACGTCGACATTTTTAAAGTCGCTAACGCTGCGGTCCTCTGTTTTGATATTACCGTTACCCCTTATTCTTTTACCGAGAATGTTGTGACAGGAGGTCATTATGGCCGGTAAAGCCAGCACGAGCCAGATAGATCTTGTTTTTCGCAGGAAGGTGAGTGCAGCATGTTTCATAATCGCTTGTTTTAGGTTGGTTACAAATGTAATAAAACCAGATTTGGAGTTAGATGTTTTTTAGGGGGATGGGGGTGTGGCCGATTTTTTTTACCTTCGCGTCACCATGACGGAAAAGATACTCATTCTGGACTTTGGATCCCAGTATACTCAGTTGATCGCCAGGGCTGTACGTGAGGCTAATGTATACTGCGAGATCATTCCCTATCACAAATCATTCGATTTTGACCCTTCTCTGAAGGGCATTATTCTTTCTGGCAGCCCTTTTTCGGTAAACGATGCCAACGCTCCGGAAATTGACATTGCAGCGCTGCACAGCCGGCTGCCGGTGCTGGGGGTCTGCTATGGCGCCCAGTTGACAGCCAAACAGTTTGGGGGACGCGTTGCCAACAGCAACAAACGTGAATATGGCCGCGCTCTTCTGCATAAACAAAAAGAGAATATTCTTTTTAATGATGTCACGGAACTGTCGCAGGTCTGGATGAGCCATGCAGATACGATCCTGGATCTGCCCGCGGGTTTTGAAGTGCTGGGAACGACAGAGAATATCCCTTATGCAGCCTTCAGGAAGGCAGGCGCAGCCGCCGGGACGGGCAGCGAACAACCCCTGTACTGCCTGCAATTCCATCCGGAAGTATATCATTCCATCGAAGGGAAGAAGATCATCCGCAATTTTTTGGTGGACATCTGTAAATGCACGCAGGACTGGACTCCGGCCCATTTTGTCAATGATACGGTGGCGGCATTGTCCAAACAGATCGGCAACCGCAAGGTCATTATGGCCCTGAGTGGTGGTGTCGATTCCACTGTGGCTGCCACTCTTATTCACAAGGCGATTGGCGACAGGCTCCATGGGATCTTTGTAGACAACGGTGTATTAAGAAAGAACGAGTTCGAACAGGTGCTGGAGAGCTATAAACAAATTGGGTTAAATGTTAAAGGCATCGATGCAAAGAACACTTTTTATAAGGAATTAGCCGGGAAGGTCGATCCGGAGGCCAAACGCAAGACGATCGGTCGGCTTTTTATCGACGTTTTCCAGGAAGAAGCCGTCAAAATACCCGGTGTGGAATTACTTGGACAGGGTACTATCTACCCGGATGTGATCGAGAGCGTTTCCGTCCACGGACCTTCCCAGACTATAAAATCCCACCATAATGTGGGAGGATTACCGGAAAAAATGCACCTGGAGCTGGTAGAGCCTTTGCGTTATCTCTTCAAAGACGAAGTAAGGCGCGTAGGTGCGGAACTGGGGATCCCGGAAGACCTTTTACAGCGTCATCCCTTCCCTGGACCTGGCCTGGCGATAAGGATCCTCGGCGAAGTAACCGAGGAAAAGGTGCGATTATTGCAGGAAGCAGATCATGTCTATACTAAAGGACTAAAAGATCATCACCTTTACTCCGCTGTATGGCAGGCCGGGGCCATCTTGCTTCCGGTGAAAAGCGTTGGGGTGATGGGGGACGAGCGGACCTATGAGTTTACAGTGGCATTAAGGGCAGTGACTTCCGTCGATGGAATGACGGCTGACTGGGCACATCTGCCCTATACGTTCCTGGCGGACATCTCCAATGATATCATCAACAGCGTGAAGGGGATCAACCGGGTGGTATATGATATCAGCAGCAAGCCGCCGGCGACGATCGAGTGGGAATAATTATGAATAAAAAATTCCGATATTCTTTTCTGACATTGTTGCTGGCGCTGGCAGCGGTGGGCAGTGTGAAGGCGCAGGCCGATACGCTCCACCGCGTGGATACGACCCGTCATGCTGATACGGGTCGTCATCAGCTGGCTATATTCGCACCGCTTTACCTGGATTCCGCCTTTGATGCTGCCGGCAATTACCGCTATGATAAAAGTTTCCCGAAATATATAAATCCGGGACTCGAATTCTATGAAGGCGCGCAGCTGGCCCTGGATTCCCTGCAAAAAGAAAAGGCACAGCTGGATGTACGGATCTATGACACGCGTTCGGTCACTGCAAGTCTCCAGCAGATGCTGAGCGATTCAGCTTTTCAAAATACAGAGCTGATCATCGGTCAGATCGCTAATGCCATCGAGCTTCAACAACTGGCCACCGCAGCGGCACGTCTGCATATCCCCTTTATCAATATCAATTTTCCCAATGACGGCGGAGTCACCAATAACCCCAGCCTGGTCATCCTCAACTCCACGCTGAAGACACATTGCGAAGGTATTTATAGATTCATCCAGCGCAACTATCCCACAAAGCCGGTAATATTCTTCCGGAAGAAAGGCACACAGGAAGACCGTCTGAAGGGTTATTTTACAGATGTTGACAAGACCACCGCCTCTGTTGCATTGAAAATAAAATATATTACGCTGGACGATAATTTCGATGCAACGACGCTGACGCCTTACCTGGACAGTACCAATCAGACGATATGCATTTCAGGGAGCCTGGACGACGTATTTGGTACGCGGCTCTGTCAGCAGCTGGCTTTTCTCAACAAAACCTATCGTACGACGATAATAGGGATGCCAACCTGGGACAATACCGATTTTACCCAGCCGGCTTTTGCAGGGGAAGAGATCATTTACTCCACGCCGTTCTATCTCAATCCACTGGATTCGCTGGTTAAGCAGATGGATCAGAATTTCAGGACTAAGTTTTATTCGCGGCCGAGCGACATGGTTTTTCGCGGCTATGAGTCGACCTATCGGTTCGGGAAGCTGCTGCTCCTGTACGGAAAGAACCTCAGCGGCAGTATTGGCGAGAAAAAGTTCAGGATCTTCAATGATTTCGATATAGTGCCTGTCTTCCTCAACCGGCAGACGCCCACATTGGATTATTTTGAGAATAAGAAGCTTTATTTTATCCGGAAGACGGACGGGGTGGTGACAGGTGTGAATTAGGCGGATTTGCGCCCGCTGGTCGGCGCCAGTGGGCCTGGGGCTGCGCGGACCCACAACTTTTGCCAGCCAGGCTTGTTATTTGCAGGAGTTCTATTCTTATGCCTTTACTGGAATTTACCGAGAAAGGGATCTATTGCCCGAAAGGGGATTTCTATATTGACGCCTGGCGGCCGGTAC
>Ga0310811_10001205_pt1 | contig 33157 bp, 46 predicted proteins | sample YCmetagenome_FD_207642 | JGI IMG/M metagenome (GOLD analysis project Ga0310811, IMG submission 207642) | Soil microbial communities from experimental microcosm in Duke University, North Carolina, United States - YC | ecosystem: Engineered > Artificial ecosystem > Soil microcosm > Unclassified ...
TTGTTGACAAGGAAAGCGAACTCAACTTCGGCTTTGCTGTTGTACTGGGGCTGCAATGCATCACCCTAAGATTTTGTTTCCTGAACGGATACCGCGACAGAAAATCGCAAAAGCGTATATCCACACAGTCAAATTCTGTTTGAGAAAAGCGAACAGCTTGAAGGTGATAATTACGAGCTTGTCGTCGAGTAAGTACAGTGAATATCATCTACCCAACTGATGTTGGGACCACGGCATGACACCAAGAATAGCCAGACCACTCTAGTGCATGGAATGCGCAAATCCTGTCCAGTGAATTAGATATTTGGTACATGGATGTCAGAAGAGGACGTACAATGGAGATCACGAGTCCTTAGGGCCCTCAATCATGAGTGGCGCTTCCCTCCTCGACCAGCTCCCTCCGCTCACTTGTTTCGTCGTCTCTGTTGCCAACCTCTTGGTCTCCGCTTTAAAACGCGCCATTATTGAAGAGTAGCATGCTCTGCATGCATGATGTGCGAGTTTAGGCTCTCCGCAAGCTGGACAGTTCACGATATCTTCAGGATAGTCAGTGACTCGGGGGGGAGGAGATGAATGAAAAACTCAGGGCGTACTCCGCTTGTCTTTAAGTCCTTTGTTTGCACTGCGCATGGACTTTCTCGAGTGAGAAATTTTACTCTTTGGAACTGCGAGGACGATGGGAGGGAGCAGTTCAAGTAGGGACTGCAAACCCGGCAAAGCCCAACTGAATGACTTTTGCTGTAGCTCCAAGTTGGCAGCTAGGGAAGTAGCAAGTGGCAGCCGCCCCCACGACGACCTGAACATAGAAATAAACGAGCGCGTTTGGTGCAGAGCTGATGAGGCCATGACAGTGCAGGAGGACTTTTGTAACTTCTGATGACTTCTCGATTTGTACTCCGAATTCAGAGTGACTGAATCAAACACTCTTGCTAAACAGCAACCGTCATGTTCAGATTCACGCGTCCGTTGCTGCAACAAGTCACTAAAAAGACGACTGGTATCGTTGGTCTTGCCGTTCACCAAAACCCGCTCCCAGAACTCTCCAACACTTATCATTCGACGCTCAACATCCTTGCTTCAATACCGCCGACCTCCGTTTACAGACAGGGCGTCGAGGCACTCACCAAACACAAACTCAACATTGTACAGGGTGCAAATGGAGACATTGCAAGTGTGGAGAAGCAGCTGGATGAGGGGCAAATCGAGGAGTCATTGGACATTGCTAAAGATGAGCTGAAGTTGGCCGAAAATATGCTTGAATGGAAGGCGTGCGTTTTGAGATTCAATTTGTCTTTCTGCGCTTATTGATTTTATTCTTCAGTTGGGAGCCTCTAGAAGAGAAGCCATTACCTGGTCAATGGGAGTACTTTGGTAATACATCGAGCCCGACACCTCCGTAGTGTCATCCAATAGCTCGGGATTTGTCGGGGGCAATATCACACTGCTGGACCACGTCCAGTACGACGCGCTAATACTAGTCGTGGAGGGAGCTTTCGCAAAATAGATTGATGACACCCATCCAGACACATTTAAAACATACTACTGCGTGATTTTACCGATTCTTCTACCTGGTCTAATTTGTCAAAGGTTTCTGACATATGGCTCTGAAGACTATCACAAACTGCTGCGATGTATCTGTGGCCCACAATTGTCTTCTTCTCCTTGTGTCCCGGGAATACCCTGATCTGATATGACCTGGTTTGTTTCGTCAGGGTATCACTCAGACTTCCACTTGTACACACACTTACCTTGCCATTTGCAATTTGGATGTCCTCCAAGCCCCAGTCCCTGGACGCACCTTCCTTCAGGTGGCTCCCTGAAGCCAAAGCCAAAGCCTCCCAAGCCCCCAATACACCCGGAGCATCCGATTTACGAGAAAACTCGGAGATTGAACAGCAGCCAACTCTCAAAGGGAGATCTGGATGTGCCAGCAAGGCCCGGCACAGCACGATGACTGTTGCAGCATGACTGACTAGAAGAATATTCTTATGCTTGCCACCGAATCGGTTTTCTATCTCCGTAACAAGCAGATCTAACACGCCGTTGGCGCGTTCATGCAAGGCTTCGACATCCTCGCCTCTTCGCGTGGGCAACCAGATTGAGGACCATGAGGGGTCGATCTCTGAGAAGTATGTTTGCATAACCGCAGCGGACGATGGCCTAGGGTGCAAGCCAGTGCCAGGAGTGACAGGGGAATACCATTCGGACAATCCTGACCGAATGTAAGCTGATGTACACTGCTTATTGAATTTGCCTACCGTGTTCGACATAGATGGGCACTTCAAGAGCTTGGGAGGTCGGCTTGGACGTTTGCAGACACCGATCTAAGGTAGTCTTAGCCGTGAAAGTATCAAGAAGTGATATGCTCACAGTAAGGGGAAGATAGTATCATGGTTGGGCGCTTCGCTTCGGGAATAGCTAGAAAGTAGGCTGCAAGTTCCTGCGCTTGAGCCTAAGAATCATATATAAGTTGAAGATCCCTGTCAATGGTCCGATGTTACCTCTCCATAAGCGGCCAAGGGAGGATCTTTTGGAAGACCCGTAGGACTCTTCCTGTATGGTATCCGTGTGTTAGATTATAGTTTTAACTGATCTTCATCCACTGACCAGTTATTGTTGATCCAGTTCAATCTGAACCCTAAGACCTAATAAACACCAAATGGAACAATTAAGAGTTGCACTTACCATGTCTAGCGATGTATATCGTCTCAATCATATTCTAGCGGGTATACTTGAGAGCTGGGAGTACATTGATCATCTTCAATATTCATAGCCGAAACTAAGCCGAACGGGATTAAAAAGTTGAGATCGAAAAAATTCGCTGACAGCAGGATTTGAACCTACGCGGGCAATGCCCAAGTGATGATGTGAATTCAAATCACTCGCCTTAACGACTCGGCCATATCAGCTTGTATTTCGCTGGTAAATCCAACACCGTAACCTCACTACCACCAAGATATCAAGAACACAAATCTTCAATTTCACTGCTTTGGTCTCTCCTTACTATCTCGTAGTACTTATTCGCTGCTCGGGAGCAGCATTAACTACCTTCCATGGATTCTCTAATCCCATTCACGACATCGGGATCACTAGTAGATTGCGTGGACAGTACGTCTACCCAGTCAACTGTACGGCAACCATTCGACCTGAAGCCTCCATGATCACTTTACCCCCCAATTATAATTTGTGCTCTTTCGCCCGTCCCAGGAAAGATGTTGGTTGTCCTCAGAGACGGGCGAAAATTACACGGCGTACTACGCTCTTATGATCAATTCGGTGAGTTTATTGTCGTCAAGCATACGATGGTCCGCTGACTCCCCCAACTCACCCGTTTTTTTTTTAGCTAACCTCGTCCTCGAAGACACTGTCGAGCGGATATACCACGGTAAAGCATTCGCAGAACACTGGCACGGCCTTTTTCTCATACGTGGGGAGAATGTGGTTTTGCTCGGCGAAATTGTACGTATTCGAGCGCCACGCAGCAGGTGCATTCACGTTGTTGATGTCTCTTCGCAGGATCTCGATCAGGAGGATGATGTGCCATTACAACAAGTGGATTATTCCGTTCTTGATCCATATCATAAGAGGGATATCGCCCACAAGAAGGCGCGCGAAGATTTTAAATCCAAGGTCTTATATGAGCAAAAAGGGTTCTGCAAGGAGGGTGGCGAGGGTGATGGCTATTGATTGACTATCGTACTAGTACTGTTTATTCATTCCTCATGCATACTGCCCATGGGCGTATTGGTTTATTGAGTCCGTCTAGCATATATGTGCGGTATTACTGGCTAAAGGCCAGGGCTACAAGAAAAGACGAAAACACCATTATCAAGAACTGCAAAAAAATGAGATAGGACGTCAAATACTCTGACAACAAAACAAGAAAAAATGTCTTAGAAATACAGTGGCATGAATTAAGATTTCTTCTTCTTCCCCTTTTCTATAGCCTCCCCATTAATCCGAGGTTTGCTAGTGCCATTAAGTGGCGGACTTGCAAGTGAGGGCTTGGACGGCGTCTGAGAGGCATTCGTTGATGGTGGGTATAATATGTCTTCGATTCCTTTCCTGATTTCGCGTTCGCGAGTGGTGAGAGTGGAGAGGATCGTTTCCTTCGTTTCTTTATCAAAAGCAACCTCGGCAACGCGTAGTTTTTGCCACCTAAACCACCGTGGGTCAGATCCGGCACGTTAAAATCCATGGAATCAACGCTCACCCTGCATGCCGCTCGCATTTTTTCTTTCCCGTGCACCACCACTCCCCATGACTCGTTGTAATGCCATCCACCTGCATGACATCATCCGATGCTTCATCCTTCGTCTTCTCCTCATAGCTCTCCAACACCTCCGCACCAAAATCATCCCACTCCTCCTCACCAAAACAAAGCCTCTGATCCCATCCGCACTCATCCACCCTTTCTGCGCGGTCAGACGCAAGCTTCACCAACTTCTCCCTCCACAACACCATATCCATCTCACGCTTCATCATCTCCCGCTCCCTCACCACATTTTCGAGGCGTGTATTCAAGCATGCAATTTCACGGTCTGCCTTGCGTTTCTGTGCAGAAACAGGCGCAGGTGGTGGCTTTCTGTCGATCTCCATCTTTACATCCGCACAGACGACGACGCCCTCGCGCTTTTCTGCGTTCTTGACGCTTTCCCAAAGCTTGTCGCGTCTGCCACCGCTGCGCTCCCATTGCGAAATACGCATCTGCATGTACTTGATGCCGCATTCGTCGGAGCAATACTTCGAAAAAGCGCCTCGAGAGGGTTTGTGGCACGCATTCGACGACGACGAGTCTGTATGCTTCAACCCGAAAAAACAACGGCGCTTATACGTCGTCTGGAGGTGCAAGTGGGGATTACCTGTAACATCCAAATAAACAAGTTGAATCTCTGCATGATACTAATGACGCACTTTGTATGCACACCGGGCAGATGAACTGATCCACAAGGTCGACCTCTAGATCGGGCATGTTGACGCACTGCGTATGATACCACTCATCACAGCTACACCGCAACCCCGTCAGCTCCACGAGTCTTGAAAAAGAGAAAAGAGAAACACTTACCGATCGCATGCAATCATGACTCGGTCTTCGTCGTATCGTGTTTTGCACACGCAGTACAACTTATCATCCTCCCTCTCACTGTCCTCGTCTTCTGGCTCTTCTTTTGTGTCGACAGGCATCACAGACGCAGAGCGTGACCGTGAGGCAGCAGCGTGCTTCGCAAAGAGACTATTCTTGAGAACATCTTTCGGCGTAGGTTCCTTGGCTTTTGTCTTAGGAGGAGGTTTTGCGCGCGCTTTCGGTGGAGGTTTGGGTTTCGGAGGGGGCTATGACACGAAAATGAGTCATCTGAAAATCGCAAAATCAAATAAAATGTTACCTTAGGAGCAGTCATCCCTTTCTTCTTTCCGGCCTTTGCTGGCTCCGCCTTCTTTTTGGTAGGTGCCGCAGGGGGAGGAGGCATGAGCTCGTCATCCGGAGGAGATGGGCGCTGTGGAGAAGGTGACGGTTTGGGTTTTGGACACGAGACTTTGTGATGTGATGGACGATCTTCAATGAGACTCAAGAGTTCCTCGTCCACATCCATAGAAGAGGGTTCGGGCTTGTGTTTGGGAGAGTGAGAGGGACGAGCGGGAGACACACGAGTGGAAGATGAACATAAAGGGGATTGTGGGCCTTCGGCCGCGGAGGGTGTAGTGGCGTGGACGGGAGAAGGAAGGCGCGTCTCCTGCTCCTCCACCTTACTTGGTTGGGGGAGCGGGAGCAATGGAGAATGTACCTTTATCTTACCACGATACATTGGAGGCAAGTTGCGTTCAGCACTATCGTCGTATGCTGGGGGCGAGGCTTGGATAGCCGGGGAGCCGGATATAGAGGCAGGTATAGATGGTTGTGGCTGCTCGTCCTCGCCTTCCACAGTGTCTGCACTCATGTCTACATCTTCGTCCTGCTGGAATTCATCCAATTGCATCTGTTCAAGCTGCTGCCGGCGCTCGAGCTCCTGCTGTTGTTGAAGCGCGAGTTCTTCTTGCTGTCGTCGCAGGGCTTCTGAGCGCTGTTTCCACTGGAGTTCCTCTCGTTGGCGCTGTTCCTGTTCCTCTCGTTGACGTTGTTCCTCGCGTTGACGCTGCTCTTCTCGTTCACGTTCCTCGCGCTGACGCTGCTCCTCCGCCAATCGTTGGCGCTGAAGCTCCTCCTCCTGCTCACGTTCGAGGGCTTCCCGTTCCTTGCGTTCAATCTCCTCAGCCAGTCGCAATCGCTCGGCTGCTTCTCGCTGTTGGCGTTCAAGTTCCTCCAACTGCTTGCGTTCAAGCTCTACACGCTGGCGTTCGGTCTCCTCCTTCTGCCTGCGTTCAGCCTCTTCTCGCTGAGCCTGTAGTTCGAGCTCTTCGAGGCGCTTGCGCTCCAGGTCTTCCCGTTCTTTCCTCTCGGCTTGTTCACGCAACTTGCGTGCACGATCTTCCTCCTCCCGAAGCTTGCGTGCCTCTTCTCTCTGCTTGAGCAAAGCCTCCTCTCGCTGCCGGTGCAACATCACCTCACGTTGCATCCGCTCGAGCTCTTCTTGGCGCTTCTGTTCTTCGTCCCGGCGGCGCTGTTCGCGCTCGATGCGTTGACGATGCTCAAGCTCTGCACGCATGGCTTCTGCACGTTCGGCCTCTGCACGTTGGCGTAGCTCAGCCTCTACACGCTGTCGCTCAGCTTCTGCAACACGTCGTCGTTGTGCATCTTCCTCCTTGCGTCGGCGCTCAGCTTCCTCGTCTTGGCGTCTGTGTTCAATCTCCTCTTCCCGTCGTCTGCGCTCAGCCTCTTCCTCCCGTCGTCTATGCTCGAGCTCCTCTTCCGCCCTCTGTTTCTCGAGTTCTTCTTGACGGCGTCGTATCTCGATTTCCTCCTCTTGCCGTTTGCGAATGAGTTCTTCCCGCTGACGTTGCTCGGCCTCCGCACGAATGCGCTCATTCTCAACCTTGACCTTCAACTGGGCTTCTTCTTCTTCACGCCTCCTCGCTTCTGCCTCCCTTTGCCTCAAAGCTATCTCCTCCCGACGGCGTTGCTCCTGGCGCAATCTCAGCTCCTCCACCTCTCGAGCAGCGGCCTCTTCTCGCTGTCGAAGAAGCTCCTCGCCCTTCCGGCGCTCAAGCTCTTGACGCTGCAACTCTCGGTCGATCTCCTGCCTCCTTTGCATCTCCTCTTGTTGACGCAACAGCTCCTCTTGTCGATGTAACAGCTCCTGTTCGCGCTGTCTCATCAGCTGTTGATATCGAAGATCCCTATCGTCTGGATGGAGGAGGGGATCGCGTGTGGGATGGAGAGAGGTTTCACGTTTGGGGATATGTAGAGATGACTGGCGATGTAAGGATCTGTCCCGTTTCTGACGTTGGGAGTCTTCCCGCGGGGAATGATGCAACGTCTCTCGCCGCCCACGTATTTCTTCTACTTTCCATGTAGAGGCTTCTTCCTGTGCACGGAGAAGGCCCTCACCCTTCCGGCGCTCAAGCTCTTGTTGTCGAAAGATCTCTTCGCGCTGACGGAGCTCGAGTTCGTGACGTTGGCGGATCTCAAGTTCTTGGCGTTGACGGATTTCGAATTCTTGGCGCTGACGGATCTCGAGTTGGCGGAAATCTAGTTCTTGACGCTGGCGGGGGTCGAGCTCTTGTCTGTGATCGTCTAGATGGTCCCTCGGCTCCGAATGCCTGAGGGGTTCCTCGCGCCTTCTGTGATCATCAACTTCTTCTTCATCCCATACCGCTCTACCGAGACGGGGTACGTCAGAGCGCATTGCGGCGTATACGATGGGTGACATTCGGGTAGGAACGACAGGGGAATGGCGTGTGGGAGAACGATGTAGAGGGGGTTGATAATATGAGGGTGTTATTCCTGGGCCTGACAGGGGTATGTTGGAGGGAGAAGATAGATGTGGAATTGCGGGGCCTGTGAGACTTGAGCTAAGGGCGCTTGCTGTTGGACTTTGGTTTGGGAGCGAGCGTTGGGGTGGTGTTGGAGAGCGAGATTCTCGTATTCTCTTGTGTGGACGAGGTGAGTCGTCCGTAATGTAGAATGGATATGGGCGGGGAGGGGGTAAGTTGACTGGACTGCTGCTTGATTCGCTTATTGATGAACCTGCGCTGATGCGCCTTCGTTCTTCTGATGCAGCATGAACGAGGGCGTCAAGACCTGTTCGAGGATGTGACATTGACTGTATAGGATTGAGAGATAAAGACGATGTTAAAAGAGGAATACTGACGAAAGGTGAACGAACTGGATTTAAAAGAGCGTTTACCGAAGAATGAGACTGAGATGAATCTGGACGTGGTGAAGATTGAATTTGTTGTCTTGGATGGTGTATGAGAGCATCGATAGTTCTTGGTGGCATGTTGGGTGAAGTTAGTTCGCGTGGTTGTGGTATGTAATTATGAGTTTGTCGTGCGTGTTTACCACGAAGATGTGGAGCTAGAATGACAGGTTGAGATATTAACGGTGAGGTCGTTGAGGACTGTTGGTCGTCGTCGTCGTCATTGTTGTTGTTGTTGTCGCCATCCTTGTTGTTGTTGTCGCAAAGTAGCGATGAAATGTCCATCCGTCTTGCGGCCATGACATTGAAGAAAGAAAAGAACTCGTGAGAGACTGAATGATCACGCTTGCTTAATTTTGTAACCGAGAGTATCCGAAGCATTCGATTTCAAGAATCAGTCAAAATCAAAAGAAGTTCTTCCACGGGAGAATTGTACAACGAGACATTGCGAATTTCGTCCAAACGGTGACCATGAAAAGTCTCCACTACGAACGCACCGCACCCAAGTCCCATCATTTTTTTATTACTCTCCAGCCCATGTATGACGGTCTCAAGGTCCTGGTTCTACAACCATCCAAAAAGGCGGGTAAAACTCGTCGAGATGCTTTTGAAGGCTATTATAATTTTCGTTAGAATGTCTTCGTCGTCGTCTTCGAATAATATTAAACTGACCTGTTTGTTATAAGCGTAAGGCTTCAAAACTTGGAATTAGGCTTGTTTTTATAGGTAGCACGTGTTAGGAACTGTACAGCCGATTCTTTGTGGCTTGAAAGGACCCCGGTTCGTGTTTACGGGGTCATCACAACTAGATCGCATCCTTCACTTAAACTGATTGATCCATAAAAACGGCCCCGTCAAGTCATGTCGGTGGCCACAAGAAACCCGTTTGCACTCTTGGACGGCAGGTTTTTGGTTTCTCATTCGATTCTGTTACTTACTCTCATGTGCCACAGAGGACAGGTCATCCACTCCTCCACCTCCAGCTGAGGCAGCTCCAGCAGCAGCACCCGCTCCACAACAACAACAAACTCGTACTCGTGGACGCGGAGGTCCCGCATCTCGTGGTGGCAGATACTACCAGCGTGGAGGCGCTGCACCCCCTGCTGCTACCCCCGCAACTGATGACCAACCAGCTGCAGAACCAAAACCAAGGCGATGTGAGTACTTTCCTTCTTTCAGTTCCATTATCTCATAAATCAAAGTCGATGGCGAGCGCAAAGAAGGCCGTGGAAGAGGACGCGGTCGTGGTGGTGACCGTGGTGGCCGTGGCCGTCCATTTGACAAGCACAGTCAAACTGGTAAAACGTAAGTCCCCCTCCCTTCTTCTTTCTTCAACCCTCACCCTTTCACCTAGCGACTCTGACAAAAAAGTCCACAATTCTTGGGGTGGCGATGACGGCGAAACAGAACGAAAGGTGGAGGAAGCCGCTACAAATGACGCTTTGGTAGAAAACGCAAACGTTGCTAGCGGTCTAAACGACTGGGCCGGCGGAGCAGCCGATGCACCTGCAGACGACTGGGCTGCCTCCGCAGACGCTCCTAAAGATGACTGGGCTGCTCCTCCTGCAGCAGAAGGTGCCGAAAAGCCTCAATCTGGCGAAAAGCGTGAAAGGCGCGGTGACAGAGAGGAAGAAGAAGATAACACCCTCACTTTCGACCAGTACCTCGCACAACAGCGCGAGAAGGAAAACGCACTCGTCCCCAAGTTGGACGTTAGAAAGCCCAATGATGGTGCAGATGATGATGTCTTCAAAGGCGCTGCACCCTTGCAGAAGGACGATCTGGAGTATTTCGCTCCAAAGGTATATCTCTTCCTATATCTGTTAATTGTAGCTCACACATCTCCAGGCCAAATCTGCCCCAAAGGCTCGCACCAAGAAAGAAGACAAGGTCTTCATCGAGATCGAAGCTCGCTTCGAACGCCCAAGCCGTGGCGGGCGTGGCGGTCGTGGTGGAGACAGGGGCGGCGGAGATCGGGGCCGTGGCGAGAGAAGTCGCGGTCGTGGGGGACGTGGACGTGGTGGCGCGAACGGTTATTCCGCTCCTGCCTCATCTGCCGTCAACGTGGACGATGAAACCGCATTCCCCTCACTCTCATAGGGGAGTTGCTCGCGCACAATAGGCGCCCCCAAGGTTGCAGAATGTGATGGCTTAATTTAGTGTATACTGACTGGGATTGACGCCGATGCTGATTACACCACATATCATTTTCTCTGATTCGTTTTGTCTGTTTTGTCTTCTTTTTTTCCCTCTGTCTTTCCCGAGGTTCATGCAATTATTTTGCCATGATGCAAACACGAAAGCACGTTTGATGTGATCTGCAATTCCCCCGCAATCTCGGACCCACACACGTCAAGAACGACACCGTGCGTCCAATAACAATTTTAGCTCTCATCGCACACAATCAATTTCCACCCGAGATCATCCGATGAGCTATAGCTATAAAGCCGCCCAGGCATTCATTTATACCTCATGCCCCATTCTAGTCTCACAGACGCGTCATGGCCGTTTGGGAGAACTTCCTCAGGGCTAAGAGCGACTTGTAGCGTATCGTGTTTACTTGCGTTTTCTTCTTCTCAGGTAGACTATGGGTCAGCAGTCTGGACCCAGCGCTCGACAGCCGTGCACATGATCTGTAATCAAATATATTATTCATTGATGATGATGTTCTACATCGATCGTGTTGTTCCCGTCCCCTCTAAAAAGTAACATACGCACTCGCATAACTCACGCTCCAATCATCAAACGACATACACTGATTGCTCTGCTCATAACGCACCCATTTCATTTTCGCCTGCTTGCCTTTCTCCTCCAGCATACCAAGCGCACCCATCAACACCCCAATGGGATGTCGTCCGCAAATTGTATTATGCGTGCGCTCCAGGTATGCAGCAAATTTGCCATGTGCGGTAGACGCAGGCTGTTGAGTAAGGATATCCATAGCTTCGTGGTCCAGATCTGAAATGGACGTGTGGATAGGTCGGGAAGGTGATGGGCGCGGACCGCTACGGCGGAGATTAACACCCGGAACATCGCTAGGGAGCGTCTTTGGATAATAGAACGTGTATCCATAATTCGAATGGCCCCTATGTACCATACCGTACGATCAGCCATCAAACAATACACTGCCAAAACAAACGAACCAATGACAAAAATCAGAAGAGATAACGAACAACGTATCGTCCCTCTCAAGGTACGGCGCCAAGATCTTCCCGTACTCTTGTTCTTGCTCCTGATCGATAGCACCGACCATGATCGGCACGATCTTGATATTATCGATGCACCTGTGAAATCAGGCTCGAAATGGAAGAGGGGAGGGAGGGATGGGACAGCTTACCCCTCGAAGACTTTGTATACGTAAGGCAGGTGCATCTCGATACTGTGCTCGCCTTGCTCCCTGCGTGGTTGGAGGTACTCGAATTGTTGAGTCTTATAGAGTTCTTCAATGACTTGGATGTGGGGTTAGATCTGGGCGGTTTTTTGTTGGTCTAAGACTTACCTTCTCTGTCTAGAGTGAGGTTTCCTAGTGGGGTCTCGTACGTCTCACATTTCGAGAGTGCGCATCCACTGAGATAGAAAGCGTGCGATGGGCCTAGGATGAATACTCGGGAGCTGCACGGCGGTGCGTCTCATCAAGGATAATGTTTGGGAGAGAGATACTCACATTCCAGCAGTAGATATGCTCTTGTACGCCCAAGCAGCTGCAGGGCCAGAGTATGAGTATCCAGCGTGGCTAGTAGATCCAACTCAGGAACAAAGAAGAGACAGGAGTGAGAACATACGGTGCGATGATCGCTTTGCACCCTGGGACGGGCGGCGCATAGTCGTCCTCGTCAGTAGGTTTAACGTCAGCCAACCAGTTCGAGAGTTCCGCATCGAGGGTATCGCCTGTTATTTGAAAAAGACATGTAATGCTTAAGTACATGATCTGATGAAGCGACGAACCATCTGCTGAATACCAAAACTTGGTAGAAAATACAGCTGGTCTATTGGTCATGCCAGTTAGCTACGAGCGTACACAGCCAGTGAGCGTTTCTCATGCCTGGATTTGAGAGACATGCCAGGTGATTCAAGTAAAGGTGATAAAGAGGACCTCCTTTGATCAATGAGCGATGTGATCTTGTGCCTCATTAGGCAATCTCAGGTTATCAATCTAGACGCGCAGCAGGAAACAGCATCTTGAGAGCACAGTATCCTCATGTGACAATACATCATTCAGCCTGAAGCATGCTTGCATGTCGATTATCTCCAGCATATGAAATGGATACATGGGAATGGCGTGAATGAGAAACGACAACAATAAATCACTCTTCTGACCGCAACCGTGCTGCAGAGTTCGTCACCTTCACTCCGAGAACCTTCGCTCTGAAAGCCATAACACATCAGAATCTCATATCGCACAGAAGACCCAGAAGTAGTGAAGACTCACCGCTCAAGAATGATAGTGCGGTTGCGGCTGCTGACATTGTGTGCGATCTCAGCCGCGTAACTTTTGTTGTGCATCAAGAGGAGGTCAACCTCCTTGACGTTGCTGATGAGGAACTTCTTGAGGCCGTTGGGTAGAAGGTGACGGGTCTAGTACAAAACATAAGCACGAGCATCCAGCAGCGGAGGAGCCTCTCTACCTTCTTGTTGCTCCCGTAACCAATCTTGGGCATGGGGAGCTGCCCCTTGAACCTACGCCTCACTCTGTTGTCAATACCCTTGGGTTTCCGCCATGCTTCCTTGACGCTGTGGTAACGGTCGGACTGGTGGCGCCTGTATGTTGGAGAAAATGAGTCCAGGCATTTAAGAGGTGCTGTTACTTTGTACGCACTTGAAATGCTTGGTGCGCTTCTTGACGATGGGGATCTTGATGGCCATGGCGGTCTGAGAGGAGTAGTTAGTAGTTGACTTTCAGCGAAGATGCCAAATTCCAGGGTGACCATATCAACACATCCGAGTATGAATCCATCCATCCATCGACTTTTTTTGGCTCAAACTCTCCAGAATCGAATATTATAGACATCGGACTGTGCTGTGGATCTGTTTGACACCATCATGAAGAGACTCACCCGCGAGTTTTAGATTTTAGGAACGACGGCTTACTCGTCCAATAGGTTCTGCTCACTGATGGTATGGACTCCAAATAGAACCAAATAATTTAGTGGCTGTGCTAAACTTCCCCTTTACATACACCTAAGTAGTCCTCTCTAGTATAGTACAGATCACACCGTCTCTGTGTGATATAGAAACTAAACGATTATCTTACTTCAGTCATGTCTGACTAGGGAGACCAAGTTTTCTTAATCAAACCAAATAGAAGGAATATGTATGGTGCAGTTCCCCGTGGAGGTACGCACTGGTAAGTCACAAGAAACAGGTTTCTTGCAACTTTCCTGCCAAATTCAGAGTGCTGCTGTGTGTAAAAGATCGGATCTTCCCTTGTGTCGTATGCTTTCTCATATATCAATAGCGGCAGTGCCATAGTACCGCAGGATGATATTTAGTAGCACGTGCTGACAGGGTCCCAGTAGTTAAATGTGAGATCGAAAAGTTTAAGAGAAATTAGTCTCTAAAAGTCTTTCATAATATTAATTCGGTGTATGCATGCAGAAACTTGAAACCACAGCAGCGTTGCACCTAGGCCTGGCGCTAGGACATATCCTGTGCGTCGTGATGCAGGAAATCAGGGAATCAAATACTTTTCAAGATAAGGCACAGCCACAATGGGTCCCAGCTAGTCCTAGTCACCTTAAGGTTGTATATGGTGTCGTTGTATGATAAACTGCTGGCACATTGTCACTCCCACGTTTGGATGCGCAAAACTACTTAATTGAGATCCGCAGGGCGGTGTTCTAGCTAACAGCCTCGCAGTACCCTGTAACTTGTATCAATAAATGTACTAGTACAAGTGTCATTTTTAAACATATCTGGGGTAGCTTGAGCCGTGAGAACAATGCCGGTCTGGTGTCTTATAGTGGCGGATGACAAGTCTTCCGTGCCACACTTAAGGAGCTTGATCAAGTGATTCCGGCGCTCACTTTGTTTCTCATCCTTGCACATTCCGTCTCCGCTTTGTATCTTGCGAAGGCTCACTGGTGCATAATTTCATGCTTGCCGCAACCCCAATCGATTTTTCTTTCGACGAAGATGATCATTGGCTATCCACAGCTCCCCCTTTGCTGTACCGGTCGACAAGTGTCGGAAGTAGCTGGGGAGTCACATCCATAGGTCGCGGCTTTGACTGGTCTACAAAAGATGATGATGAAGTTCAAGCCATATCACAACCTGAATGTCCATTGGAGAAAAAGCCACCAGTCAACTCACAGGATCTTCCAAAGCACGAAGACACTAAGTCCGCAATAGCTACCCGACCATCTCTACTGGTTCCTCCAGTCTCTGTTCGATTGCTTTCCGAATCTCAAATGACCTCTCCTGGCTATGAACCATTGTCGATGTCCCCATCTGCACCTACTCCCAACCTAACGGACTCTCCGATCTCTGACTCTCCGTCTCGTTCGCCATCGCGCTTGTCATTGCATTCGACAACCCTACTTCAGCAGAATGTGTCTGAAGCACATCGTCCCCCACTTCCCCGTTCCCCTACCATATCACGACCTCGCAGGAGATCTTCGCAGCAGCGAGTGTCACTCATCGCAGGACGCGTTATGATAGCTCCAATAGAGCCGCCTTCACCACCTCCTACCATGCCAAAAATTCTGCATCGGTCAGGAAGCACTGGAAGTATGTTGTCCTCCGTTTCCAGCACCTGTCCTCCGACACCCGCTCGTGAATCCTCTTCATTACCTGATGTGAAGACCATATCAGATTTTTTTATCGAAGGTGAGATCGGCCGAGGCGCGTACGGCCTTGTCAAAAGAGCACGAGAATACAAAGCAGATGGATCTCTTGGGGTAAGGTTTCATCCACCAGACTTTATATTTGATTTTTGCGGTCTGACAATGGGACAAGCCGCCATTGGTTTTGAAACAAATAATCAAGTCTCGCATCCTTGCTGACTGTTGGAAACGACATCCACGGTTTGGCACGATACCAATAGAAATCTTCGTCATGTCTGTCATATCATCAACATCGTACACCTTACCCGCAGTACGGCCATGGGATCCATCACGACGTCGGCCCCCCGCTGGAACCGACCGAGACGCAACACGTTTGCAGCCTGATTGTACTCGCATGGATTACGATGAGATGTGGGAAGAAGGAAAAGAAATTAAGGGGCATCCAAATATCTGCCCTCTGGTGGATTTCTTCGAAGATAATCATTATTACTATCTTGTCCTACCGTCTTCCACGCCTGGAAAGAAGTCCGATGAGCATCCTCCAACAGATCTATTTGATCTCGTCGAGGCCTACCCCCAGGGACTTCCACCCTTTGATATTCGCAGCTATCTCGGACAGCTTGCAGACGCTCTATGTTTCTTGCACTCTCATGGGATAGGTTGGTAGTTGGTCTCCAGAATTTCTCGGTGACATACTGATTCATCGTCAGTTCATCGAGACATAAAGGATGAGAACGTTGTCCTCGGACCAAATGGCAAATGCGTCTTAATAGACTTTGGAAGTTCGGGACTTGTGAAGAAGAATGGATGGGACACATTCAGTGGGACGTAAGTTTTCTCCGTACTTACACCTTCTACTTGACAATGCATTTACTTACCTAATCAAGATTGGACTATGCAGGCCCTGAAATACTTCGTGGGGAACGATATCACGGGAAGGAGCAAGATGTATGGGCGTTTGGTGTTGTGGCATACGTCCTTCTCGTAGGAGAATGCCCTTTCGTTACGGCAGCTGAAGCGCAAGAGGGGTTGACCTCGCCATTTGCGAACGCATCGATTGCGCTGGATGAACGGTGTGGTGATGATAAGGAGAAAGATGGAGAGGAGGAAGATGGAGGCGGAGCAGCAGGAGATGCTGCAGCCCTTGTTAGGGCTTGCTTACAAGTGGACGTGGGTACAAGACCTACGTTTGAGAATATTCTCCAGTGCCGATTTTTGAACGGGGGAAAGGGTTGGGGGATGGAGCTGCCCTTCGGTAATTATCAACACCTATCTCCACAACCGAGCGCGTTTCCAGCGCGTGTCTCTTGATCGAAGGCAATGAGGCAGGTATTCTGTCTTTCAGACTCTCACTGATCCTCATGAGGATTTGTTCAGCCTATCTTTGCTCTCCGACATCTCTCCTTTTTTGTCGCTTCTTTTTATCTCAAACCATCAAATCTCACGTATCAGCATCGATCTGCCATGAGGCCTCACCATATTGATCTGTTTCAACTAGCTAGCGCGCATTGTTATCGATAGGCTACAGCACATCGCAATCCTGTTCTTATAGATTAATTCATATCTGCGGACCACCGACGTAACTAGCTTGACTCTGTATCAAAATGATCTAGATACCAAGTCTCTCAGGAGTCAGCGGCAGTGTAAGATGACTCGGCCAGTCCGGCGCCACGCGGCCGGTGCCGAGCGGAGTCACGGCGGCATATCAAATCACCAGATCGATAAAAATTTTCCTTTGGGAAGGTATAACTATCAGCGAAATCAACAGGCTCTCTCTTTCTTCCATACCACCACATCCCATTCCTCTCTATTTTTTTTCTCTTTTTCTGTACACTTAAGTGAGTCTTTTATTCTTGTCCGATCTTCCAAAAGATCCTGGTTACTAGCGCGATGCATGCACCGATGTCCTTATCATCATCGCGCGATGCATATTTTGCGATTTTACATCGTCTGGTCTCCGATTGCTATGATCACTCGCAATCCACCTTTTTGAAGTATCAATCACTGACGATCGCACCATCGGACAGAAATCCTTCAAAATGGGAAAGGAAAAGACTCACGTTAACGTTGTCGGTGCGTATCTGATCATATGCAGTTGGCCCATTGATCTGATCCATCGCAGTCATCGGACACGTCGATTCCGGTAAATCCACCACTACTGGTCATTTGATCTACAAGTGCGGTGGTATCGACAAGCGAACCATCGAAAAGTTCGAAAAGGAAGCTGCTGAGCTCGGCAAGGGTTCCTTCAAATATGGTGAGCAACTCGATAATCTACATATCAGTAACGTCACTGATAACGATCTATAGCATGGGTGCTCGATAAGCTAAAGGCTGAGCGTGAGCGTGGTATCACGATCGACATTGCTTTGTGGAAGTTCGAGACTCCCAAGTACATGGTTACCGTAGGTCTTACTGATGACTCTCCAAGTAGCATCCACTTATGCATTTCCCAGGTCATTGATGCCCCAGGACACCGTGATTTCATCAAGAACATGATTACTGGTACCTCCCAGGCTGACTGTGCTATCCTCATCATTGCTGGTGGTACTGGTGAGTTCGAGGCTGGTATCTCCAAGGATGGTCAGACCCGTGAGCACGCCCTCTTGGCGTTCACCCTCGGTGTCCGTCAGCTCATCGTTGCCGTCAACAAGATGGACACGACTAAGGTAATATGCATTGACACTTTTGACGGTTTATGCATTAACACTTGAATTCAGTGGAGCGAGGACCGTTTCAACGAAATTATCAAGGAAACCTCCACCTTCATCAAGAAAGTCGGCTACAACCCCAAGGCCGTTGCATTCGTCCCCATCTCTGGCTGGCACGGTGACAACATGTTGGAGGAGTCCCCCAAGTCAGTTTTATTTGTGCCCCTGATTGATCACATTTTCACATCTTGCACAGCATGCCATGGTACAAGGGCTGGACCAAGGAGACCAAGGGCGGTGTTGTTAAGGGCAAGACCCTCCTCGATGCTATCGATGCCATCGAACCTCCCGTCCGTCCCTCTGACAAGCCCCTCCGTCTTCCCCTCCAAGATGTCTACAAGATCGGTGGTATCGGCACTGTGCCCGTCGGTCGTGTTGAGACTGGTGTCATCAAGGCTGGCATGGTTGTTACCTTCGCTCCTTCGAACGTAACCACTGAAGTCAAGTCCGTTGAAATGCACCATGAGCAACTTGTTGAGGGTCTTCCTGGAGACAACGTCGGTTTCAACGTCAAGTTCGCATTTTCATTCGTTTCCCTAATTTTCACGCTCATATATCTTCAGGAACGTTTCGGTCAAGGATATTCGTCGTGGCAATGTTGCTTCTGACTCCAAGAACGACCCCGCCAAGGAAGCAGCTTCCTTCAATGCTCAGGTCATCGTTCTCAACCACCCTGGTCAGATCGGTGCTGGCTACGCGCCAGTGCTTGACTGTCACACTGCTCACATTGCCTGCAAGTTTGCCGAGTTGATCGAAAAGATCGACCGTCGGAGTGGAAAGTCCCTCGAGGCAGCTCCCAAGTTTGTCAAGTCTGGTGATGCTTGCATTGTCAAGCTTGTTCCCTCTAAGCCCATGTGTGTCGAGTCCTACAACGAATACCCACCTCTGGGTCGCTTCGCCGTCCGTGACATGAGGCAGACTGTTGCTGTCGGTGTCATCAAGTCGGTCGAGAAGACTGACAAGTCTGGCGGAAAGGGTGAGTCCCCCAGCTAATCGATCTGCGAATTAACTTGCTGATTGCTCTCTTCAGTGACGAAGTCTGCGGAGAAGGCTACCAAGAAGAAGTAATAGATGTAGAACTGCCGTATCCATATTCTTTTCTCTCCGGCTTTCTGCTGTTCGCTGTCTCTGGTGCCACTCATACGGTATTCATACCTGCAATGTGTTTACTATCATCATTTGTATGCACGATTAACGAAGCTGGCAGCGAGGTCATGACCAGTGGCCTCGCTCGCTTGTTTATTAATGTCGCGGAGATGTTGTCTCGAATAAGAACGAAGGGACTTAATTGTATCAATATTTTTATTCATCGTTTCATCACAATCGATGGTATCAAAGCGTGCAAGATTCCGACGAGTCTTTATCGAATTCATACCTTGTGACCTATAATATTTGTCACGAATCTAGCATACGTGTTCGACTTTCTCTCCTTTGTCGACTTTGGGCCCGAGATCCCTCCCGATGGTTCTGTCAAATACCTCCATCATGAATGTAAACAAGGACCGCGTAAGAGCAGCATCCCATCGGCCTTTGGAAGATTCATCTCTGATGAACGCGTGCTGCGCCTGGACTTCCAGAAACTGCATCCGTGGTGAACATTTTAAAAATGCACACTAAATTGTGTAACCTACAGAGCAGGCCACCTCGGCATCCTCAAGAGTCTTGCGGATAAGATCACGACCTTCGCGAGGGACATGTGTGTCCTAGCGGCACCAAGTTCAAACATGCCTCTTCTCCTAAACGCCTTCGCGTACCTGTTTCCCGAAGATCATCTACAAAGTGTTCAGTATGATGTCAATGCCCCTCTCAATTGCAGAAAAACATACCACGAGTTCACCTTTGCCTGACATATCCCCCTTTTGGACACGTGCAAGAGAGTCGTCGTTCTTGCCTTTGCCAAGAGTTGCACTGTGAACATCAGTCGCGAAGAAGCATACAGAGGATAGTACACGGGGATCAAAAGCAGCCTTCACAAGGGTAAGCGAAAACTGCTGGTAGCATCGTCGCCCTGTCGCTCACCCGAAATGCCTATGGTTTACGCATTCAAAGATGTGGCATGTAGCAAGACTGACAGACGCACCAGGTGGCCTCCCAAGCACATTCCTGTCGCTGAGGAACATTTCAACATCTAGTATACAAACAGAAGACTCGTTGACATACCTGCAATGCGACCGTTGCAGTTTGGTAAAGAAACCAGAAGATCGACGGAAAGCGTAGCATCCTAGATCACACTTGATACTCAGAAGTGTATCGATAACAGAACCACGAAGCGGCTGACTTCGTCGTACGCAGCTACGTCTTTCTCAATCTAACACAGAGCTAGATGAGAATACAAACCGTCACGATATAAACTTGCCAACTTGCCTTGTACCTGTTCCCCCTATCAGTTCCTAATATTGACAGTGATGAGCAACGAATGGAAAGATGACGAGAACGAGACATACCTTCGGTATCGTACGGAATGGCTTCTGGTCCCTCAAACTCATGGTAGCTCGATGGGCAAGCAACCACATATCCCTGGCTCGCGATTTGACCAGCGAACCTCTCCACTGGCCCTGTCACTTGATAAATTTCACTGACGGGTGTGAATAATCGCGCATGAGTTCAGCCCGCCGAACTCAGGCCCACCTGAAGCATACCACACCTGTTGTCGTCCACAAGCACTGGATCAGCTTTAAGAGAATAAGAGTGATAATAGCATGCGACATACCGGGAAACTTTGCTTGTGGATAGTTTGGGACGACAGGAGATATCACAAAGATACGGATTGGTCGCCCGTTGTCGAGCTTGCTGGGTACGTCATGGAATGTTTTGGCGATGAGCATGGTGGTATAGAAGTATTCGATGTAACCTCAGGTGGAGAAAACAGCTCAACCCACGTTCGATGAAGTGTGTGAAGTCTAGTAAAAGCGAGTCTAAAGATTCTCAAGTCAAATCTTCCGTCTTCTTTAAGGATAGTCTTCATTGATCATCATTCGAACTCGTTTGTCTCGAGCGTTATCCATTGCACATGCATATGCTTGCAATTCAAAGGGAGTTGCTGAACTTCTAAATCCTGAGACGGCACTGAATCATAATGATTAGTATCATTGTGCCTGGACTTGGCCTGGACAAACGTGCGATTTAAAGTTGCTACAAATCATGCCAGTGAGAGTAGAAGCTGTTTCATCCTCCGCCCCATCCATTTACACGGTACAATCATGACAGAAGCTGATGCGCGCATCCGGTTGTATGAGGCTTCCGATGACAAACGGGTCAGGTTCAGCATCGGAATGGCTTCGATGGAGGGCCTTGCAGTCGCAAATCGAAACGGTACGTGTCGTTCTTAGTTTTTTTTGCGATGTTGACTGATGAATCCTGTAGCCTTTTTCCACCCGTTCACACTTAGTGGCTGGGTGGCCCTGTCATGCATCATGATTCAATATCTCAACTGGTGGCCTAAACCAGAGTACGGGTTTCTTGGTTATTTGCTACCTCTTCCAGCCTTTGGATGTTGGGGTGCTGTTATCCTCTACCTGATGGATTGGTATGTTGATTCGCACACATTGTGGGCTGCTCAATATTTCAACTTGATAGGTTCAACCGCCCACATTTCGAAGATGCGTCTCTTGACTTGTTACGAAGACCAGATGTCGCGGACATTGCAAACTATTATCGGCGGTCTCCCTCATCGGGCTTTTTCATTCTTGAATATGCCGGAAATTTTGTCGGTCTCATAGCTATCGACGCGTCCAAGGACTCTCAGTCGCAAGACACGCTTATGGACAAGGGAAAGCCATCTTCCTCTTTGAAGTCGAAGCCTAAGGGAACATCATCCGTCGCTACAATCCGTCATTTCTATATCGAAGAACCATATAGGAAAGCAGGGATTCAAAAGGACTTGCTCGCACATGCCATACAGCATGCATTCAAAGCGGACAATGCAGTCAAAGAGATCAAGGTGACCACTAGTTCCCTGATACTGTATGCTCAAAAGTGCATCCACGACGCCGGTTTTGTTTTGGAGAAGCCTATTGGCAAGTTTGGTGTTTATGGGTGGAAATCTGACCTACTCGTTCTCCGGAGGGCACACTGGGAAAAACAAGATGCTGTTTTGTAAAGTCAATTCTTTAATATCATAGTTAGAAGGAACTATTTTCCTTCCTCTATGAAAGGTCTGTATAGGGGAGATTTAATAATATGTCGTGGTAATGCAAGGACTTGAGCAGTTCCAGCGCCCTGAACCATATCATGTCGAGGCAACTTGAACTCGCCACATAGAGAATATGTCCTTACTCTCCTCCATCATCCACAACCCAACAGGATTAAAACCACATCAACCACTGATCATCCTTCAGTCGTCTTCCGCACAGACATGTTATCCTATCTTGAGGAATCTGATCTCAAATTTCAGACCGACCACGCAGACTTTGCTGTTTTGTTTCTTGCATTCACCATCGAACTTGACAAATGTTGATGAGGCTCCAAATATCATTGCATTCGACTTCACTGGGCGAATTCCTGGATATGACGATCTGTGGTGTGGTCCTCAGGACGAGATACTGGCTCGCATCAATTCTGGTTAGTATCGGCGCGTTTGATGACCATGATACTGATAGAACCTTGTAGTGCCTCCGGGATCACTGAATGTGATCATTGACTCGGTGGATACATTAACATCTGACCTCGGATCTACACCAAAAACCTATAAATTTATTCGGACACTCCTTGGGCTTCTTACAACGCGTTCTGGTGTGTTTGTAGCACGACTGATGTCCATGTGCCTACTCATCTTCCTCAAGAACCTTCGATCCTCGTATTACACCTCCAACCTAGCCCTCTTCTCGAATTACTGACACAAATTTCCCTATCACCGACGCTTATGCATCTGACTGCGCATCCTCCAGCCATAATTACGCACATCGCCTCTGCATATCTCACACATCCTCCACCAGCTGGTCCGGCAGAGAAATTCTGGAGTGTCTTCATCCCCTTCTCTGAGCGTACACATGAAAGTGAGCGCCTGGTTTATGGCCTCGACGGCAATGGAACGAGTACCGGTGCGTTGGTAAGCAAGGGTATGAGGGAATTCGTCGTGGAGGTCATTATAAGGGGTGGAAGTAAGCGCGGTGTAGAAAGGACGGTCGAGGGCTGGAAAGGGGATCTTCCGTGCGAGCTGCAAGCTCTTGAAAGCCTGAAAAGTATCTGGACCAGGAGAAAACCGGAGGAGGTGAGCGCGAACGCCACCTTGACATGAAATCTTATACCTTATCAAACCATAGGCTCGACCGGATCCAACCCAGAATGTATCGTTCAATCTAAATCTCACGCCCTCGCAGGAAAAATCACGAGCCCAAGTACCCCTACCTTATGCACACGAAGGTGGTGTCCCATCTCTCTATACTTCACGTCATTTTAATCTTGACTTAGGCAACCCTGTTACAACAGTTGGGGCAATTCTATATGACCCTGATTCTGCCGACGATATCGATGACGATGATCCAGATGAGGACTTGGATATATAGCAGATCTCCATACGCGTACGCAACATCCGTGAAAATGCCAGAACTGTTGTCTTGATGCAATAGTGCTTCCATGACGTCAAGAAGAAAGAAGTAGATGTGAGACAACCGTTGGTCGTGTTAGCAATCCATGATCCAGTTTTCTTTTTATTTCCTCTCTCCTATTAGCCTGTGACATGTCTAGCTGTGATATCTCTCTCGTCGCGGTCTGGCCTGACCAGCGCCAGTTCACCATCATGAATCGCTTGGCATACAATGAGCTACCTAATCGCACGGTAACGTGGCTTCGCTTCGTTGGCACCTGGATTCTTGGCAGTGTCTTCAGTCCGTCTAGTTTCAGGTTATTTGACACATTGCATGGGGATGCCCCTTGTGCAGAGGTTGCGAGCAATGGGTCACCTGCCATCATCCCTTGCATTTCAGGAGAGAATCGTTTCTTTTATCTACATGTCGAAGGTGAGCCGTGCTTGTTCGTTGCAGCTGTCCTGGCTAATTGTTTGCAATTAAGATTGGGTCCCATACCCAAACTTCACGGATGGTACTGGTGATGAGCAAGATGCTCTCGTGACAGTGGGTGTTAACACTCTCGGTTTCCTGAGTTTTCGTTTATACTAGTACTTCTAGGATTCCGAGTCTGACTTTAACTCTGATGAGGTCAAAGAAGCAGACGTCTTACATGTTTCCAGTTTGCCGACCCAATGGCTCCCAGGAGAGTTGCTAGAGGATGATGATTTGGATGAACTTGAGAGCAGCGAGGTTGCAACAATAAGCCTAGAGAGCCAACTGCGCAAATGTTCTGGGACGTGAAACTAGATACTTGCTGCACGTGCGCTTCAGTGTTGTGATCAGAGTCCCTAATTATCCAGTATGCAGCTGAGTACTCGTATATTGAAGGAAGACCGTTGTTCGGAACTTCCCTGCATGCATGATGTTATTATGATCCGGTCAGCCGCGGGGATACGATCCATATGTACTTAAATTTCACACTCGATGCCTTTTGAGAATCCCGGGTTCCTTCATGTTCGCTAGCGCTACGGCCATACGTACGAGGATCTCATCTATGATGCGCAATGTCTCTACACATAGCGGCAAAGGCATCTCCGCGGTACTGCAGAAGAATCCAGATGATGTGGTCATTACCTTTGCAAAGCGTACCGCAATGGGGAAGAACAGGAAAGGTCAATTCAAGGATATCCCGGTGGATGAAATGATGCAAGCTCTGCTCAAGGTTGATGGCCTGTTCATCGTGATGGACTACCTACAATGACTCATGCAACCTTGTGAATCTTAGGCAACTTTTGAGAAGACAAAGCTGGACCCCGCGAAACTTGACGACATTTGCGTTGGTGAGTGGCAGCCGTACCCTGCTATGTTTTTCTGCATCACTTTTCTGCAGGCACATGTCATCCTCCTTCTCCAATGTACTCCTCGCGAGCCGCTGCTCTCGCATCCGGCATTCCCCACGACGTTCCCATCTCGACAGTGAACAGGCTATGTTCATCTGGCCTAATGGCCATCCGCAACATTGCCCATGCTATTCAATCAGGCGAGATATCCATGGGCATAGCAATCGGAGTGGAGAATATGACACAGAAGTGAGTCTCCAACAGTCTATGGTACATAAATATTAATATTCGCACAGCCCTCGTCCTACGCCTATCATTGCTGAATCCGTGGATAAAACTCCCCGGGCTCACGACTGCATTCAAGTGTGTCTGGGTGAGCTATATCGATCAAATACTAATGTACTTGTAGCCTATGGGTTGGACGTCTGAAATGGTCGCTCAAACCTACAAAGTCTCGCGACAGAAGCAAGATGAATATGCCCTCATATCACATACTCGTGCGACCAAGGTCTGTACGTCCACATTTCTCCATTTTGCATCTTAATCACGAGAACAGGCGTTGGCTACCGGCATCTTCTCTGAGGAGATCATCCCAGTCAACATTCGTGGAACTGTGATATCCTTTGACGACACAATCCGGCCTGGCGTGACGATGGAGATGCTATCTGGGCTAAAACCTGTGTTCCAAGATTGGGGCGATGCAGCTACCACTGCTGGAAATGCTAGTGGCATTGGTGATGGTGCCGCTTTATGCATTCTCATGACACGAGAGCGTGCGGAGAAGGAAAACATGGAAATCGTCGGGAAATGGGTTGGAAGCGCAGTCGTCGGTCTGTTATTTGTCGCATCTGTTTGAGGGTGCGTTAAACCGTTACCGGTGAAGGTGTCGAGCCCCGCTACATGGGCATTGGTCCTATTGCCGCCATTCCTAAGGTCCTTACGCAAGTTGGTCTCACCAAAGATGATATTGATATCTATGAAGTCAACCACTGCCTTCTATGTTCTTCCTGTTCATGGTCTAACGTCTCTCACGTAGATTAATGAAGCATTCGCTTCGCAATTTGCATACTGTGTCGAAGAACTTGGGATTTCCATGGACAAAATCAACCCGAAGTAAGTCATTCCAGCTGGAGTACTTCTATTCTGATACTTTGTCGGCAGCGGTGGGTCAATAGCTGTGACACACCCTTTGGGAATGAGTGAGTTTCATTGTCGTCTTGAAGCTTTGATGACTTACCTACTGATTATTTAGCTGGCGTTCGTCAAGTTGTCACCGGCCTCGCAGAACTGCGTCGGAGAGACAAAAAGTTGTTGTGCACGAGTATGTGTGTCGGCAGTGGTATGGGCGCAGCAGGCATATTCGTGAACGAGGCACAACCTTTTTGTGAAGCGAAGTTATAAGTTTCGAATTGTTTATATTTCACCGCTGTGCGGGTGTATTGTACATATATTCATAACTGCTGTCTCGAACAAGTCTCCATCTCAAACTTATTTGGCGGCTGCCAGTGCCGCATCCACAATTTCTGTCATCTTTATAACCGCCTCTTCCTCCAAAGTCCGACCGACAAGTTGCAGACAGATAGGAGCATTCTTGAATTTTTCCGGGTCGTCTGAATCAATCATTGGCATTAGAAAATCACTGATCAGTTGGATGTGCTGGGACTACTCACACATTTCGTACACCGTCTTATCGAAGTCGTCATAGAAACTATGGGGAGGTTCCTTCCCATCGAGAGCGGAGTCGACAGTAGTCACAGGGAAAACCGCAGCGGGATAGTCGAGCGTATTCCAAACGGTAGTATAGTTGGCGTACCTGTGCATCGTCTCATTGAAAGTTCGAGACTCCGAAATTACAAATACACTCACTTGTTTTTCCCATGGGGAGGTGCAGCAAATGGTGCGGCTGGACAAATGATAGCATCGACAGGGCGTCCTGTCCCAGTCTCCGAGGCAGTTGCGTTCCAATGGTCTATATATTCTTTCCGGATATTTTGACGCAGCTTCTGGACTTGCCAGAGCTGATATGCAGTGGCACCGCCATTTTGAGGACGGAAGGATGCTGCCACATTATCTGCGTCGTCCAGCTCCATTGTTGAAATTATTGGCTCCCCTGTGCTAGAGGTCGTGATCATGAAGTCCTCAGCAGAAGCAGCGTTCCAGATGTCCCGCTGCATGGCGCTACTAGGTCAATCGATTGGCAAAGTGAAAGGCACAAGTACTTACCGCGACATCTCCAAGCAGTCTGTGCTTGATGGGTTTCCAGTCAACAACTACCACTCAATGAGTATCAAATTCAGCAGGGGAATTATACGGAGAAAAACCTTTGTGACCAGCCTTCTGGAGAGCCGCCCTGGTTATTTCCAGAGACCTCTTAATAGGTGGGTGGGGAACAACAACACCATCGTCCCACATGATCGCAAAGCACAAATCCTTGCCAGACCCATGGTCCGCGAGACCGTACTCGTCATCGTCCCATTTCTTCCGAACCGCAAGAGGGTCCTTGAGCCACGGTTTAGAGTTAGCGACAGCTTTCATGAAGACTTTGAGCCCGCCAAGACTGCTTGTCATAGGACCGAACACGGAGAGAATCGAGTCTTGGCCCTCAAGTGAATTGCGGGCACCACAGTACGGTACACGCCCGTATGACGGTCTCAGGCCGTATATACCACAGAATGCTGAGGGAATACGAACAGAGCTGTCAGGAGGCCATCAGAAGGCTACAACCAATAATACTTTCAAATTCTTGCCATACCCTCCGATATCAGAACCGACTCCCAATGGGCTTCCCTTCAGGGCAATCAATGCACCCTCTCCTCCTGATGACCCACCTGAAGTCAGAGAGGTGTTGTGTGGGTTAGTTGTCCGGCCGAAGATATTATTGAAGGATTCTGGCCACTGAAGATACTTTTAGCACACGAGTAGGATTCAACTTCAAGGTGCGCTCACCATGAGTGTCTGCGGAATGTTAGTGCGGACGAATGGCACAGCTCCGCACTCGATCAGAATGTCGACCAACACTGCATTTTTCTCTGCATATTGCCCAATCCACGAGACATAACCTAAAACCCAGTGAATCACAATGCGTTAGGCCACGGCCAGGATGATGGCTTACCCATAGTGGTTTCTAATCCTTTGATACATAGTTGGTCTTTTAGAGAAATGGGCAGCCCGTGAAGGGGACCAACAACCTTCCCTGTCTTCTTCAAATGATTATCGAGTTCAGCAGCTCGGGCCAATGCACGATCAATGAAGATTTCCGTCAAGCAATTGACCTTGTCGACCAGTTAAATACCCCACCGTCAAGCAAGTGTGTGGCAACTTGGCTTACGAGCTGGTGGGCAACAATGGCCCTCTTGGAGAACGCGGTAGTCACATCCACAGCTGTCCATTCTGCACTTGCAAGTTTCTTCAATAAAACATCCACCGAAGTATTGGTGATCTCAATTTCTCGTGCATTCAGGAGGCCACAGGACTCTGGAAAACCAGTTACATCTAGGGTAGAGGGTGGAGGCGGAGTCACAAGCCACTCTTGTGGAATGGACTTGATCTGCCTCTGTTTCTTCTCCGCAGCTAGAGCAGTCCAATGCGGCATATCGATAGTGTCAAGGATAGAATTGGAATGATGAAACTCAGGCCTAAAAGAATGCCTCACACTAAATAAGACATAGCTGACGGATAAAGGAAGTCCGTAGCTAATATTAGAAGACTATCGAAGCGGCGATTATGTTCGATTTGAGAGTCAGATGTGTGAACGGGGGAGAGAAAATTTGATCATGCGATAATTCACGGAGATACAGAGCGGATGAATACGCGTAGATGGTTCTATCTAATAGTTAATACCTGGAAGAATTGTCAGCTGAGAGCTCAAATCGACGAAACCAGAATAGAAGAATCGTGATCAGAAAGTCATTGATGTCAGTGATACACGTCCACCGTGTTATGGGCTCGCGTGCATCAAGTCGACTAAGAGGTGCCAGTGGTGGTTGATGTACAACGCTCGTCATTGAATTGAAAATTTTATGTGAAAGGGCAAGTAACGTTGAAAAATCACTCACCGCCAGCTGCAAGTACTGTTCCGAGAATTTTAAAAGTTATACGTTTATTTTCTGCACAATTTTATCATATGCGTTTTAGGCGGCGATTGAATATTATTCGGCAAGCAGTACCCGCCCCAACGAGCAGCGCGACAACGCGTACGGTGTCGAAGGCTACATTTCATCAAGGTTCGTCCAGTTTCTTGCAATCAATGTGTCCAGAGCCTGTTTGCATGGTATCGCAAATGATCGGGGCTAGCTATGGCACTGATGAGATGGATGATAACTCTGGGATTTGGATGATGACAGTGTCTTATCTATCCGTCTTTGCAGACATTCTCTCGTCTCCAATATGTCCGCTCAAATCAGCAAAAAGCGCAAGTTCGTAGCTGACGGTGTATTCCGCGCTGAACTCAACGAATTCTTCACTCGCGAACTTGCGGAGGAGGGTTACTCTGGATGTGATGTCCGTGTCACCCACGCCCGTACTGAGGTACGCTAGTGTGAGCTAAACAGCTTGGCCATCTTGCAAATCCATTACTTTCAGATTATCATCCGTGCCACACACACCCAAGAGGTCCTTGGTGAGAAGGGCCGCCGCATCAGGGAGTTGACTGCACTCGTCCAGAAGCGTTTCAAGTTCCCCGAAAACTCTCTTGAGCTTTACGCCGAGAAAGTACAATACCGTGGTCTTTCTGCTATTGCTCAATGTGAGAGCTTGAGATACAAGCTCCTTGGTGGTCTCGCTGTCCGCAGGTTCGTGTTTCTACTAATCGCACATGGGTCATTTCTGATGATGTCTCTAGGGCATGCTACGGTGTCCTTCGCTTCGTCATGGAGTCTGGTGCAAAGGGTTGCGAGGTGGTTGTTTCCGGCAAGCTTCGTGCTGCCCGTGCCAAGTCGATGAAATTTACCGATGGATTCATGATCCACTCCGGTCAGCCCTCGCGAGACTTCGTTGACTATGCCGTGAGACACGTCCTGCTCCGCCAGGGTGTCCTTGGTATCAAGGTTAAAATGTAAGCTGATCGATGTATTCAAAGAAATATGGCTCACCATACGACAGCATGAAGGGCTATGACCCCGAAGGTCAATTGGGCCCTCGCAAGCCCCTTCCCGACTCCGTCCAGATTCTCGAACCCCCTCTCGACAAAATTGTCTCAGAACCTTCCTCGGAGTCGAGAGAGCCTGCCGTTGTTTCCGCTCCACCCCCTGCTGCCGAGGAACCTGCTGCATATGCACAAGAGCCAGCTTACCAACAGGATGCGTACGGCGAGCAGCCTGCATTTTGATCTTTGTTTTAGTTTATCCCTCATCCACAAAATATGTACTCCACCGTTGCAATACATTAGGATTTGCATGGCTAGTATTGTAAGATCCCATACGACGAACGATGTGCTACTCCCCTAATACGCGGGTCACGCTGCTTCCTGCTGAACCACTGCAAGGTAGTGTGAAATCAATAATAAGGGTGTTTTGAGAACCCCATCCTTTTGGTTTAACTCCATTCCCAGCAGTCATATTTACAGCAAGTTCAGAAAGTGTCTGTGATGGATCGGAGACTGTCACAGTGCCAGACTCTACCCGATAAAGAATGGCGGCGTTTGCACTGATTGTGACGGTGATTGGTGCGTAGCCATCTAACTGGAAGGTAAATGAACCACCAGTGGGGCTCCAAAGCACTGCTGTTACCGTTCGATAGACTTTATCGAGTAACGCGCTAATACTTGCGCTATTCTCAATTTCCTGCAGCCGGGTGGCTGCTCGCTTGAGCGTGAAGGTACCGTAATCAACCGCAGGATAAGATGTATAGGAAACGGGGGCAGATAGATTGTTGTGATAGAGCCATGCGGCGAAGAGTTCAACTGTCTCAGGAGGCTGCGTGGAGCTTCCAATGCTTGACCAAGCACCCGTACGGTTGCCCCATTCAATGGAGAGTCCATATATCCCATTAGCAGCTGGAAACTCATAGCCAACGTCACCATGCCACATGGTTTGTGGATCTGTGTAGTTGCCACCATAAGTCCCTACTTCATTAACCCAAACACCGCCTCCGAAGCGTCGTTGGTCAAGAACCGAAAACACAGGGGCTGTAGTGGTAGATGAAATGTTGGCAATCATGACATGTTGAACGTCGGTCTCCAGGAAAAACCATGTCTTCTGCCAGGATATCGAGCCACTCTCAGGGTTGGTGTAGCGCATTGCTGCAGCGCCAATTCGACCGTCCGAGACGCCACCGACGAAGGCTTCTTGGCCGGTGTATGAAGTATGGTTACAATCGAGTACTGTAGCGTTGTAGTCCACAGTAGTTCCAGGGATAAGGTTCCAGTCCCAAGCAGCAGCGATGTCTTCATATTCACTGCCTTGAAGGTAAGTGTAAACAGTGCCATCAGAGAGGTGGAAGCCAAAAGGCTGATATGTCATTAGCACTACTGACATGGCATAGGAGACGATACCATACATTTTGAGAGTTGAGACACTCTGTGTTGATTGTCCTATTGGAGTACATTCTGACTGTAGTCACATAGCCTGGACCGCGAGTTACCTTGGGGGCGCAGGTCAACAAGACGGGGCGGACGAAAAAAGAAGAACTGACCATGTAGTCATTAGCAAAGAACATACGATTCCCGTGGAGTTCACCCACATTTGCATCGGTTGTGTTGGCAGATAGGGTGGAAGAGAATTCGAGGAGAACAGTAGAGTTCCATTCCTCCCCGAGTTGCTGAACTTCTGAAATGTTCATATTGATGCTACCGGTAGCCCTGAAACAGCGTCAACAAGAACATAGCAAACAAGTATCAAAATAGCCTCACTGTTTGTCGATCACAGGGAAACTGATGAAACGACCTAAGACGCTCTAGAGCAGCGTCAGATAACGTTGAACCGGAGGGCTCCTGACTCACAAAATCCCAATGCGACACCTGTAAGATAATTGGTCACAAATTATATGAAAGCAAACAATTGACAAACATTGGTTTGGACGTTGCGGAAGATCATCCATCGATTTCCGTCAAATAGAGTTTCAAATGCAGTTCTGGAAGTTGCATTAGCAGCAAATTCTGTTTCTGCAGCCTCAGTTTCCAGGTTGAGAACGTCATTTGAGCTGGTGTGACTCAGATAGATACTTCCAAAATGCAGAGATGACTTACAAGTCTGTCCCATAATTGCCATTATAAATAATACCAAGGTGTTGACCGAAAGATCCGTCGGGACGAATCTAATTGACAACCAATCATCAATTCGCCAGCTTCAGAACAATGATTAGTTTACCCCATCAGATCCAACAGGCTGTTCAATAACCACAGTCTCATGAACCCTCGTAAAGGCATCTTTGATCAAGGAGACGTTGACAACCAGAAGACCTTGATCGATCCCAATTTTTGCGACGTCTAACGTGTTCGCACCAGTGATATAACCTATACCATTAACATAGTGGTCGAACGTGCCATATGCACGAAGGGTGATGTAAGAACAATTGCCAAGCTGAGTAGGTGTCAATGTGTCGTTCAGTAGTAGGCAGGATTGTGACACCAATTCAGGGATCAAGATAACCTAATCCAGGTGTTAGAAAAAATCGATACAATTGAAATTCAGCTGCGATCCTACATTGGAGAACCAATTCGTGTTCCAGAATCCCGGCGTGCCACAAGGGCAGGTTGGAGTGCCTCCATAGTCTAGACATGCGGGGTTGGTGAAATCATTAGCGAACCAATAGTCCATAGCAAGTGATATGGCAGCCAAGGTCTTGGAATCGTTGACGTATTGCTGCCCCCCGCTGAGACCGCCGTGCCAAGCAGCGGCCATGGTACCTGTCAAGAATCGGTCAACGTGTCATTTCTTGGTCCAATGTAGGTCCTTACTGATGCGTTGCCAGTGCTCTTGAGCAGGCCAGTTGGACCTTTGTGCGTCGCATCCGGTAGTGTAATCTACTTCAGAACCAGGCCACTGACCATTGGCTCCCAGGTCTGCAATCCTGCAATATGATTGTAGTCAGGAACTGCATACAAAATGACGACCAACCAGGATGTGATTTGCTTAGGGTCTCTAGTGATTCCCTCTATGATTGTTACCAGCCTGCGCTGATGAATGCTGTCGATGTCCTGCGTAATCGTGGAATTGATAGCCAGTGTGGAAGATATGCTAGTACTGAAAGAGGACATGACGATACTTGAACATGTACTGGCGACAACATGGGGTTCAACCGTACCTCAGTGAACCTCTATTGTGGTGGTGAGCGGCAGCAATGTTGATTGGGTTTTGAACATGAACGCTCGTCGTGTAAATGCAGACTACACGAAACAGTACTATTAAAAGGAACGTGAGTAGGGCGACCATGAGCCCGACACAGCTACTAAGCTGCAGGGAAAATTCGAGTTGGTCGGTTGATCTGGCAGGATTCGAAGCGAGATCTCCATTCTATATAGGTCTAGTGAATTCTAAAATGTCGTTGCCAATATTAAAGTCGACTAGCAGTCCTCTCGTAACTTAC
>Ga0310811_10001206_pt1 | contig 33155 bp, 29 predicted proteins | sample YCmetagenome_FD_207642 | JGI IMG/M metagenome (GOLD analysis project Ga0310811, IMG submission 207642) | Soil microbial communities from experimental microcosm in Duke University, North Carolina, United States - YC | ecosystem: Engineered > Artificial ecosystem > Soil microcosm > Unclassified ...
GGCGAGCTGCGGGCGCCGACGCTCCGGTCGAAGCGCTCGGCGCTCGCCGGTTAGAACTGTATTGGGTTCCGTTGGATGATCTCGTGAATTTGGTCGATGAGTCGGTTTGCACGTTGTGGGTCGCGGTATGTGCCGACGCTTTCCTTGGCGCGGGGAGCGGCTCGGACCGCCGGCTCGGAAGCAGGCAGCGTTTTGCCGTCGCATTGTGTATTGCGCGCGGGCATTTCGCCGGTGGCCAGATAGTGTGCGATCGGTGCGTCGACGCAATCGGTCCTATAGGGGTACACCCCATGCGTGTACTCGTTCGCAACGAGGATCAAGCTGGCGTTCGGCAACGCGGCAAAGCTGTCCATCGCGCCCTCAAGCGCGGTCGCTGCATCGAACTCGCTATGCACCATCAGGATCGGCGTCGCGGTGGGCAGGGGCGGCTTGAGGATCGCGGGTCGTTTCCAGAATAGGCACGGATTCTCGGTTACCGACCCGCCGGAAAGCGGATATTTGCGTGCGAATTCGTTACCTTTGTCTACCCAATAATCGACATTCGGCTGGGTCGGCGTGTCGTTGCAGATCACGCTTCGATTTACCGCCCGCTCGGGTAGAAGTCGCACGGGCTTGGATTGCCTGGCAAGCCGCGCGAAGTACGCGTCGTTCAGCACTTGTGCGTAATAGCGGGCTACCGCGTCGATCTCCGGTTGTGCCGCGAAGGTAAAAGAGGCAGTCTTCTGTGCAATCGCTTGCTGGTCCGCTTGCGGATTGTCTGTCATCAGTCTGTGCAGACCGTTCGCGCCGGTCAGCAATATAAGCGCCTGCACCCAATCGTCGCTGCTGGAAGTTGGGAGGCGATTCGCGACAACGGCGCGAAGTTCCGAGGGCAACGACGTAAACACCTGGCGAACTTCGTCCACGGTATTCCCAAGATTGACCGCTTCGGGCGCACGCGCAGCGAGCGGCGCCAGCACGTCATCGAGAACGCGTTGTCTCGCCATGCGTTGCAGCAACAGGTTGTCATCGAAGGTCCCCGTCAGCTGCATGCTGCTGTCGAGCAGCACGCGACCGGTACGCTCGGGAAACAAGCTTGCGTACCACGCACCAAGCCAGGTACCGTAAGACGTACCGATGTAGTTCAGCTTCTCGTCGCCCAATATCGCGCGGATGATATCCATGTCGCGTGCGGTCGCGTCAGTATGAATGTGCTTCGCGAAGGGATTTTTCTGGCATGCGTCGGCGATCGCCCTCGCGTTCGCAATCATATCGGCGATATTGCCTGGGCTGCGATCCGCGGACGTGTCCTGGGTCGGCCGCAGTGGCTCGTTTGAGTCGCAATACAGGCGCGAACTTGAACCTACGCCACGCGGCGAGAAGCCGATTATGTCGTAACGATCGGACAGAGTCTTCAAGAGAGCGCCCGTCGGATTCTGAGCGTTCGCCTCCGACCATAGGAGGCCGTAATAGGCCGCCCATAGAAGTCCATCGCCGCCGGGGCCACCGGGATTGACCGCGAAGGCGCCTGCGCGTTGTTTCGGTTCGGCCGCGCTGAATTTGAGCAACGCCACCGCCGCATCGCCTTGCGCCGGATTAGCGTAGTCGAGCGGCACCCGAATCGTGGAGCAGGTGGCGCGGGCGTTCAATTGGGCCGGATCGATTGCTTGTGCATGCTCCGCCAGCATCGTCGGATCGCAGGCCTTCCAGTCGACGTGCTGCCGCTTGTATGACAGCAACGGATCGGGCTTGACTTGCGCGCCCGAACTTGGTTTTTCTGGTGTTGGCGCATGACTTTCACCCCCGCACGCGGACACTAACGCGGCGACAACGACTGCGACGGAAGAAAGGTGGTAGCGATATCGAACGCGCGGCGATCTGTCGGGTGGTGTCATGGTCTGCCTGTCTGGACGATCCTAGAGGTATAGGCTGTGCGGCAGAGGCGATTCTCGACCGGCGCTGCTAGTTGGTCGATGGGCTGTTGGATGATTTATCTATGGGAGTAGTCCTATTTATTCATGCGGAGCGCGCGAGCGATCGCGCGTGGTGACGGACTTGGCAGCCGATGATCTGTGCGCTTTCGCCGATTATCGCGACAGTTGACGTTGTCTTGATGAAATGCCGATCCGTGCGACAGACGGGGAGACGGAAATAGGACTCGCGGATAGACATCCTTGTCGGCGTTGTCGAGCCTGGCGACATCTGTTTAGATTACCCAAGGGCAGTGCTAGATGAATTTTTCTTACGAATAAGTGCTACAGCTAGACACAGTGCAACGCGAACCGTTGCGTACTCTGCCGAAACGATTCTGATAACGGTACGTTCGGATCGCAAAGATTTGTCCTAATACATACCCAATAAATAAGGCTATCGCCGCGCGGGGCCGCCGGGGTTGACCGCGAAGGCGCCTTCGAGTTTATCCGGCTCGGCAGCGGTGAATTTCAGCAGCTCTACGGTCGCATCTCCTTGTTCCGAGGAGTAGTCCTATCGACCAAAACGCAGGCGACCGGGCATGGTGACGTACTTTGTATGCCGATGATCTATGCGATTTCGATGATTATCGAGACCGTTGACGTCGTCTTGGTGAAAATGTCAATCCGCGTAGCGATCGGGAAGAGAAGGAGGCCGGATTCCTCGTATAGACATGCATGTACGACTTGGGTAGTATGTTTACCTAAGTTAAGTGGAAGGGCTCACCTTGTTGTGAACGTACACCCCGAGCACACTAACAAAAAAACTGGACGCCGCTGCTGCCATGCATACGATCAAGGGCATTCTGGACTATCCCAGCGCCACGCTGACGCAGTATTTCTGTGTCTCGGTCGGCACACGCTCTATACCGCTGTCGGTGCTGGAGTTCGAGCTAGAGGAAGCATTCAACGAAACGCACCGGCTGAGCGTGAACGCACCTCGTGCATGGCGTGGTCACGCAGTGGGAGCGTGCCAAAATGAGCGGCAAAGAAGCGACCTACCCACTGCGCATCGAATAGCGCTTCGAACTGCTCGAACATTTTTCACGGCTCGGCGGTATTCCGGAGCAAGTCGCTGCGTGAGCTGATCACTGAACCTGTCGTTCAACCACCGGATCGCATCGCGTCCAATCAGAATTATCCAAAAAGCTATCGAAGGTGATTGCGCGCAAGGGATTTGTAGGTAGGTACTGAAGGCTGTAGTATGGTAAGTAAACCTTAATAAGTTGATAGACAGGTGGGTGCGCGTTCGTCAAAAGAATAGTGCATGGAGGGGGCGGTGAAAAGTCTCATTCGCGTAGGAGATCCAGTTAGAAGGCGGTCGCACGGTTGGTCGGGCTCGTTGGCAGAGACTGGCATTGGCCCAGGCGGCTCAGATGTTTCGTCATGCCAGCAACATTACGAAACTCCGTGCTGCTGCGGGTTTGCATAGTTTAATAACAATTCTTTTTGGCGTTCAGAAACGTTCTTTTACGTGAGCCCTAATCATGAAATCCGATAGCGCAATTTTTAGTTTTATAGAGAATTTTCCGATTCCGGCAAGCCTCAAGGAGGCTGATACTGGAAAATATATTATTAATAATTTATATAATTCTCGGCAATTTGGCGTCGAAAATCCAATGGATCTCGTGGGGCTGACGATACGTGACCTGAAATTCTGTCAGCCGGAATGGGGAGCACGGTATGCGAAAATGATTGAAAAGCTTGATTTTCGTGCGCGCGAAAAGAAGACTCATATGCTCGACAGGCATAAATTTCTTGACGAAAGCGGTGAAGCTCAATTGGAGGAAATGGTCAAATTCCCGGTTCTGGGTTCCAGGCGAAATATTCTGGGCATCGTCACCTACCGGAATGACATTACGCCAACGCTTTCTCCCGATAATCTTTATCGGCTATACAGGGATTTCTACGATGCCAAGAACGCGATCAAGCGTGTTCTAGTCTATCTGGAAATCGATCAATGTTTTGTCATGTTGCCTACTGATGCGCAATTCCGGGTTTTTCTTTTAAAAACAGAGCGCTTTGCTAATAAGGAAATCGCAAAGTTTCTCGGCACGTCAGGCCGAACGGTAGAGTGCCATTTGGATGCCCTGCGCAACAAGGTAGTCGATGGCAATCTGTCCCGGGTTCTGTCCCTCGTCAAATGGAACGCTCCATGCGCATGCGATTAAATCCACTTCTGAGAATTGCGCTTACGGCTAATCTTTTCGAGTGGTACGAATTCTCGCTTACCGCTTTTATGGCCTTGGAAATCGGTCGGCTTTTCTTCCCCGCCACGAGTGACAAGACAGCGCTAATGCTGAGTTTTTCGGTGTTCGCGAGCAGTTACCTGGCGCGACCTTTCGGCAGCGTGTTTTTTGGCATCTTGGGCAATCGGTGTGGCGCGGGTGCGGCACTCAAGTTCAGTATGATAGGGATGGCGATTCCAGCATCGTTGATCGCTTTTTTGCCGACTTATCAAACGGCGGGCTATCTCGCGACGGGGCTATTGATCACCTTAAAAATAATGCAAGGGTTTGCGGCGGGCGGTGAGATGCCATTGAGCGGTTATTTTGTGTCGCTCAACGCTGCAGATAAAGATCGCGGCCTCTACTGTAGCTTGGTCGTGGTCAGTGGCTTCCTTGGTATGCTGCTGGCGTCGGGGATCGTTTTTGTCTTGCCATACTGTGCTGCGATGCTGCCACGGCTACTGGGTGGTGCGGGCGACGGACATTTGACCGAGTCATGGCGCTGGCCATTTTTGCTCTGCATTCCTTTGTCACTATGGATCTATTCGCTCAGGTCATCGATCTCCGCGTACCCAGATGGTCCTACGCATCGCGCATCATACACGAGACCCGTGTTGCCGCTGATACAAGCCGTTGTCTTGGTTGCCTTTATGGAGGTGCATATCTATACGGTGTTTGTCTGGCTGCCAAATTATTTGCATAGCTATCTCGGTGTGTCCAGTTTCGACGCCCATTTGACAAATGTGATCACGTTGGTGATTTTTTCCATATCGATGGTCAGCGCGGGTTATGCCACGCGTTGGATGGACGCTTCCAAGCTCGTCCTTATCGGGATCGGGTCTTTGGCCTGCAGCAGCTATCCGTTGTTCGCGATGTTGCAGCGCGTTGATTTTCTGACGCTGTTATGGGTGCAAGCGGCTTTTGCGGTCATGGCGGGTTGTCTGGTCGGCGTCATTTTTGTCGTGCTGACCGACTTGTTTAAAGACAATTGGCGAAGTTTTGGGATGGCTAGCACCTATTCCCTCGCTACCGCGATTTTTGGCGGCACCGCGCCTGTCGTGTGCGCTTATTTAATCAAGGTGACGCATCTGCTGACTGCGCCCGCGCTCTATATCATGGCATTGGGTTTGCTGGCCGCGCCCATTGCGTACAGCATTTCCTTGAAGAAACGGGGCCAAATTGATATTTTGGTCGATCCAACTGAACCTGAGCAACGACGCGCGTCGTCCTCGATTTTCTAACGCTTATCGTTGAGCTTCGATGACCCATTTAACCAAGTTGCCGCCGACCTATCTAGTCACGCCAGAACCACTGGCCGGCAAGCCTTTAGCCGATTTTATCGCGCACTTGGAAGCGGGCATCCGCCTGGTGCAGTTACGTGCCAAGACCCTGACAGCGCCGCAGTATGCCAGCCTGGCCGAGCAGGCACTGGCATGTTGCCGGCGCTACGATGCGCGGTTGCTGTTGAACGCGCCGGCCGATTTGGCGCAGGCCTTGCAAGCGGACGGCGTACACCTCACCAGCACTCGCCTGATGGCGTGCGTAACTAGGCCGTTGCCTTCCGGACTGCTGGTTTCGGCTGCGTGCCACGACGCGCGCCAAGTGCTGCATGCGAACCGGATAGGAGCCGACTTATTGACCATTTCGCCGGTCTTGCCGACTGCTACACACACCACTGCTGAGCCGCTGGGTTGGCCGCGTTTTCGCGAACTCGTGGCGCTGACCCCGATCCCGGTCTATGCCTTGGGCGGGATGACTGCCTATACCTTGGCCGAGGCCCGTGAGGCCGGCGCCTGTGGCATCGCGGCGATTCGTTCGCTTTGGGGAGGCGTTGTTGAATAAAGAATAGAAACCCACCGTTTAGTGCTTTATGGTGTCGTCCGCGCACGACTCAAAGCGCGGCGACTGTTCGGGCTGGGCGACGGCGAGCGCAGACGTGAACGGCAGACCGCCGAGCATATCGGCCGCAGCCAGTATCACGTGCAGAGCTGTTGCCGTCGTGTCATCGCAATGCTCGAGCACGCGTTGCGCGGTGTGCAGGATCGGCATGCGCGCGCGCAAGCGCTCCGAACTTGCGAACGCGTGACGGGCAAAACCGATGGGGTTGTCGACCGACGGGCGTTCGATCAGTTCAAGGTCCGCGGCGCCGAGGTTCAGCGCTCGCGGCGGCTGGGTGGTATCGGCTGCAGTCTGACTGGACGACCATGTTGTCTTGGGTGTCATGCGATCGGCCAGATCCAGTAGCTTTAGGCCCAGCGCGAGGATCTCGTTGCGCTGCGTGGCAGGGTTCGCCGCGATGCGCCGGCCGGGCTGGCCATTAGGCCCGCTCTCGCGCAACGCGACCGTGACATCATTGGGATGCTCGGGCGCATGGCCCTTGCTGGCCTCGACGCACAGCCACGTCGAGCCGATCTGGAATCTGATGTTTGTGTTCATTGTCTGGGCCTTGTGGTTGAAGCAAGCGAATATCGGCAAGATAGTCGTCATCGCGATACCAGCCATCGACGTGGGCCGGATTTGTGGGGCACGCTCTAATGCGATGATTCTCATCAGCTTCCGCTTCCCGACGGGATCGAACCAGATTTCGGTTGGGCGCATATGTCGCGCATAAATAACCCGAAATCGACCGTCATGTACATCTGGTCGAGAAAACGACCATGAAGCCATTGTCCATTTGGCAAAACGGACCCGCATCCGTGATAAACACGGATTTTATGTGCAGTGCGAATAATCCAGCTGCCTGCACGAGGCAGTTTACAAGCCGCGTCCACAGATAATGCATGCGAATCCGTATTCTTTACGGATGCGGATCTCTTGTGCAGTGTGGGGAATGGCCCGGATTGTTTTTGCGGTCCTGGCGGTTATTTATTTGTTATTCGTTGATTTATCGTATTCGTAATGTGAAGGGCTGACCCTGCGGGCGGCCTGGGCCGGGGTAACGTTTCCCGTAACGTTGCGAAATGCGCTCGCCGGCGCGGCGTGCGCGGTGGCTGGGTTGCTTGGCTGGTACGGGCTCGCTGCGCCCGATCTGTCAATCTTTGCCCGATTGATCGCCGCTTGGCCGCTAGCGGCAGCGGGCTATCGATCGTGCGAGTAAACGTAATGGCTGAGTCCCATCCGATCGCCAAATGCCACCGCCTTACGCATCGCGTCCAAGGCCAGGTCCGAAAAGCCGAAGCCTTTGGGGCCATCCGTCTCGATCGCAAAACGGCATAGCTCCCAGACATGCGCATTTCGCGGAGCGGCTTGCCCATGGAGCAGCTGGGGGAAGGTATCCCTCAACATGTAGGGTCCTTCGGTGGGTAAGAGGCGCCAGCAACCGCGGACCCGCATTCCGGTGCCGCGAATTAACATGTAGTAGGGGTGCAGTGCGTCATATCGGTCTATTTCCATGCCATCTTGAATTGACACCGCCCATCCCATTCGGTCGCGAAAAATGCGCGCGCAAGCGATGCATATCGATGACCTCATCGTTGCGAAACAGCGGCCGTGTGCCGATTCGAATGGGTACCCGCATCGCGTTGTCCTCGGTCTCGCGTCAGGCTGGCTCAATCAGCCTGAGCCGCGTGGCGATGACCGCTGCCGCGCGGACCGAACTGACGCCGAATTTCTCGCGGATATTTTTCATGTGGAAATTCACCGCGGCCTGCGAGCAGCAAAAAATCCTGGAAATTTCCCAACAGGTTTTGCCGCTCGCCGACCATTGGAGGCATTCCTGTTCGCGAGGGGTGAGCTTGGGCACCAATGATTGCAGATGAGTCGCAAGATACCGCTGACTGGTATCCAGCACAATGTCGCGCAGCAGGGCCAACGCGGGCAAGGCGTGCGTGATATGGCGGGAAAATTCCGCCGTGGGACCCCTGCTGCTGACGCAGCAAAGCATGCCCGTTTCTTGTTTCGCGCCATGAATGGGCAGCACCACGCCCGCATTCAGTCCGTATCCGCGTGCTTCTTCGTACAGAGTTTGTTGTGAACGGCTCACGAAAATATCGGGCGACCAGATCAACGGACCGGTGTTGGACAGGCAATGTGCGATGGTAGGGTCGATATACGCCAGTTGTTTCTCATCGTAATACTGTCGCCACTCGCTCGCGTAGGTGCTACGCAAAAAGGCGTCTTCCAGCCGCATGCCCGCGCGCGGCAGGATCGCGACTAGCGTTTGCTCGAAGCCGTGTTGCCCGACGTAAAACCTGATGGCCTCGAACCAAGCGCTTTCATCGGCGGCATTCCAGAGCGCAGACAGTTGCTCAATGCAGTTGCCGGACAATTTAGCCTCCGATGCCGCAGGAAATCCCGCGCGACTGCCTGCCGCTGATGGGGTTTTTCAAGGGTTCGTCGTTTGCGGCCAAATCGACAGGGCGTGCCTAAAGACGTTGTCGGGGTCGATGTTTTTCTTGACCTGATCGAGGAATGGCACCATCCCGGGGTAGTACAGCTCGCGCCAGTCGATGCCGGCCATTTTCGCGGCATCGATCATGTCGACATCCGGGTAATTGATGTAGCAACCCTCGTAGGTGTTTCCATTATCGTAAGGAATACAGTTAGTTTGGTCGTGAACTTTAGCGAAGAATTCAGACATCCATTGCAAGTGAGCCGCATCGGCCGAGAGGTCCGTCCAGTAGGACTGGTACTGAAGTTTCATGACCGACGCGCGTTGGGCCACCGAGGTGTTGTTTTGACCCGGGAAACGATTGATCCGGCCGCCATAGGAATCGACCTGCACCAGTGAATGGCTTAAATCGGCGCCTGGCGGCGCAGCCGCGATGAGGGCATCGTAGATGGCGTAAGCTTCCTCGTCCGTGAAATTCTGTTTCATATAGGACGATTTATACTTTCCGCGTCGATTGTCACCAGAGCCGTTGTAGGTCTGGGTCGCATAAAGCCAGTCTATAGTGCGGTGGTCGCCGTGCAGGTGTGGCAGTGTTTTCTGTCCAACGAGCCGGCCACGCGGCGGCGTTGTTCCGGGCGGTATGTAGGTGGTCAGGTCGGTCGGTTCGAATGCTTCGAACAGGTTGACGAAATCCTCATAAATCCCCAGATCCTGTGCCGTGCCGTTGCTATCGCAAAACTGCAGCGTCAAGCCGAATTGGAGGGCGGAACTGTGCGTTAATTGGAGCAGCGCAAAAAGACCCCAACCCTGCGCGTCCGCATCGTGGTCCACCCAGTACTGTCCGTACGTTTGCAGTAGATCTTTGAACTTTTCCCGGCCGTCCGCGCCTGAATAATCCGACCAGTTGAAGGCGAGTTTCCCGATCACGACCTCCGTTGGCGCATCGGGCAAGTCGGAAAAATAATAGTTTGTGATAATGCCGAAATTGCCGCCGCCCGCGCCGCGACAAGCTTTGAAGAGATCGCGATAAGCATTGCCGCTGCCGTCGGAAGCATGCACGAGTGCCGCACCCCCAACTGCCGAGCGGTCGGGGATCACAATGTCGACGGCGCTCAGACAATCCACCGTCAAGCCGTTACGTCGCGACAGCAGACCGTATCCGCCGCCACTGATGTGCCCGCCGTTGCCCACCGAATAGCACGAACCGGCGGGCAATGTCTTGCCGTATCGTTTATACAGGCCGACGTAGCTGTCCCACATCTGTATGCCCGGGCCCAGTTGGTAAACTGCACCGATGTCCGGAAGCACCGTTTTTCCCATTGTTTGCAGCAGGCCGACATCGATGATGAGACCCTTTGGGTTATTCGATACAAGCCCTTCATAGCAATGGCCGCCGCTGCGAATCGTCGGCCGCATTCCTTCAATCAACGCATAGCCGAGCGCTTGAACGACGTCTTGGTCCGTCTCGCAGATGGCGATTTGCGCACACGCTTGACTTGGCGCATCGGGCCAACGCAAATTGAAGCCTTTTTTCAACGTGTCATAGCGACTGTCCGGATATTCGATAATTTGTAAAGTCATGTGGCTTTGCTCTCCAAATGGACACGCGCCGACATGTCGAGATTGCGACCGCGACTTTGCCCATATGCCCCGAAAGGGCCGGCCATGGGGGGGTTCTTGAAACGATGGGGTTTCAACTCCAAAATATAAATAGCAATACTAAATATAATGTGGCTTGTCTCATTGACCGAGAGGCGATGCTGTTGTGGCGGGGCCTGCCTGCGCTGAAAATAGTCTGGCGCTGAAGTGCGCCACAGGCGCCGCGACAGGATTGCCCTTTCCGGTCAACGCTCAGTGCTATTTGAAAACGTTTGGCGAATGCCGTCTAGCTGTCAGGTCTGACAGGCCCGAATAACATCGTGGCGTGCAGCGCCGTTAAATCGGGGCGCCTATCACCGGTACGGGCGCCGCACCTCCGCGGGCTCTTTGCCGGCGTGCCCGCTGCGATGCGACCTTTGAAGACATGATGCCCAGGACTTGCCTGAGGTCCGAGCGCTCTAGGGCGTTTAATCAGCGTGCCGCGCGCCCGGCCGGCGCCGCACGCTGGACCGGCGCATCATCGATGCGCCGGAACACCAGCGCCGATAGCAAGGTGACGATGCCGACGCACAAAAACGCGAGCCGGAAACCGAGCGCCATTGAGTGCCAATGCGCCGAGAACAGTTCGACGAGTCCGCCCCCGATCGATACGCCCAGGCCAAGCGAGAGCATTTGCACCATGGTAAACAGACTGTTGCCGCTGCTCGCGTCTTCGTGCGACAGGTCCTTCAGGGTCACGCTGTTCATCGCGGCGAACTGCATGGAGTTGGCCGCGCCGAATACGGCGAGGATCGCGAGTTGCAGCACCAACGGTGTGCTTGCCGAAATCGCGCCGCACCCGACGATCGACGCGCCGACTGCTACGGTGTTGACGGTCAGGAAGGTTTCGTAGCCCAAGCGCCGCACCAGCGGTGCGATCCAACGCTTGGCGACCGTTCCCGCGAGTGCGGACGGCAGCATCATGATCCCGGAGTGCAGCGGCGTATAGCCGAGTTCCAATTGCATCAGCAACGGCAGCAGGAACGGCACCGCGCAACTACCGATTCGGCACACCATGTTGCCGGCCAGGCCGACGCTAAAATTCGGTTCGCGAAACAGCCCGAGCCGGAACAGCGGATGGGCGCGTCGGCGCGCATGGGGCACATAGGCGAGCATCGCCAGCAGGCTGAGCGCAAACAGCCCGGCGCACCACGCGCCGCGATGCGTTAGGGTCGGCGGGTCGAAAGCCAGCGAGAACCCGGCCATGCACAGCGATAGCAGGCCGCAGCCGAGCAGATCGAACGCGCGCGCGGCGCCGCCATGATCGGGCCGCAGGAAGCGCTGCACCGCGAACAATCCCACCGCGCCAATCGGCACGTTGATCAGGAAGATCCAATGCCAGCTCAAGGTTTCGACAAACAAGCCGCCCAGCGTTGGCCCGACAATAGGCCCCACTTGTCCCGCTACGGAAATCAAAGCGATGGCCGCGACGTATTGCGCGCCGGGCAAGCTGCGCAATACCGCGAGCCGGCCGACCGGCATCAGCATGGAGCCGCCGATGCCCTGGATCACCCGCGCGATCACCAGTTGCGTCAGCGAATGCGCGCTCGCACAGGCCACTGACCCGAGCATGAAGATCAAGATGGTGTTGAAGTAGACGCGTCGCGTGCCGAACCGGTCCGCCAGCCAGCCGGATGCGGGAGTCAGCATGGCCATCGTCAGCGAATACGCGATCACGATGGGCTTCATCGCCAGAGGCGCTTCGTGAAGGTTTTGGGCCATCGATGCCATGGCGGTGTTGACGATGGTCGTATCGAGCGCCTGCATGAAGAAGCCGACGGCGACAATCCACAGCAACGCCGTTTGCGACGAATCCTGTTTCATTGGGTCATTCTGGCGGATGGCGATCAACTGCCGCGCGTCGCGCGAAGCGGCCGCCATACCGGATAGTGGGATAGCGTAATCATAAAAGGACGCGTTGGGATCGGGAACCCCGCTAGAGGAATTGACTGTAATCGGATTTGTCGATAACAATGGGGAATGCTCAATCCTATCTGGCTCAAGACCTTCGCGGCTGTTGCCGCGTCGCGCAGCTTTACCCGCGCGGCGGCGCAGCTTGGCCTGACCCAGTCGACCATCAGCGAGCACGTCAGGCGCCTGGAACACAGCGTCGGGCGACGGCTGTTCGTGCGCGATACCCATTCGGTCACGATGACGGTCGACGGCGAGGCCATGTTGGCTCACGCCGGCGTCATCCTCGCAGCGATCACGCACGCGGAGTCGCAATTCCGTACGCCGCGGCTGACCGGCCGGGTGCGACTCGGCTCGTCGGACGATCTTGCACTCGGGCCGTTGCCGAATGTGCTGGCCGCGTTTCGCGGCGCGCATCCCGACGTCGAGCTGGAGATCACCATCGGCATGACCGGCAAGCTGTATGAGTTGCTCGACGCCGGCGCCATCGACTTGCTGATCGGCAAGCGCCGCTTGGGCGAGCGCCGCGGCACTATCTTGTTCACCGGTCAACTCGAGTGGCTCGCTAAGCCGGGAACCGTGGTCAATCTCGACCAGCCGTTGCCGTTGAGCCTGGTCGCCGAGCCGAGCGTCACCCGTGCGGTGGTGCTCGATGCGCTGGCGCAATCCGGTCACGGTTGGCGGGTTGTCTGCACCAGCAGCAGTCATGCGGGCTGCATCGCGGCCGCGCGCGGCGGCTTAGGCATCACGGTGCGCTCGCAGTATCTGGCCGCGCGCGGTTTGGCGCCGCCGGCCAACAGTGCGCAATTGCCGGCGTTGCCGAGCGTGGAGTTCATCGCCGTGGCCGCAAAACGGTTGAGCCGGCCCGCGCAAACGCTGTTGCAACTCCTGCACGACAGCGACTTGCGCGGAGAATGGATCGGCGAGTAGCGCAAAGCGGTAGCCGCGACAGGGGCGGGGTCGCCTCAAACCAACAGACCGATCCGTCCCCGGTTCAGCAAAAACTCAAGCAAGTCGTCCGCGCTGGGTTCCCCCCAAGTCTGGACGACCAGCCACCGGAAAAAATTCATTTCGGCCATCTTCGTCGGCTTCTTTGACGGCAGCAAGGTCAGGTTCTTCAGCTCGACCGTCTGGTTGTACCGCTCGATCAGCCGCGTTTGGTCCTCAAGTTCCAGTTCGCGAAAATAGTCGCTGGCCTGCGCGATTTTCGCGGCGATATAGCGCGCTTTCACGTCTTCCTGCGTCGTGGTGGGACGCACTGGCGCGAACGCGGCAGCGGCGGTGTCGCCGAGCGTGGACAAGCCCGTTTCGGCCAACTCCCAACCTTGCGCGAGCGCCTTGCGAAAATAGGCGGCAGCGTTGTCCAGCGGCGGCACGTTCTTTTTGCACGTCGAGCGTTCGTATAAGCCAGCGCGTTGCGCACACGCTCGTCGCCGTACTGCGCCAGCAGCTTACGCCCCTCTGAGCGCGGTACGCCCAGCTTTCCCATTTCGACGGGCAGCGCGGGGTCTCTGCCCTCGGCGCTGACCGCCGTATCCGCTTCCGGTTTGCGGGTCACACGGAACTGCAAGGCGATTACCGACCGTCCGGCTTTGTGCTCGACCATGTCCACCAGATGGTCGGAAATCTGGTTGACCTCGCGGATGCAGGGCAGCAGCACCTTGCTCTTGAAGAGTTTGTACTGCTTGTAGGACTGTGCGCTGGTGTCTTGGCCCAAAATCAGTTCGCGGAAGGTCGTCAGTGGTATCTTGGCGGTGGTTCCAATGCCTTCGTAGCGCACGGTGTTCTCCCATAGCGCCAGCGAATGCGCTTTTCGAAAACGGCGTGTGATGCGCATGTCGATCGATGCATAGATATCCGGATTGAGAAGCGCGTGGCGGATCTGATCGGAAAACGTATAGCGCAGCACCGCCTGCTCGAGTTCAGCGCCCGCCAGCAGCCCCGATGCCTTCCAAATGCTGCGCCGGTCCGGTGTCAGGTAGTCCCAATTGACCACCGTGCTGATCAGCGAATTGATCGTCAGCTTCACATACTGGGTGTTGTTGCTGTTCAGTCCGATGTCCCTCGACAGGTTGCCGATCGTGATCTCGAATGTCGTCCGGCCTCGTTCGACCGAATCCTGGCGGATCGCGTTCTTGATCAACGAGTTGAACATCTTGCGCTGTTGCAGACTGATCGACCCGCTCTTTGGCGCGATGTGGATCGCTTGTACCGCCTTCCTGAAAGGCTCCGGTGGGTCGGCTCTTTGCAACAAAGCGACCTGTCTGTTAAGTACATCTTCGCGCGGCTTCATCGCCATACTTCCCTGTCCATCTTATATTACGGATCGCTGACTTTATACCGTTAGAGGGTCGTCAGGCTAGCTTTTGATCCGCCTTGGCGCGCGATGTTGCATGGGGATATAAAGGTAGACAGCTGTGGGATGCAGGCGCGTTTGATAAGGCGCGCGGATCCTATATAGGGTTACCTGTTGACGTTTTAGACACGCTTGACGATGCGTTGCAAGCGCAGCGCGGAACCGCATCCATCGCGCAGACAAGCGCTCGATGCCCTGCCCTGGAGGGATGCGGTGTTTTCACCGAACCGATGGAATGAACCCATGGACGGGTACCTACCAGTGTTCCCGAGTGTGTGGCCTGGGGGCGATCCGGCTCAGCGTGGCCGCAGTATAGTCAACGTTGGCCCAGGTTGCCCCATATGCGGTTACCTATTGCATTGGCCTCTGAGGCGAAATTTGGCAACCGCTTCTTAGGCGGAACCGGTGCGTACATCGCTGGGCAGGCGGCGCTGCTTGCGTAGCGCGGCGAGGTGATCGTCCAGCCAGCGCATCGCGCGCTGTCGTCCGGCGGCCAGCGCGACGTCCGCATCGAAGAATATGTCCGGTTCTGTTTCTTTGGCCAGTATCGTGACGACATCCGCTGTGGTGGACCAGTACAAGGCCCAGTGAGCCCGGCTGCCGAACGAAGCGGCGGCCGGCTCGGCCGCTACGTAGATGCCGACACCGCGGTAGTGAAACACTTGTTTCGTTCGCATGATGGGCTCATTCACCAAGAAAGAGCACCGCGAAGCGGGCGGCGCGGATATTTCGACGATTGTGTGGGTTGTTTTAAACGAGCATGTTGGAGAACACAATGCGTCGATTCCGGCGCAACGTATGTGCGACCGGGCACGCAACAAGAACTTTTCGCATTCCGATTCTGATCATGCGGTCGCACCGCGGCGCCATGCTGAGCGAATCGAGCCGCAGCAGGGTAGGGGAAAACGTCGATCGGGCCGCCGCCCTGTGCCGCGAAGGACCGCGAAGGACCGCGAAGGACCGCGAAGGACTGCGGCACGCGGCGCCAAAAGGGCGATGCAGCGGCTTCAGGCGGCCTGTCGCAGCATAGTCCGCTGCGGCGTCGGCTCGGCGCCGATACGATCCACGCGCTGCTGCGCGGCGGCCAACGCGTGCAGCGGCGTGGTTGCCAATTGCCGGTCGTGCAGCGTCAGCAGCTCCCCGAGCAACATGTAGGTATCGTCGTCTACGAAATAGGCGCCGGTGTCGACGCCGCGCTGATGGCAACGGACCAACGCATCCTCGAGTTCGCGCAAGCCGTCGGCGTTGCCTTGGCCCCGGCCGTCCTCGATCAGAAACGATGTGACCAGCAACAGTTGCGCGAGACTGCCGATATGGCTCGCGGTGCCGTAGCCGCACCGCAGCGCCTCGACGATCAAGTGGTGCTCGAGCGACAACGCCGCGACGGTCGTGGGCGGCAGCGGCAGCAGCATCGCCTTCGGTCGCGGGACGGCCACCGATCGTCGTGGTCCTGTTTTCGGTAGGGTGGTGCGCGCCATGTGCGGAAGTCGTTTCCTGTATCGAACTTGGTGTATATCGGCACCGTTCGCGCGAGCTTGAGGGCGGCGCGCTCGCTCAGCGTGGCCCGACGCATCGGTTGGACGCGGGCGTTCGAGCGGGACGTGGCTGACATTGCTTAGGGCGTTGATCCCTAGGGCGTTGATCCCATAACGCATAGTTCGTCGATATGTGCGATCGCTTCGTCGCCAGCGTGAGCGTCGAGCGCGCAAAGCGCCAAAATGAATTGATCGGTTATCAACCACCATGCGGCCGGGAGCGTAACGATGACAGCGGATCAGGCAATCGCGATTTTTGAGGAAATAGCGCTTGCCGCCCGCCTCGCGCGGCGCCGTATACCACATTTTGCGTCGCAACGTAAATGGTGTATACTCATGTGTTTCTAACGCATGGCCAGCCTGACTCCAGATGAGCAGGCTGATTTTTTTTGCAAGCCTGCACCGAAATGCTTTGATGCGCTTTGATGCGTGCTCGATGCAGCAGGGTTTCAGCAGCCGAATTTGATGCGGGCGGGTTGACGCGGGTTGAGGCGGCTTGGATTTTGAGCGGTCAGCCCCAAATGGGCCAGCAGTCGAGGAGTCAAGAATGGGAATGAGTGGTCAAGATACATCGGGTCGCGGGGTGTCCGCGCCCAGCTCGGCGTCCGCCAAAAAAGCCGCGGCGGGGCGCGCAGCAAAAGACAAGTCCTTGCTCGGACATGTCATGTCGAGCGATGCCAGCACGCCCGAAGAAGCGGAGGCGCGGCGGCTCAAGCTGCGCGCGCTGATCCAGCTGGGCAAGGAGCGCGGCTTCGTCACGCACGGTGAGATCAACGATCACCTGCATGAAAATTTCACGCAAACCGCCGCGATCGAAAGCATCGTCAGCACGTTCAACGACATGGGTGTCGCGGTCTACGAGCAGGCGCCGGATGCCGAGACGCTGCTGTTGAACGGCCACGTGCCGGCGGCCGCGTCGGACGACCAGGCCGACGAGGAAGCCGAAGTCGCGCTGTCGACCGTCGATTCGGAGTTCGGCCGCACGACCGATCCCGTGCGGATGTATATGCGCGAGATGGCGGCCACCGAATTGTTGACGCGCAAGGGCGAAATCGAGATCGCGAAGCGGATCGAAGACGGCCTGAACGCAATGATCCAGGCGATTGCCGCATGCCCGGCCACGGTCGACGCGATTCTGGCGATGGCGGACCGGATCGCCGCCGATGAGTTGCGCATCGACGAAGTGGTCGACGGCATTACCGAGCCGGATGACGGAAGCGCCGAAGACGCACAAGCTGACGACGCGGACGGTATGTCCGCCGGGGCGGTCGCGGAGGTCGGCGACGACGACAGCGATACCGACGACGACGACGGCGACGACGACAGCGAAGCCGGTCGGGCGCAGGCCGACCAAGCCCGCCTGAAGCAATTGAAGATCGACTGCCTGGCGCGCTTGGAACGCGTGCGTGCCTGCTCCGAGGAAATGCGTCGTGCCGACGCGGCGCATGGCGCCGACTCGGACGCTTCGCGCGCCGCGCGCGAAGCGCTGCGCGGTGAACTGCAGCCGATTCGTTTCACGGCGCGCACCATCGAGGAGCTGTGCAATGAAGTGCGCCAGCAGGTCGAGCAGGTGCGCGCGGTCGAACGGCAGATCCTTCAACTGGCGGTCGAGCGTTGCGGTATGCCGCGCGAGGAATTCGTCGAGGCGTTTCCCGGCCACGAGACCGATCTCGAGTGGACCGAGCGGATTGCCGCGCGTTCGCGCAAGTACGGCGCTGCGCTCGAGCGCAGCGTGCCGGCGATCCAGGCGGCTCAGCGCAAGCTGATCGCCATCGAGACGAGCGTGGCGCTGCCGTTGCCGCAGCTCAAGCAGGTGAATCGGCAGATGACGGTCGCCGAGTCGAAGATGCGCCAGGCGAAGCGGGAAATGACCGAGGCGAACCTGCGCCTGGTGATCTCGATCGCCAAGAAGTACATGAACCGCGGGATGCAATTCCTCGATCTGATCCAGGAAGGCAATATCGGTTTGATGAAGGCGGTCGACAAGTTCGAATACCGGCGCGGCTGGAAGTTTTCGACTTATGCCACCTGGTGGGTGCGGCAGGCGGTTACGCGTGCCCTCGCGGACCAAGGCCGCACCATCCGCGTGCCGGTGCACATGGTCGAGACGATCAATAAGCTCAATCGCATTTCGCGCGAGATCCTGCAAAAGACCGGCCGCGAAGCGCATCCGGCGGTGTTGGCGGAACGCATGGAAATGTCCGAGGACAAGATCCGCAACATCCTGAAGGTCGCCAAGCAACCCGTATCGCTCGAGACGCCGGTGGGTGAAGAGGCCGATACGACGCTGGGCGACATGATCGAGGACGCGAGCGCCACGTCGCCGGCGGAAGCCGCATTGCATGCCGATATGCAGGCTGCCGTGAAGGACGCGCTGGATTCGCTGACGCCACGCGAGGCCAAGGTGCTGCGCATGCGCTTTGGCATCGAAACCGCGTCGGATCATACGCTTGAAGAGGTCGGCAAGCAGTTCGACGTCACGCGCGAGCGTATCCGCCAGATCGAAAGCAAGGCCATGCGCAAGCTGATGCATCCGAGCCGGTCGGACAAGCTGAAGTCGTTCCTCGGTCAGGCCTGACCGCGCACCGGGCGGCTTGCCGCCTGGGGGGCCGCGCGCCGCGTCGGCTGACGCACCTCAATCCTAGCGGTCGCGAAAGCGGCCGCTTTGCGTTTCAGTGCATGTAGACGACGCTTCGTTCACGAATCGGAACCTCGATGCCGCTTTCGGCCAGTGCTTCGGCCAGGCGCCGGAGCGTCTTGGCGACGCCGCTTGCGGCGGGCAGCGACACCCAGCCGGCGAGATTCCAGACCGCCTCGTGAACCCGCTTGCGCTGGAACAGGCTGATGCCGTGCAATAGCGCCTCTTCGTCCTTGCCGAGATGCGTGCAGCACCGGCAGCGGATATCCAGCGGACGCGCCACGACGATCGTCAGCGAGCGCATTAGCGTGTCCAGGTGGGTGAATGTGTCGGCGGTCGCGCCGCTGGCCAGCAGAACGTCACGCCAGGCGCAGCGACCCCGCATCGCATCGCAATCGGGTCTCAACCATGCGCGCATCGCCGCCAGCACCACTGAATCCGGACCGTGCGGTCCGCCATGATCGGTATCGTCGGCGAGGGCGGAATCGGAGGTTGTGCGCTTGGTCACGAACATGGACGGCTCCTTCTGACAAGGCCCCCATCGTATCGATTATTTCGCGCCGTGTAAATACGAATGATTATCAATAGCGGGGCATGCGCACTCAGCTTTGGCTGTCGATCCACAGCCGGCCCCATTGCGCGGCGTAGTCGAGCGCCTGTTGCGCGTCATAGAAGTAGTCGAGTGCGGGAAAACGGTAGGGCGCGTGGCCGTCGTGCTCAATAATGAGATTCGCGGCATGCAGGGCGCCGTGCTCGTCGGCGCTGGCAGTCAACCGGTATCCCTTGTGAACGGCGAGCAGTTCTACCTTCATGACGTGTCTGTCTCCATCTAATACGTATCATGCCGGCACCTGCAGACGGCTAGGGTCCCCGCCCGTTTGTCCGCCGCGTCCGGGGCCGCGCCGGTGTGCCTGTCTTTCGTGGTTCGCGATTCAGGTTATAGACGGCGCGGACGGTCTGTCGGTGTGGCAAGACACGGTTCTTGAGGGCGACGCTCGCGGTGCCCCGGTCCTCGTATTCTCCGTTGTGGTTTCCGATGCCGGACGCCAACGCTGGCGTGCCGTCAGCCGTCAGGGTTAGCCAACGACGAGACGCGCCAGCTTGACCCGATTGTCGACGCCCAGTTTTTGAAACGCGCGGTCAAGGTGCGTGCGCACCGTGGCGAACGAAATGCCCAGTTCCCGAGCGATGTCCTTGTCGGACATGCCGCTGCATACATGGCTGACCACTTGGCGTTCGCGGGTGGTCAGATGCGCGAGCGCGGCGAAAGGCCCCGACGTCGCCTTGGCCTCGTGGACCCGACGCGCCTCGGCGCGCGCACGCATCAGTGCGGTGGTGAATGCGGGACGGACCAATTCGACCAGTTGCAGTTCATGGTCGGAAAAATTCTCGCTGTGCCGGCCGCGCCAGATGCGCAGGTCACCAATGTTTTGGTCGCCGGCCCACGCGTAGACGTCAACACCCCAGTAAAGCCCGTCACGGAGCAGAAAGTCGTTGAACAGTTCGGTATTCATCAATTCACGCTGCCCGATGGCGTCGCTGACCCGCACCGCTTGACGGTATTGCTGTAACCGCGGAGACACTGTATCGCGGTATTGAAAATACTCCTCGTATCGCAATAGATTATCGTCGGACATATTGATCGCCACGCGACCAACGAATTTTTTCTTATTATCGTCCCAAACGTAGGATCCTAAATGATCGGCACGTAACAATTCGAGCATTCGGTGTCCAAGTTCCAGGCGGATCGATTCTTCCGAAAACGGTTCGGCCAGTATCCGAAAGATATCGGAGAGCAGGGCTACTTCGCGACTTGTAAGGTTCATTGTGCGGTCCCGCTTTCGGGTCCTTTTTGTTTCGTCGGAAAGTCGGTGCAGACGCCATTCCGGCGGTCTGCCGGCATCTGCGAAGAACGCCTGATCGAACACTGTCGACATCGACACGCCTACACGCACGCGGGCCGGCTTTTGCTTAGACTCGACGCGGCGCATGGTTTTACGCGAGGTGAAACCGATGCCCTTCGCGGGACCGGCCGACTGAGCCGGCGCCCCTGCGCCCCCGAGTTTAAATCAATTTTAAGGAGAGAAAAAAGTGAAAGTCGGTCGCAATCATGGCAAATCGCGCCGCCGGCGCGGGGCGCCCGCCGCGCGGCGCCGCTCAAGAAGTGCCGGTTGAAACCGTGGGAGCGCAGAGATATGAGGAAGGCCGACAAAAAAGACCCGCTCAGCGCGGGTCTCATCTCTCGGTTTTGGTTGGTATGGCAAGCACAACGCATTCTTTGGCGCTGCGTCCTACGATACCCGCGCACAGTGTGAGCGACGGCCCCCGGCTTTGTGAAAAGTTTACTGATTTTTACGCGCCAGCGAATCCTCAAAATTGGGGACAAAAAAAGCGCCGACTTACGCCGGCGCAATGGTTCTGGACACTCCGAGGGCCAATTCCAGAACCTGAGAGCCTATCCGATAACCCAAGCGAGCCAATGCGCTGGCTAATTCGCTTGCCAATTCATTAGTAAGTTTCCGCTGTGTCGCAGAACGGTGCGTGTGACTGTTTTATGGCTGTCACCAGTGCCATTTAATGGTCACATAGCGGAAACGCGTTGTCAAACGCGTTTCACGCGCATCACGAAGAAGACCTATTCAGCTTAAGTCAATATTATCTGCTTTATTGCCGCCTGTGACCGCCGGCCCGCAGACCACGCCAATACCCGGATTGCGCGTACGGTCGGTGTGGGACCCATGAGACATTACGTTGTTTTTGGGTTCAACGTGTTGGACAATGATCGAGCCTGCGCTGGCGTTTAGCATTCCAAGAGCCGCGGCAGAATTTTGACTATGCTTCCCATTAGGCCAACTGAAGAAGCCTGATCCGGGCACTCCTCGATAGCAGCGACGCACGGGACGCGTCGTGCGCTTCGTCGGCGTCCGACCGGGACTGGCCGCGGGATGCGCAAGTCGAGATGCGCTCGAAGCAGGTACCGCTCGGGGAGCGTCGCTATGAACCGTATATGGGCTCATTTGCCTTTGCGCGCGATCACGGCCGTGTCGCTCGCGACCTGGCTCAAACGTCTGTTCCTTGCCCTCCTCCTTGCGCTCGTCGTGGTCTTCGTGCGATTCGTGCAAGTCGAGATCGTCAATTCCCGCTTGCAGGCACGCTATTTGTCGGCTGTCGGGCGCGACGTCGCCTTTAGTTTGGGCGACGGGCCAAGTTCTAGCATCCGCTTCCCGCACAGCGGTCCCTACGATCAACGGCTCGGCTATGGGGCGTTGCCCGGGTTCCAGCAACGACTGATCCAGCGCGGTTTCGTGATCACCCAACAAGCGCGCGTGTCCTCGCGCATGTTGGCGCTTGCCGACACCGGCTTGTTTTTGCCCTATGAGGAAAAGGATCAGGCCGGCCTGGTCCTGCTCGACGCGGCGGGCGTACCGCTGTTCAGCGAACGCTATCCGACGCGCGTGTACGGCGACTTCGAGGAGGTGCCGCCGTTATTGGTCTCGTCCCTGCTGTTCATCGAAGACCGCGACTTGCTGGACCCCAGCCGCCCGAACCGCAACCCCGCCATCGATTGGGGACGACTAGGCCGTGCGATGCTCGACCAGGGCGCGCACCTGTTCAGTCCGAACCATCCCAGGGTGGGCGGCAGCACGTTGGCAACCCAGACGGAAAAATTCCGCCATTCGGCGGCGGGCCGGACCGTGACGCCTGCCGAGAAGCTCCGGCAGGTCGCCTCCGCGTCGGTGCGCGCATACCTCGACGGGCCGCAGACGCTGCCGGCGCGCAGGCAGATCCTGGTGCACTATCTGAACACGGTCCCACTCGCGGCGCGGCCGGGGATCGGCGAGATTCAGGGCCTCGGCGATGGCCTGTGGGCGTGGTACGGTCGCGATTTCGACGAGATCAATCGCCTGCTGGCGGCGCCGCCGTCAGCCGAGGTCCTCGATGCGCAGGCATTGGCGTTCAAGCAGGCGTTGTCGCTGATGATTGCGCAGCGCGCGCCGTCGCGCTTGCTGGGGCGCAGCACTGCGGAACTCGAGCGGCTGACCGATAGCCACTTGCGTGTGTTGGCGAGCAACGGGATGATTTCGCCGTCGCTGCGCGACACTGCGTTGCGGTTGAGCCTCCATTTGCGTCCCGCCGCATTCGCGCCGGCGCAGCAGTCGTTTGTCACGCGCAAGGCGGGTACTGCGCTGCGCGCCCATTTGCAAGCGTTGCTCGGCCTGCCGAGCTTCTACGCGCTGGACCATCTCGATCTGACCGCCCAAGCCACGGTCGACAACGCCGTGCAGCAGGCCGTTAGCGCCCGCCTCGCCGCGGCCGCGACGCCCGACGGTGCGAAAGCCGCCGGAATCTACGGCGTGGACATGCTGGCGAGCTGGAACGACCCATCAAAGATTGCCTATAGCTTCACTTTGTTCGAGCGGCGCGACGGTGCCGCGCTGTTGCGCGTGCAGACCGACAGCGTCGATCAGCCTTTCGACTTGAGCCGGGGCGCGCGACTCAATCTGGGTTCGACCGCGAAGTTGCGCACGCTGATCACCTATCTACAAATTATCGCCGCGCTACATGACCGCTATGGAACGCAGAGCGTCGCACAGCTTCGCAGCGTGCCCTATGAATCTGACGACAATCTGACGCGCTGGGCGCTCGACTACCTCGCGCATACGTCGGACCGTTCGCTGCGCGCGATGCTCGATGCCGCGCTCGAGCGGAAGTATTCAGCCAACCCGGGGGAAACATTTTTCACCGGCGGCGGCGCTCAAGCTTTCGCGAACTTCGAATCGAGCGACAACAGCCGCATTCTGACCGTTCACCGTGCGTTCCAGCATTCGGTGAACCTGGTATTCGTGCGTCTAATGCGCGACATCGTCCACTACCAAACGATTCAGGTCGCGGGGCCACGTTCGCAGTGGCTGGACGACCCGGTCACGCGCAAGACCTTGCTGACGCGTTTCGCGGATCAGGAGAGTACTGTCTACTTGAATCGCTTCTACACGAAATATCGCGACAAGAATTTCGTTGACGCGCAAGCGACGCTGCTGCGCGAGGTGCCCAAAGTGCCGGCCAAGGTCGCGACCGCGTTGCGCAGCATCGATCCGGATGGCTCTCGCGAATGGTTCAACGCGCAGATGCGCGCGGCGCTGCCGGCCGCGCGGCTCCCCGACGACGAAGATCTCGCCAAGCTTTACGCGAAGTACGGCGCCGACAAGTTCTCGCTGAATGATCGCGGCTATATCTCCCGCGTGCATCCGATCGAACTGTGGTTGGTCGATTATCTGCGGCGCAATCCCGACGCCAGCGCGAAAGAGGTGCTCCATGCAAGCCGCGACGTGCGTTTGACGTCATACACGTGGCTCTTCAAGACCCAGCGACGGGGCAAGCAGGATCGGCGCATCCGGCGTATGGTCGAGTTGCAGACTTATCAGGAAATCGGCAAGTCGTGGCGCGCGCTGGGCTATCCATTCGCTTCGTTGACGCCCTCCTATGCCGCAGCGATCGGCGCCTCGGGCGATCGTCCCGATGCCCTCGCTCAGTTGATCGGCCTGATTTCCAGCGGCGGCCGGACGCTGCCCGCGCAGAGCATCAGCGCATTGCGCTTTGCCACCGATACGCCCTACGAAACGCATTTCGCCCCCGCCGCGCACACCCCCAATCAGCAGCTGCTGTTGCCCGAAATCGCCGATGTGGTCCACGGATTGTTGCGCGAAGTGGTGACCGGCGGCACCGCAAGGCGTCTCGCAGGCGGACTGCCATTGTCGAATGGCCGCACGCTCGAGGTGTATGGGAAGACCGGAACTGGCGACCAGCGGTTCAATGTGTTCGCACGTGGCGGGCGCTTGGTCGAATCCCGCAAGGTGAATCGCACGGCGACCTTTGTGTTCGTGATCGGCGATCGCTTCTTCGGTACGCTCACCGCCCATGTGCATGAGCCGTACGCGGCACGCTACAGTTTCACCAGCGCACTATCGGTGCAGTTGCTGAAGTCGCTAGCCCCCACGCTGGAACCGCTCCTCGCACAGGTGCAAGCGCAACCGAAGGTCGTCCAGGGGGATGGTCAGGAGCGTATGTATAGGGCCGTTGGGCATCGGGTGGCAGAGTGCCCAGGCGCGCCGAGAGCGGCATGCCTGCTTGTTGGAACGGGCGACCCATGGGATTGCGCGAAGCGCCCCGGGGCCGCCGCATCGTGCCACGCGCTCAATGCCGGTGGCGGGTCCAGTCCCACAAGCGAGGGTGGTGCAGTTGCCGGAGCAGTTGTTGACGCTGATGCTCGCGTTGGTAATGACGTGCCACCAGCGTGGCTGCGATCAGTAGCACAAACGAATCCACTACGGTTGCCACAAATGATACATCCATCGAAATCTCCATAGCGCGCCGAGCTGCCTCACTGCATGTGTTGACCGCCGTTTATGGCGATATTTGCGCCCGTTATGAAACCGGCCTCCCTAGAACACAGGTACGCGACGAGTGCCGCCACTTCCTCCGGCTGACCGAGTCGCCCAACCGGAATTTGCGGAATGATCTTCGTTTCGCGGATTTCCTGCGGCACCGCCATCACCATCTTGGTCGCGATATACCCAGGCGAGACGGTATTCACGGTGACGCCTTTCTTCGCCACCTCGAGTGCCAGCGATTTCGTGAAGCCATGCACACCCGCTTTCGCCGCCGCATAGTTGGTCTGGCCAAAGCCACCCTTGGAACCGATGACCGACGACACGTTGATGATGCGGCCCCAGCCGCGCTCGACCATACCGTCGCACACCGGCTTGGTCATGTTGAACACGGAATCCAGATTGGTCCGGATCACCGCGTCCCAGTTGACCTTGTCGAGCTTCTTAAAGGTCGCATCGCGCGTGATGCCGGCGTTATTGACCAGAATGTCCACGGCGCCGACTTCCTCGCCTATGTGCGCCACGCAGCGTTCGCACGAGTCGTAGTCCGCGACGTCGACCGCATAGGCGCGAAACTGCCGTCCCTGTTCGTCCATGCGGCTCAGCCATTGATCCGCTCCAGTGTTGCTCGGGGAATAAGTCACGAGCACGGCGTACCCCGCGTCATGGAGCCTGATGCTGATCGCTTCACCCAGTCCGCCCATGCCCCCGGTTACCACGGCAATTTGCTTGGTCATCACGTTTTCCTCATAGTAAAGAGCCGCACACGCTGCGTGGCGATGGCGGTCTACGGAAAAAAATCAGCCAACGAAAATCTAGTTTTTGTCTATAAGTAATCCTATGTAGCATCTTGGCAATGTCAAAGACGGACATTGCTGCCGGCGTCAACCTTTAGCGCTTCGCGGCTGTCTGCGCCTGATCGACGACACGCCGCGCGGCCTTCGACGCCGCCGCCGCTGTTGCATTGAAATTGCTTTCCGCGACTTGTGCCGCTGACTGCCCCGTTCGTTGCAGGGTTTCATACAGGGTGTTGGTGGCGTCGAAAGCGGACTTCCACGCTGCGATCGCCGTTTCCGAGCCGGCCGGTGCGCTCCTCGCCATGTCCTCGACCAGCGATTGCACCCGGCGGTTATGCATTTCGTAGTGTGTCTGGGCGAGCTGGGTAAACTCCGACTGAGTGGTCGACGCGATCTCGAACACATGTCGGCTGTAGGCCTGTAACTTCTCCGCCAACGATGAGCCGAGGCTCGCCTGCAGTGCGTACCACTCTTGCGGGTCCTTCACGGACAGCGCCCTCGCCGTGTTCTCCTGGGCTTCGGCCAGCGTCGACTTGACGACCTGAAGATTCAGTTCGGCGAGCCGCTCGACTGTTTCAAAGACCTTATTGGCCGCACCAAAATAGGCATCGAGGCTGGCGCGCTGGGCTGCGGCGACCTGTTCGGGGCTCGACAGAATCATCATAAGACTCCTCTAATATCCGGTCCGGCCCATGATCGCCCTGCGGGCGTTCCATGCTGGGGCTGGATCGCGGCACTGAACCGATTGAAGTGCGCGGCAATCGAGACCGGGCGCACCACGAGATTATGGAAATGAGTAGAGCAAATGAAACAGGCCGCTTGTTTCGGTGCAAACCGGCTCTTGTTACGCGCCTGTAACGCGGCGCTTCGGACCGACAGGGGGAAACTACCGCCGCGTTCGCCTCCTCAGGCGGGACGTCCGCGCACTGCCTAACGAACGCCTAGCGAATGCCGAATGGATACCTATCGGACTCGTGCTACAGCCCTAAGTACCGAATCGCCGTCGTTCGTGAGATGCGGGCGCTGGCGTCCGCCCTCGAGCTTCTCTACCGCGACAAGCTGACGTTCCAGCAGCGTGTCCAACTCGGCACGACCTAGTTCAATCTGATCCGGCGAATCTTTGACTAGCAGCAAGGTGGCGAATTCATGCGGACTCAGCATTCTGTTTCCTCGACAAATTGTCTGCCGTAAATTGAAGTACTAATTACCGTTTGTGGGGTAATTCGAGAATCGTTTCGGTAAAACATTCTCGCGGAAGCCGATACTTCGATTTGAAGCGGCAAATCGACGTCACGAAGTCGCATGATAATACTGCTTAATTTACGAAAGCAATATGCGAAGCGTATTTTAACGTTTGGCGTAGCATCGGCAGGGAGATGTTTGGTTGACGTATCGAGCTGAAACGGCCGTCCCGGCGTGCGCCAGCCCAAAGTTCGTCCGTCAGATATAAACAGCTGAGGATTTCGGCGGCTTGGCCGCTCTGTTTGAAGTGCCTACTGCGTCTGGCTGTGCGCTGGACCTCTGTTTCATCAAATTCGTAGTCCTTTTCTCGACTGGGCATGCGAATCGGAAAATTTTCCATGTCAATACACTTCTATTTCCGAGCTTAATTTCGTCAATTTTTACTGGATTGTGACAGCAGGCATGGGCGCGGGAAACGAGCCGAATTTATCGACGCGCCGGCCGATGGGAAATGGAATGGGCGAATTTTTCAGTAACTTTTTAATTTCTCGAGCCGTAAATGGAGGCTGGGAGATGGCGCAGCCTGGGGTAAATACCGAGTCCGTGATAATCCTCCGGTTTCGGTCCAGCCGGAGCAGGGATCTTTTAAATTAGAATTTGAGTATGTCGGCGAATCGCGAGCGCTGACCGGGGAAGGGGCGCGGCTGCGAAATTGAATCGTCAGATGGCGAGCGGAGGGTCCCGATGACAGAAACGATTACTCTGACGAGCGAAATGACCGGCCGCTACGTTGCGGACGCGAGCGTCTTCCAACGTGCGGATGGACTCTTCGGCGCAACGGTGACGTACGGCGTTCTCGATCAGGAACCCAAGGTGCACGACTTTCTCGAGCCGTTCGCACGAAAAGATCAGGCTTTCGACGCCGCGCGCGAGTGGGCGATCGCGAAGCTCAGGGAGTTGGACGTTTAGTCAGGAGGGCGCCGAGCGCGGCCAGTCATCTCGCATCGATAGTGCTTATCGAATCTGGCGTTGCTCGGCCGATCCGTTACCGGGGCTGTGCGACGTATCGCAGATAAGGCTTGACCGTTTTGAAGCCCTGCGGGTACTTGTTCTTGGCTTCATCGTCGGAAACGGATGTCGGAATGATGACATCGTCGCCGGGCTTCCAGTTCACGGGGGTGGCGACCATGTGCTTGGCGTTCATCTGAAGCGAATCGAGCAAGCGTACTACCTCGTCGAAATTGCGGCCCGCGGTCATCGGATAAATGAGCATGGCCTTGACCTTCTTGTCGGGTCCGATGATGAAAACCGAGCGCACTGTCGCGTTCTCCGCAGCGGTGCGAGCGCCGCCGCTCGCACTCGGGTGGATCATGTCATAGAGTTTCGCGACAGTCAGATCCGGGTCGCCGATCATCGGATAGTTGATCGCATAGCCTTGCGTTTCCTCGATGTCCTTGGCCCACTTCTGATGATCGCTGACGGGGTCGACGCTCAGTCCGATGATCTTGGTGTTGCGCTGGTCGAATTCCGGTTTGATCCGGGCCATGTATCCGAGTTCGGTCGTGCAGACCGGCGTGAAATCCTTCGGGTGCGAAAACAGGATAGCCCATGAGTCGCCGATCCATTCGTGAAACCGGATCGTTCCCTCGGTGGTTTCGGCAGTGAAATCGGGGGCTTGTTCACCTATGCGGATAGACATGTTCCACCTCCACTGGATTGGTGTGTCGGCATGGTCCAACTGGTTGGAGTGCCGTGGCTCCTGGAACGCTGGATCGGTTGTCGTGAATGATTATAGGTCGCCCGCCGCGGAACATTGCCGGTACGCGTTTGACGCATCGCGGACCCCTAAGAAACGCGTCGCGTTGTAATCCCCTGACGATTGCCGGCATCATGGGGTATGCCTTGCGTGGTGGGCAATGCAATCTTGGTCAGATCGACTTACGCTTTGCAATACGAAATATTGATGAAATGAAGCGCACTATGCACCCGTCCTCTTCGACAAACGACCCGCGTCCCGTCGAGCCGCCACGCCCGGACGACGACGCGTGCTGTCACGGTGGCTGCGACTTGTGCATCTTCGATCTTTTCGAGGAAGCGTTGGAACAGTATCGCGTCGATTTGCGCGCTTGGGAGGAACGCCAACACCGGGCAGGTAGGGCTTAGCCGCGTCCGGCATACGGGCGAGGCCATCCCCACGGCATTGCTTCGCGCCTCGACGCAAGGCTTCGCTCTGTTCGGAGGAGGATGGAAGGGTAGCGGATAGAGTCAGCGGCGCTTGTGAACAAAGGGTTTTGCGGGTAGTGCGGGGCGTGTCGGTCGCAGGGCCTAGGGTGGCGCGAAGCGGTACGGCGCGCGTCGAAGCACAGGGCGGGTGCTGGCGAGGGGCGAGCCGCAAGCGGGCGGGCGGGTCGGGGCGGGGCGGTCAGGGACCGCGGGCGGCGGTGGAACAAAGGGCAGAGTGAATGAACAGCGGAAGACGCCAGGAGTTGTTGTACGTGTCGCGCACGCCGGATCTAGCGCTACACCGTCTGCTGGAGCGGCACGGCTGGGCGGTGACGCGTTGCGATTCGGCGCGCCAGGCCGAGCGCGCGCTGGGCGCGGTGGCGCCGAGCGTGGGGCTTCTGGACCTGGTGAGCGGCTACGCCGATGAGGATCTTCCGGGTTTCGAGGCGACCTTGTCGCGGCAAGAGGTGGAATGGGTGGCGATGCCGAGCGAGGCGCAGATGAGCTCGGTGGCGATGCGGCGCTGCATTCGGATGCATTGCTTCGACTTCGTGGCGATGCCGAGTCCGGCGCAACACGTGGTGGAGGTTGTGGCGCGGGCGCACGAGATGAGCTTGCTGCAGGGCGCCGACGTTTCGAGCGCGGTGCGGGGGATGGGTGAGCCGATGGGCGAGATGATCGGCGAGTGCGAGGTGATGCAGCAATTGGTGCGCGCGATCGGCAAGGTCGCGTATGCGCAGGCGCCGGTGCTGGTGTTCGGCGAATCGGGCACGGGCAAGGAGTTGACGGCGCAGTCGATTCACCGTCGCTCGATGCGTGCCGAAGGTCCATTCGTGGCGATCAATTGCGGCGCGATTGCGCACCACTTGCTGCAATCGGAGCTATTCGGCTATGAGCGCGGGGCCTTCACGGGGGCGAACGCGCGCAAGATCGGCCACGTCGAAGCGGCCCATGGCGGCACGCTGTTTCTCGACGAGATCGGCGATCTGCCGCTGGAGAGCCAGGCGAGCCTGCTGCGCTTTCTGCAGGAGCGCACGATCCAGCGCCTGGGCGGGCACGAGGCGATCGCGGTGGATGTGCGCATCATTTCGGCGACGCACGTGGACCTGGAGGAGGCGGTGCGCGCGGGACGGTTCCGCGCCGACCTGTATCACCGGCTGTGCGTGCTGCGGCTGGAGGAGCCGCCGCTGCGCGCGCGCGGTCGCGATATCGAATTGCTCGCGCAACGGATGTTCGAGCGCTATCGCGGCGACAGTCCGCGTCATATCCGCGGTTTTTCGGCGGCGGCGATCAAGGCGATGTACCGCTATGAATGGCCGGGCAATGTGCGCGAGCTGATCAACCGGGTGCGCCGCGCGATCGTCATGGCGGAAAGCCGCGCGATCACGCCGGCGGACCTGGAGCTGGAGGGCTGCGTGGCGATGCAGGCGCCGACGCTGGCCGAGGCGCGGGACCATGCCGAACGCCGCGCGATCGAGCAGGCGCTGGCGCGGCATCGTTCTCGCTTGTCGGCCGCGGCGCAGGAGCTGGGCGTGTCGCGCGCCACGCTGTACCGGCTGATGCTGGCGCATGGCTTGCGCGGGCGACAGGAGGAGGCGGGGCTACAGCGCGGGCGGCCAGAGGAGGCGGCGCTGCAGCGCGGGCAGCACGAGGCTGTGTCGGCGCGCAGCCGGCGAGACGAAATGCCGGCGCGCGGCGGGAACGAGGACATGTCGGTGCGCGACGGGCAAGAGGCGGCGATTCACGCCGGGAGCGGCGCGGATTTTCCGGCTCCGCCATCGGCAGGCGGACTGGCTGCCGCGGCCAGCGCTAAGCGCCGTGCACCAGGACGCGCGCGGCCGGCTTTAGCGCTGCAAGTCGCGTCGAGCGACGCGGTGGCGACGGTGACGCTCTGAAGATGAAGAGCGCCCGCATCACCGCGGGTCGATGGGTTGTACGTCCACGTTCAACACGCTCTCGATAAAGCCCGCAGCGGCGAATACACGCGCGTCGCCATGGGGCGGCGCGACGATTTGCAAGCCGACCGGCAAGCCGGCGCCGGTAAAGCCGCACGGCAGCGACATCGCCGGACAGGCGACGACACTGATCGCATAGGCGATTGCCAGCCATTCGATATAGTTCGAGAAGCGCGTCCCCGCGCACTCGCTCACGTATCGTTCGGTCACCGGATACGGCGGCACGATGGTCGCGGGTGTCAGCAATAAGTCGTAGTCGGAGAAAAACGCGAGCATGCGCTGGATCAGCGTCATGCGCTGCGTCTCGGCGCGAATCAGCTCTTCGGCCGTCAACGCCAGTCCCTTCTCGATGTTCCAAATCAATTCCGGCTTCAACTGCGACCGATGGGTCCGCAGCAAGCTGGCCTTGGTGCTGGCAAAGGTGTAGGCACGCAAGGTCTGGAAGCACGCGTGCGCTTCGCTCAGGTCGGGATGCGCTTCGACGACTTCGACGCCGCTTTCGGCCAGTGCCTGGGCGGCGCGGCGCGTAATGGCGGCGATTTCCGGGTCCACCGGCGTGATGCCCAGGGTCGCGGACCAGGCGACGCGCTTGGGCCGCCAGCCGCTCTGCGCGGCCGTCAGGAACGATGTACGCGGCGCAGGCATCGACAGCGGATCGCGCGAGTCGTCGCCACACATCGCATCGAGCAGCAGCGCACAATCGGCCACACTTCGCGCCATCGGCCCTTGTACGTTCAACAGGTCGTCGAGCTTGCCGTCGGGCGTGCGCTTCACGCGCCCCGGACTCGGACGGAATCCGACGATGCCGCAGAAGCTCGCCGGATTGCGCAGCGAACCGCCGAAATCGGAGCCGTGCGCGGCCCACGCCATGCCCGTCGCGAGCGCGACAGCCGCTCCGCCCGACGAGCCCGCAGCGGAGAGCGCCGTGTTCCACGGATTCAGTGTCGCGCCAAACACTTCGTTGAAGGTGTTGGCGCCGGCGCCGAATTCCGGGGTGTTCGACTTGGCGTAGCAGATCCCGCCTTGCGCTTCGAGCCCGTCGATCAGCACATCCGATTGGGTCGAGATGTGGTCGGCGTAGATCGTCGAGCCCTGGGTGCAGCGTACCCCCTGTACTTCCGTCAGGTCCTTGATCGCCACGGGCAAGCCGGCCAACAGGCCGCGCTGCGCCATGGGGCGTGCAAGCAATGTGTCCGCGTGGGCGCGTGCACGGTCAAAGCACAGGGTTGGCAAGGCGTTGACCTGTGGATTGACACGCTCGATGCGCGCTTCCAGGGCATCGAGCAAGTCGTGCGGCTTGATCTCGCCGCGCTTGAGCAGCGCGACGAGATCGACGGCGCGGCGCTCGATCAAAGACATATCAGGCATGATTGAAAAAAGGAGCGCGCGGCGTAGACGGGATCGAACGGCGCATTATTTCGACGCAACCGCTTGATGAATGTACTTCTGTACGATGAAGTCCGAGTAATCCGGCTGGGCCTTGAGGTTGCCCAACGCAATCTGCGTCGCCATTCCGGTCTCCAAGGAAGCCTTCGAAATTTCCACGCTCTGCGGATAGACGTTTTCCGTCAGCATGCGATGCACGGCAGCCTCGACGTCGGCCGGTTCAAGCGTCGGGAATTCTTTCTTCGCGATGTCGATTGCGGCCTTTTGATTGGCATGCATGTACACGAGCGCGTGCTGCAAGCCATTGACGAAACGCTGCGCCGCATCCGGGTCGACATTCTTGCGGGCGGTGATGTCGGAGAAGGCGTAGGGGCCATACAGTTTCGGGAAACCGAGCACGACCTTCATCCCTTTGCCGACCGCCTGGTCGACGCCGGGTTCGTACATCACGGCCACTTTGGCCTGGCCCGCGAGCAGCGGTCCGATCTCGGAACCCAGTTGGACCTGCGTGAGTTTCACGCTGTTCTGATCCATGCCGTTTTCCTTGAGCAGCTTCAGAAAGAGCGACGTGCTGGTGGTCGGCATCAAACCCGATACCACCGTCTGACCCTTCAGGTCCTTCACCGAAGTGAACTTGAAAT